>Ga0307928_10004300_pt1 | contig 10813 bp, 11 predicted proteins | sample AceLakmetagen232_FD_201815 | JGI IMG/M metagenome (GOLD analysis project Ga0307928, IMG submission 201815) | Saline water microbial communities from Ace Lake, Antarctica - #232 | ecosystem: Environmental > Aquatic > Non-marine Saline and Alkaline > Saline | place: Antarctica: Ace Lake...
CCAGAATATTTTTTACTAAGTTTAATCCCTTTGTTCTTATTATGTAAAATAATTTCTGGTCTTCTTTGAACTTCCTTCTGAGTACAGCTCCTACATAGTTTTCTCTTCTTATCTGCAAAATTTCTATTTTTCTTATTTGTGTATTCAAGAATAATATTACAAAAAGGACATTTCCTTAGATATTTTTTATTATGATATACATATTTTATCATCTTGATGGTATACTCTCTTTTGACATAGCCGTAACTGAACCATACTATTATTTCTCATAAATTTTATATTTTCCTTCTTTTGATATTTTTTTTACTTTAATTTTCGTATTAGCCAAAACACATCCAGGCAGGCCAATTGTCAACAAGCCCTTTGGTTTTTGTAAACCATATTTCTCTGCTTCTTTCGTAAAACATTGTTTTCTTGTTTTTATCCACTCTATTAAATTTTTTAATCCTCCTACGTTTTTAATTGTTAAGCTTGTATCGTAAAAATCGAGAATACCGCTTTTTGCAATAATTTGTCTTTTTTCTTCAAAAATAGTTGGGAGATTCCAGTTCTTGTATGAAACTATAGATTTACAATATGCAGTTTGAGCTTCCATTATTGTTAATCCGCTAACCGCATTAATTAATTCTTCTTCTTTCTTTCTCGTAATTTTTTCTATTTCTGGAATTTTATCTCCTACTCCATTGACTACTTGCCATAGAGCATTTTTTATTTCCTCTTTATTAGGACGAGGAAACTCGAAAAGAGGTATCAAATTTTCCAAAACAGAATTAGAAACATAAGAAGGTCCAGTTATAATAGTTGTAACTATTCCATCAAGATTTGTAATATCTTTAAGTCTTCTTTCAATATCTGGATCTGGATTATCTTCCTGAAAAAAATGAAAAAAATCCAAAAGAACATAAATTATTCCTTTTACATTTTTCTCTTTTTTTTGTTTAACTGCTTGTTTATTGTTAACAAATTCTTTTGCCTTATTAAGAATCTCTTCTAAAACCACACGAGGATTTCGTATATCATCAGAAATAGAATCAGATACTTCTCCATTTTTGAGATCAACGAGTCCATTAAAAACATCCCATAAATAACATTTATAACCGAAGATATTACAAAAATGACTTAAAAATTGTTTAAATCTTCTTTCCTCATTAGTTACAACATAAAAAATTGGATAACGAGTTCGAAGAATCGTTTTGAATTCTGTCTTAAACTTATCACTAGCCATTATGTCCAATGATTCTTTACTTTTTTTCATGACGATTTCTTCACTTTTTTTACTGACATCTTCTTTTAGAGATTTTGCCATTATTTTTTTCCCTTTCTTTATAGTACGACAATAAAAATTTTAAATTTTCTTCTTTTTCTAATAAAACAAATTTAATAAAATTTATTTCACTTTTCAATATTTTTTTTTAATTTTGTGAAATCAAAATTATTTCTTCGAAGATAAAATTGTGAAAAAAGAAGCTAGTTTTGAATTTCTAGAAAACTTAGGAATAATCCAAGATGCAATATCTTTAAAAAGCATAAGATTTTTATTTATTTTTTCTTCTGCTCTTTTCTGAACTTGTATTTCTCTGCCTCTCATCTCTAAAACATACTTAACTTTTTTTTTCTTCAAGAGAAGTTCTCTAACTTTTTTATTTTTCACTTCTAAATCATGATCTGATATATTAATTCTAAATCTAATTTCTTTTATTCTTTCTTTATGTTGTTTTTTATTTTTATTTCTCTCATATTTAAGTTTTCCATAATTTAATAATTTACAAATTGGAAAATCTTTATCAGAAGCAAAAGAAACTTGCATTAAATCTAATCTTTTTTCCATTGCTATTTCAAGTGCTTTTTTTTTAGAAATTATACCATACATTTTTCCATTATCTAATATTAAACGAATTTTTTTTGCTTTAATTTTGTCATTAAGAAAATAAATCCTTTTCATTTTTTTTCCTTATAAAATTAAACCTATTATTCGTTTTCTCTAGACTATTAAAAGACACAACTATTTCTGAATTCTTATTAAAGCTTTTGAGAAAATCAAATAATTGAGAATTTTTGAATAAAAACCAATCTGGATATGGACTCCACTTCTCTGTTGAAATTTTTATTACCTCAAACAACCCTTTATTATAAATATTTTTATAAATATTATAAACTTTACTTATTGCCTCTTCTTCTTGTAAATTTTTTTTCAAAATAAACCAATTGACAGTAATAACAACGCCAAAGTCAAAAAGAAGAGTTTCTTCGCTTAATAGAAAAGATTCCTCTATCTCTTTGTCAGATAAAATAAGTTGATTAAAAGATAATTCTTGTTTCTTCTGTTTTTCCTTATTTTCACTATATTCAATATTGTAATTTAAATAAAAAGACTCAAGTAGGTAATTATATAATAACTGATTAAAATAAAATTTTTTGTATTTTTCAATAAATTTATCTATATATCCTTGTTCAAATGAATACTGGATATAATCTCTAACTATAATATTGTTATCAGTTCCAAACAAAGCCGAAAGTTTTGTTCTAATTCTTTCCATACTAAGTGTAGCTGCCGGAAAACGAAGTTTCCAGTCTTTTTTATATCTTTTACGATAAAAATTATAAGCATAATTAACAAAATCTCTATTATTCCATTTATTTATATCTTTTTTTTGATAATTAGTTAAAGATATCGTTCTTTTAAAAAGTTTATTAAATTCAATATACTGTGTTGCTGGTTCATTTATAATTTCTAATTTTTTCTCAGAATTTTTTTCCTGATTTTCAAAAATAAATCCATTTTTTCTTTTCTTGTTTTTTCTCTTATATTCACTTTTTATAAGCGAAATATCTTTACCAATAGCTTCACCTATTATTTTTTTTATCATTTCATTTTCATTTTTTTTTATCATATCACTTTCCAGCTAATATTAAATATTCTTTACCTCTTCTATTTCTTCTATTTCTATAATTATACGAAAATGAAAAATCTTTTATAATTATATTCTTGCGATACTTTTTAACTATTTTACGAATTTCTTCTATACTTCCCCAACTGCTATTATTATAACTAATCACAATCCACGGAATATAAGAAGTTAAATTAATTAATTTTTCAAAATGTTTACTGTAATTTTTTTTATTTATAAATCTTTTTTTGCCTTCTATCTCTTTTCTTATTGTTTCTTTTGTTTGTTTATTAAAAGATACTGGAATATCTTCTATGTTCTTATATTCTATACCATTATTTAAATATTTTTCAAAAAAATCATACATATTTGCATAATCACTCTGTTGTCCTCCGTAAGGAGGATCGATATAACATAAATCAGGGAAGATATTTAATTCATCTTTTCTTTCTAATAAGTCAATAGCATCTTCTAAAAATACTTTATGCCTATTAATATCTTCAGGATAAATAGGTTCTATCCATTTAATAGATTTGAAAGACATTTCTTTTTTATTATTAGGAAAATCTTTTAAACGATGTTCCAATTTAGCAAGTATTTGTCCATTATTTAATCTTCCTCCTATAAAACAATGACTCATAATATAATTAAATAATGAGGCATTAGCTAAGGAACTTTTCATCCAAGTTAATCCATCAGAAAAAAAAGAAGAAAAAAGAGATTCCCTGTTGTAGTCAAAATCAGCTATAAATTTTAACTCATTTTCAGTAAATCTATCCTTATATTTAAGAAGATAAGAAGGTATTTTTTTTTGCGTTTTGTTATTTATAAGATATTCTTTTTCTTCATCTGTTAAACTTGTTTTAGTATTGACTACACAAGTAAGAGCATTTACATAACAAAAATCTAAAATATCATTACAAATTACTTTTTTATCCAATAACTTCATAGCCATAGAGAAAAAAGCACTTCCACAAAATAAATCTAAAACAGAATCATATTTAATTCCAGCTTCATCAATAGCCTTAATTATTTTAGCTAATAATCTTCTTTTGTTCCCAACATATGAGTTATTAAAATTATGAAGTTTATTCTGTATTATAGAAAGTTTCGAATCCAAAGATTCTTTACATTCTAAAGAATCAAAATTAATTTCTAATATATTTGTTTTGTTTAGAGCTTTCATGTGTTATGAGCGTCTTTAATATCGATTATGTCAAATTCTGGTTCAGTTCTATATATTTTTTCTCTTTTTCTGCTATGAGATAATAGATATTTACAATTATCTTTAAAATCCACAACGATAGCTCCAGTTTTACCAGGAAAAGAACGAAGAACCCTTCCCACCCTTTGAAGTGCCCGAGTACTACTCTTTCCAGAACCAGCTAATATTAAAGTATCTAAAGATCGTACATCAATTCCTTCATCAAAAATAACAGTAGAAATAGTTAATCTTGCTTCTCCTTTTCTCATCTTATCTAAGTGTTCTTTACGTTTTTTTCCAGAATGTTTTCCATAAAGAAAAATACTTCCTGGTATCATTTTTTCTAATAATTTCCCATGGTTTATTTGTTTACAAAGAATAAGAATATTTCTTCCCTCATCCCTAAAACCTTTTGCGATAGTAGCAATTATTTTATTTCTTTCTAAATTTTCTACGATAGCGGTTCTATAAATATCAAGATAAATACCTCTTTTTATTCCTCTCATATTATTAATTGTTATAAATAAAATTTTAGGTTTTACTAAATATCTTTTTTTTATTAGCATAGAAGCAGTTATATTCTCTATCGTTCTTCCAAACGAACCTTCGATCAAGATATCATCATTAAGATCTCTCATTGGCGTTGCCGATTGCCCAATTCTATAACGAGCAGAAAGAGAATTATCTGCTATTATTTGACAAGTTTCGGCAGCCCAATGTTGACAATTATGAACTAATATTCCGTTTGCAAAAAAACAATTAGTATCTTCTACTCCTATATCAAATACATAAGAATTATTATCATCTTCTATAGACAATATAGTTTCTAAATTTATTAACTTTTTTATATTTTTGTTCCCATGTTTCTTACATACCAAAACCTCATTTTCTAAATATAAATTACCAGCTTCTATCCATCCATTTTTAGTCATAAAAAGATGATCAGAAGTACACCTAATAGTCTTTCCTGAATTTAATCGTATTTTTAATACTTTTCTTTCTCCCCTAGACGCAAAAGAAATTATTTTTTTAAATATTTCTTTTTTCCCATCATGACTTAAAACATATTTACAATCTAATTTAGATACATCAGAAATTCTAATATCCCCCTTTTCTGTTTTAATTAATGTATTCCCAGCTAAACACTCATCTCCGATAATAAGTTTGGCATTTCTAATAAGAGTAACTATTTCTTCCTTCACATCTTCAATATCTGTTTCATCTTCATTTTTATCTTCGCTATCAAATTTCACCCAAACACCGCCAAGAGAGCGAACGGCTGTTTGTATAGTCATAACAGTAATATCTTTAATTTCTTTCTTGCCTCCTCCTATCATTCCCACTTCTACTGGCTTATTATTGTAAAGTAAAAATTTTTCTATTTCGTTTTTTGCCTGAATTAAAAGATCTATAGAAGAAACATAAAAAATAGCAGGAGATACTCCTCTTCTGGCTATAATTCCAATAGCGATAAGACTTTTACCGCCACCAGTTGCACACTTTATCATACCTCTATCAACAGAACAGGCTTTTTGAATAGTTTGAATTTGATAATCTCTTCGTTCAAATTTATCTGATAAAGTGTAATTATGTGTTTTATCAAATTTTTGGCGTAAATCTTGAAATTCAATTTCTACATTTTCTTCTTTAAAAACATTAATGGCTTTTCTAATAAGCCCTGTAGGAAAATGAGTATGTGATTTTTTTATATTACATTTACATCTAGCTTTATTCCAACAAACCGTACTTATACTTCCATCCCAATCTTTTCTCCACTCTTGTCCTCTTTTATAGCTACCGTCTTTATTTTTTCCTTTCTTCTTATTCGTTTCAATCATCCAATAAACATCTTCTGGAATGTATCCAAGTTTTTTCTTAAGTTTTTTATAGACAACACTATCAAGTTGTCCAGTAATGTAAGTTACATTATTATCTACTTTAAGAAGAATACTACCCTTATCACTCATATTTTTGATACTTGCTTCTTAAAAAATATATTAAGAAACCTAAGGAACTTGAATTCCTAATTGATAGACTAAATCTTTTTTATTTCTATCTTTCTTCTTCTTTCTCCATTTTTTCTTTATATTTTCTTTTGAATTCTCTTCATCTTCAGTAAAAGTTTTCGGGAGACTTTTCTGATAATGAGCAGGAGTAAGTGGCGGAAAAATATTGAGATCGGTAGATAATTTTATATAATTATGTGTTTTTATTTCTTTCATTATTTTTTCTCATATCGTCAAAAAGAAGAACTAATTTCTGTTTGACCCCAAGCATTTTATTATAACACAATATTTCTTTACCTACTTTTATAAGACTAATCGCTTCCTCCATCCTTTCACAAATATCATGAAGTTCTATCTCGTAAGCTTTTAATTTTTTCTCTAACAATTGTTTATTATCAATCATTTTAAAATTTCTCCATCTAAATAATTTGATCACTTAAAAATACAAATATTTTTTTCACTTTTCAATTACCAAATTCTGTCAGAAGATAATAGAAGTTCTAGAGAAATAGTCGGATCTACCTTATATTCGGTAGTTTGAGTCGATTTTAATCTTAATAATTCGTCAAACGGAATTCCTGGTTCTTTTTTTTCTTTTTGTCTTTTCTTTTTTACTTCTTCCACTTTTTTCCAAAAATCTTCATAATAGTCTTTTAGAACTTCATGACTCGACCAATCTGCCCCTCTTACTGGCTCTAACATTCTTTCTAAAACACCAAGATACCACCATTGGGACGCCGTTTCTGGTCTAGATTGAGCATATTTTTTCATATCAATAACTAACTTAGATTCTTTATTTACAAAATTTAATAAGTCAATTCCCAAAATTATTATTAAAATAGAAATAAATTCATTTATTTTATTTTCCGAATTAAAATATAATTTTAATATACCTTTAAATTTTTCATATAAATTACTTTCAAAAATTTCTATAAGTGTATTCCTAGGATTTAAATCAAAACTTTTTAAAGTTTCCACAAATAGAAATGCATTGAGTATAGATTTGTTCTCAATTTCATTTACAAAAATAAATGGATAACTCAAAACATCTTCTTTTTTTATTTCTCCTTTTTCATAATATCTTGCAATATCTATATAAGGATTAGTTCCTGTTACTATTTTTATAAATTTCAAGGGAATTTTGTAAATAGGACATATTAGGTCTTTCATCAATAACCATATTAATTCTCTCTGATAAAGATTTTGAAGTGTTAAATCTTCAACATATTTTGAGAAATTCCCATCTTCGTAAAGAATACTTCTTAAATTACTTGCAAAATTAATAAGAAAATCTTGTCTTTTGTCTTCATCAGAAAACAAACTACGTCCAAAAATATTAGGAGATTTTTCTATATATTTACTGACTATTTTAAAAATAGTATGAGCAATATTTTTTGTTCTTCCAATATTTAAACCATTGATAATAGTTTCATCTTCTATTTTTTCAAAATTAATTGGAATATCAATAAAACAAATTTTTCTTCTTTTACAAAGACTTTTTAAAGTAAATTCTGCTAATTTAAAGTTACTAATTTTATCAAACATTTTTATATTATTTATCTCTTTTAATTTTATATTTATCTATTTCTTCAGGAGACATTCCAAGAGCATATAAAAAATCATCATGAGTCTTACATTTATTAGAATTTAAAAATTTAACAGTTTCTTTTATTTCAGCAAAAGTAATTCTACTTTTTTGTATTCTTGGTTTTTTACGAGATTTGCGATTTCCTATAAGTTTTTGAATATCAGAAAATTCACTTCGCTTATTTGATTTCACTTGAAAATTTACTTCTGCATCGGCAATTATTTTTCTTCCTGTATTCTCAAATTCTTCTCTTGCTTGATTAGTCTGCTCTCCTAATATTTCAAATGCAAACTCAACTAAACCCATATTCGTTATCTCAAACATAGTAACTTGTTTGCATTGGTAACAAGCAAGTTCTACATATAAGGAACTTTTATCTACTTTTCTATTACTTCTCCTTATCCCAATCGCAATAAGACTTTTCTCGGCAAAAAAGTTATTACAATTACTACATTTTATTCTCTCCTTTATAAGAGCTTTTATTATCCAACGAGGCACTTCATTCATCATAATATTCCCCCTTTTTTATTATTATAATATTACTATATATATTATTTTTTTCCTTTATTTTCTTCTATAAATTGATTCCATACTATCATATGTTGTTTAATCATTTTTTCTTTATATTTAAGAGTATTCCCCTCAGGGTTAATTCTATACTTTATCAGTAATTTTTGAAAATTATAAAACTTTTTCCCGTTTAAGATAGATTTACACCATAAATTAAAATCATCTACCAAGTTTATTTCTTCTTTTAAAGAATAACCATTTAAACTTTCGAAATCTTTTTTTCGAAATATAGCAGTAGAATCAATTATAGGATTCATACATTTCTTTGTTATCATACTAATAATATCGTCATTCTTTTCCGGAGGATAATTCATTGTCTCGATTTCTTTATTCTGTTCATCTATTTTCAATGCGTGTCCCCCTACACACCAAATTTCTGGATTATTTTCTAAGAATTTTATTTCATCCTCAAATCTATAAGGAAAATTTATATCATCTGCATCATTAATTGCTATATATTTACCTTCAGAAATTTTGATTGCTTCAGTACGAGTTTTAAAACAACCGATATTAAAATCTCGACTGATAAAAATATATTTAATAGATTTTTCCGATAACTTCTTAATTATCTTCTGAATTTCATCATAAGTTCCATCCGTAGAACCATCATTAATAATAATTATTTCTAAATTTTTAAAATCTTGTTCTATTACAGAAAAAATAGAATCTTTAATATAGTTTTCACAATTAAAAACAGGAACAATAACTGAAAACAAAACACTCATAAATTAAACACCTTATAATACTTTTTACAAATATTAGACCAATCTAGATCCTCAATATTCTCCTGACCAGATTCAATTAATTTGTTTCTATTTCCATTATTAAGAATAGTATTAATATTATCAGCAAAACTTTTTATAATTGAATTATCTATAATTACATACCCTTTGTAATCTTTTCTTTTATGATATATCACTATTCCTCCTTTTTGTTCAGTAATATTTCCTACATCAAGTGCAATCCAGGGAAGTTTCGCAGCTCTACATTCATTAATTACAAGTGGAAAAACTTCTTTTTTTGAAGGAAAAAGAAAAATATCCGAATAAAGAAAAGCAGAAACTACATCTTTTCTTGAAATATCTCTTAAAAACAAAGTATTAGTATTTTTACATTTTTTTATGGCTTTTTCTCTAAAAATTTTATCGTAAGGATAATCCACAGAATGAGAAATTTGAATAATTTTAAAATCATCTCTTTCTTTGTTTAATTTTTCTTCAATATCAGCTATATGTTCTTGACCTTTGCCATAAAAAAAATTGGAGATACTAAGAATAATATATTTTTTTTTAATATTATATTTTTTTCTAAAATCTATTTTATTTTCTCTGAATTCTGATAAATTTACTCCATTTGGAATAATATCTACTTTTAAATTATTTATCATACAAAGTTGGTAATCACAACCCTTTGCATGACAACTTAAATTAAATTTATTAATATTCTTTTTAAGTAAATTAAGAGATTCAGGATGAGATTGAAGATGATATGCTCCCACAAGAGATAAAAATATTTTACAATTAATCTTGTTTATATTGTGAAGTAATGTATCAAAACCCCAAAATGAATCACTATAAATAAATATAGAATCATTCTGATTTATTTGAAAAATAAATTCATTTCCTTTCTCACAAGGAAAATATTTAACTCCATTTTCACAAAAAGAAGACTTACAGTTAAAACTATGAACATTTATTTCATATCCATAATCTTTGGTTAATATTTCTGCAATATTTTTAATTACACTCTCTGAGCCTCCCACAGAACAAAAAGGCCCGAAATTGGCTAAAACGTAAATTTTCATAATTAATATTTAATAAAGATAAAAAAGAGAATAAAGAAAAATTATTCACTTTTCAAATAGAATTGTTAAAAATAGGAAGAGGAAATTTTTTCCATTTCTTTTTAAATTTTTTCCAACTATTATTAAACCAAATTCTTCTTTCAGAATTTAATAATTGATGAGGTTGATGAGAAATAACAGGATGATAATTCCATCCTATTTTATAGTTATTTTGATAAACCCGAAAAATTAGATCAGGATCTTCAAAATACATAGGATTAAATTGTTCATCGAACAAACCTATTTCCTTAATTACCTTAGTTTTAATCAACATTCCTCCTCCTCCCACATAATTAAAATAATCAGAAAAAGAAATCACTTTTTTCAAAGGATAAAAATCTTCTTTCATCTGCCATGCTTCTATCCCAATTAAATCATATTTTTCTATCATTTTTAAATAACTTTTCATCCAATCTTTCTGAACAAGTTGATCATTATCAAGAAAAATAATGTAATCAGGATAATTAGGTAAAGATTTGATTATCTCATAACCGAAGTTTCTTCCCCTTATACATCCTAAATTTTTATCATTAAGAAAAATAGTAATATTATTATATTTTTCTGGTAGATTTTTTAAAAATGCAGTCGTACCATCAGTAGAACCATTATCAATTATAATTAGACCAAAATTAATATAAGTATTTTGAAAAATAGAACTTAAAGATAATTTAGTGGCAGAAATGTTGTTGTATGTTAATAAAATAATTTCTACTT
>Ga0307928_10004301_pt1 | contig 10810 bp, 15 predicted proteins | sample AceLakmetagen232_FD_201815 | JGI IMG/M metagenome (GOLD analysis project Ga0307928, IMG submission 201815) | Saline water microbial communities from Ace Lake, Antarctica - #232 | ecosystem: Environmental > Aquatic > Non-marine Saline and Alkaline > Saline | place: Antarctica: Ace Lake...
CTATCATCCTCATAAGTTAAACCTGTTCCATGATTATATAAAAACTCAATTTCTTCTGAAGATAATACTCTTGACCAAATTCCAACTTCGTCTGCTAATCCGTTTGCCCATGAGTCAGAAATTCTGCCTTTTCCTATGTTCCTAGCTAACTCTGATCCCAAATCTTCAAAAGTTGTTATAGCTGTTGCTGTTCCTATTAAACTTCCGTCTACATATAAACTAACTACATCATTTTCTTTCGCTGTTAATATTATATGGTGCCAACCGGTAACTGTATAAGCAGTTGTACTATCTGTCCAGCTACCCCCACTTGCCCCCTCACAATAACCTCTTATTAAATTATTTGTTCCGCCGTTCAATGATATAGTAAAATATACTCCGTCATTATTATAGGCTATATATCTCTGTTCTACTGTATTGACCACATCAGACTTAATCCACATTTGAACAGAAAATTCGGAAGGGGAGTTTAATATTTGCGGTAAGGTTACATAATCACTCGTCCCATCAAAATCATAAGCCTTCCCAATCTTTCCGGCTACATTAACAGTTGCACCTGAATTAGTCCCATCATTAGAACCATGAGCGTCATCTGCAGTAGTTCCAGAAGTCTCATCTAACTTATAATAAGAAACTAAATCAGTTTTCAAATCCGCCTCCCATGTCGCCCATTGCTCAACTTCTACTCCGTAAATAGTTGGGATCCAATCTATATAATCTCCCATTTTAACTTCTGTAAAAATTCCTATTGTTAATTTTTCATTTTTCTTTAAATCTGCGGGGGTTATTTTATTCCAAACTTCCCTGGTTTCTAAATGATCCCCAATAATAACATTATTACAAATCTCCGTTTTATTTATGCTTTTTATATCAACTTCACAAACTTGTTTATAATCATTAACTTTAACCTCTTCATAAGTTAAATATTTTAAATCATAATCTCTATTAATCTTTTCTTTTCCTTTATTCATATCTTTAAAACTAAATTGTTTAAGAGCGTCGCTATAATCTTCATAAGCCCACAAATCAAACTCCGCCACTTTTTGATAACCAGCTCCAACTTTAACATTCAAAGGAGTGTTAAGCCTAGCCTTTCCTATCTCGTCTCCTAATCCAAAAGCGTTGGTTATTGTTACCTCTCTACTAATTGGATCATAAGCTTTAACATTATCAAACTCAAAAGCACTAACAGAACTCATAGAGATAAAACTAACTATAAGCAAAAACATAAATAACTTATTCTTAAAATCCATTGTTCCCTCCCTTTCTAGAATACATTATAATCATAGTTAAAATAAACGTAACAAATATTATAACCGGTAAGAAAACACCAAACACAGAGTTACTCATTACCATAGAGGAGGAGGCTCCTATTATTGACGGATCGTTTGCTAGAGCGTCGTAACTATTGGCCACAAAAGTAGATAAGAAAACAGCCAACAAACCAATAATCATTAAGACAATAACTATAGCCGGCTCGAAGTCTAAAAACAAACCACTAATTAACATACCCATACAAACAGCAATTAAAAACCAAAACATAAAATTATCCATATAAGACGGAGCGTCTGTTTCTAAAACGTCTGCGGCCGCTAGAGAATTATTTAAAGCTGCTCCAGTTAATCCGCCGTCGTTAATAGCCTCTTTTAATCCTGTTCCCATGTCTTTAAATAAACCAGCAGAAAGCAAACCCCCCACAACTAGAATAGCTAAGAAAGCTATAACAATAATTATACTAAATAAATCCGCTTTCCTTTTCATAACAAACCCCTCCTTTTTTTAATAAGTTTTCTTATTTCAAACTCCGAGAGTTTCCCAAACCTAGCCTTTCTAGCTATTAAAGTGCTAGCCTCCATCTTTGTTGGCCTAGTAATTCCTAAGTCCTTTAGTTTTTCCTGATGTTTTTTTAATTCTTCCTCTAAGGAAATATCATAAGCGCCATAAAAAGTCGATCGTCTAGCCATTATAAATAAGAGTTTTAATTACTATATAAATATATTTTTGTTTAAACAATGTTCAAACATAAAAGAAAAAAAATAAAGGAGGAGATAAAATTAGCTCCCCCTCTATGATGGATTACACCATTACAAACTAAAAGCCGGAGCCGTTAGCTTGTGATGGTATAACTCTTAGAATAACGTAAAGGATTACTCCAAATACTACAGCAGTTCCTAACAAACTTAAGTTTGATGGGACTTTAGCAATAGCCTCGTCTGAGTCTAGAGTTGCGTTATATCCGTAAGAGTCCGCCGTTAAATCATCTCTAGCGTCCGAATTTACATTAAAAATAAGGATAGCGATAATTGTAACCACAGCAGCAGCTAACATAAATTCTGTTAGCATACCAAAATTAGATTTTCTCATTTTAACACCTCCATTCTAATAAATATTATCATAAAAGAAATAAGAAGATTTAGTATATAAATTAGATTTAAACAGCGTTCAAACCAAAAAGAAAAAACTTAGGGCGAGAGAAAAATTAGCTCCCCCCCTAAGTGATAGCGTTAAATTAAATTAACTAAAATCCTCCGCCAGCCGCATTCTTAGGTATAACTCTTAGGATCACGTAAAGGATCACTCCAAATACTACAGCAGTTCCTAGCAAACTTAGGTTTGATGGGACTTTAGCAATAGCCTCGTCTGAGGATAGAGTTGCGTTATAACCAGCAGAACAGCCAGTTAATACTCCTGAGGTTTCGTTACATGTAGCACTTAAAACATACAGATCGTCTCTAGCGTCGTCATTCACATTAAAGATTAAGATAGCGATAATTGTAACCACAGCAGCAGCTAACATAAATTCTGTTAGCATACCAAAATTAGATTTTCTCATTTTAACACCTCCATTCTAATAAATATTATCATAAAAAATAAAGGGATTAAGAATATATAAATTAGATTTAAACAGCGTTCAAACTAATATAGTCCGCCGTCCCAACCGTCCGGAGTTGCGTCGTGGATCATCTTTCGCCACTTAAAGATAAAATAAATAACCATTCCTATAACTAAATAAGGAGAATATTTTAACATTCTAGCGAAGAATAAGAAAAGCCCACTCATTAAAGAGGAGCCTCCTAAAGAGTTAGCCATAATTATTAAATAATTGTTAGCCATAAATGTAGCCCCATATAATAAAACAGTTCCTATCCCAATTAATAAAACTCCTCCCCATAAAACATAAGTTCCGGCCTGTAACATTCCAACACCGCTAGCCATAAAAACTAATGATAATATAAATATAAAGAATAAAACTCCAATATATATAATAGAGTCTTGAACTTCTACGATTTCTCCGTTAGTGGTTATTTCAAAATATCCGGAGGCATAACCGCCAACCATAGCCGTATTATCTTGACAGGTTACAGTCCAAGCATAATTCCCTAAAGGGTTAGTTCCTCCAACAGTTCCGTTTAAATCCCAATGATCTAAATGTGGGGTAGCATTAACTATAGATAACTCAAAACCCTGAGAGTCTCTTAAGTGTAACTGACATAATATATTATCGTTTGTTGTGTTTGTTATTTGGTCTCCTGTGCTAACATTAAATAAATGTATAATAGAAAATCGTGGCTCCCCTAAAGTATAAACTGACATAACATTAACCTCTACATTTATTCCTGTGTCTCCTGAGAAGCTTATGTCTATTGGCTGCGCTGCGTTAATAGTTGGTATTATCAACATAGAAAACATTAATATAAAACTAAGAAGATATAATTTATTAACTCTCATTAGAAAACTAAGAACTCCGTTTATTTAAACTTAATTTTTTATATCATTAATGAGGCGAGCGGTAAGAGCTGCTCTAATATAGGAAAATGTCCCTCGTTTGTTGCGATATAGAAAACGATAGCCCCTAAAGCTAGAATAGCTATAGCTCCTATAACAAAATATAAAAACTGTTTATTAGCATCTACTCCGAGAACTCCTTTAGCGTGGATTAAATCATTAATAGCGGACTCCTTAGAACTCTGTAACATTGGAGAATAAACCACCTTTCCTAAATTAACATATTCCCCTCTCTGCTTATCTATCCAAACGCTATATTCTCCCATAGCTACCTCCATCGCTTTAGCTATTTTTGTCTCCTCTCCTTTGTTTAAAATTTCCTGAGCCCATTGTTCTATAATTTTATTACCCTCTTCAAAAGTAGGCTCGATAAAATTTGGATTTGGTTTAAATACATCTTCATAAATAAACTCTGCTTTAGTTTGTATATAATCAACCGGACTTATTTGATGGTAATAAATTCTATTCTCTTCATCTATCGCGTCCGGATCCGGTAAGCTAGACATCTTAAACTTTTTCATCTTTCCAACCTTAATCCAGAAGTTAGTAACTCCGGCTCTATCTTTAATATATCCTCCTCTTGTATTAACTTCTATCTTAGTTCCGTTCTGTCTCTGCCTAAATATCCTAACAGGATTCTTATAAATTTTCCAGTTCTGATATTGTCTATAACCAATCCAACCAACAGCTAAAATAAGAACACCCCAAAGAGTATAAGTAACAACTCCCTCAAAAGTGGAGGCTACTCCAGCGCCTATAGCTGCCTGTAAGTCTGCCATTAGTTTTTAATCCTCCTTAATCTTGTTTCCAACTTTGCCCACTCGTAAAACTTAGGGATCCCTACTAATATTAATTTTTCTAAAATCCTAAGTCCAAAATAAATAAAGGCTACTCTAATAATTAAATAAGATAGTCCAAACTGTCCAGCCATAGCTCCAACATAAAAAGCACATTCGGGATTATTCAAACCCGCTAGAGTAGCATTAATAAAAGTCTCTGCTACCATTAAGATTTTCCCCCGCCGCCAAACCGGCCAGCCCAAAAGCCTTTCTTCTTTTTCGCTGTATCTTCTCCGCCAGCTAGAGCTCTAGCCATAACATTCTCAGAAAGAACTCCTCTTATTGTGTTTCTATGTCCTGCGTTTTTAGCAGAGTTAAGAGCAGACAAATAAAAACTAAATAGAATATTAAGGACTTCTTTCTTTCTATATTCTTTTAACTCGAACTCAGTAGAATAAACTATAAATTCTGTATAGGCATTAGTAAAATAAAAATCTACTATTCGAGGGATTTGTTTTTTATCATAGTTAGAGAAAGTCGCTAAGTCTCCGACGGCCTCTAAGAAAATCATAAGCTTATTAATTCCTAGTTCGTTCATTAATGGCTCAGTTGCTTTAATCCACTCCTTTTTTAATACTGAATATTTATAACCGTGTGCTCTAAGTTCTATCCTCTCTAGTAAATTGTGAGAAGATAAACCTTTAATAATACTAGCCTGATTATATGACTCTTCTTGAGAACTATTTGGGGGACTAATGATATTTCCTAGAGCTACTTTTTGAGCTACAGGCATAGCCTCTTTATTTTCCATCAATAAACAAAACTAAAGTTACTATTTAAATCTACTTTTTCTTTTTCTTTTTCTTCTTTTTGTCCGGTTTTTCGAGTAGAGGCCTAAGACCTATACCGGAGAAAGTTTGCTTAGAGAGGCTCTGAGCGTTTCCTTTTTTAGAATAACCTGTTAAAATTGAGCCCAGCGACGCAGAATAACGAGTTTTTCCAAATATGCCACCCTTTTCTTTTCTTCCTATTCCTCCGCCTCCAGTTTTAACTCTACTAACTGCGCCAAGAAAACCAAGCCCTCCAAACAATCCGGAGCCTCCTAAGCTTTGTAAATTAGAGGGAGTCTTTAATGAAGTTGGAGCAGCAGAAAATAAAGAGGGGGGAGATTGTCTAGACGTTGGAGTTTTTATTGGAGTTATTCTTTGCGCAGAAATTCCTCTAATATTAGATCCTAAAAAAGAGGTTTGTTTCTGTGGCGCTAGAGATTGAAATAATAAACTTTTTTGGTTTGTAATTGGAATATTTCTATTATCTAATTTAGGATTATTAATAGAGAGAGGACTAAAGAGGTTTTTAGTTCCTGAGAATAATTTAGGAGGAGCTATAACAGCTCCGGCCGTAGTCGTTGGGGTTGTTGTTATAATTCCTAACCCTGAACTTTTAGCAGCTCCACTCACAACATTTAAACCTAATAAACTTCCTCCCTTTACTGTAGTTAATTTTAATCCGCCTAGACTTCCTCCGCCTGAACTTCCTCCGGATCCTCCAAGAGAACTAGAGGGATTAAGATTAAGCGACGTTGGAGCTCCTTTAACTGATCCAGTCCCAAATAAATCTCCATAAGTATTAGTCTTAGAACTAAATAAGCTGCCCTGATTAGATCTTAAAACTCCTATATTAGTTCCTGTTTGTTTGCTTAAAATAGTAGATCTTCCGGCGCTAGTCTTTGGAGTTATGTCGAAAGTTTTAGCCTGTGGATTAAACCTAAATAAACTCGTAGATTTTCCAGCTCCAACCTCTAACCTATATCCTCCAGCTTTAGCAGTTGCTCCAGTTCCTCTAACTTGCTCTAAACTAATCTCACTAATCCGCCCTTTATTTTGTCCGAGTGCGCTTAGTCTGTCTCTTATTGGCTGCGCTTTATTTGTAATAGATACTCTATTTAAAGTAGCCTTGCCGCCTTTAAGTTGTCCCTGTCCATAACTATAAACCTCGTCTGCTCCTTTGTTAATTCTAGTTATAGGAGCTTTCCCAGTTATCCTAGAAATCTCAAAAGTCTTAATAACGTTTCCGGCTCGATTATAAACGCTATAAGTTTCAATCTTTAAATTATATTTTGCTAAAGCTTTAACCTCTGCCGCGTTTAATCCTTTAGTGTTTGGAGTATAAGTTGTTTTTCTTATAATGTTTCCAGTCTTAACCTCCTTTAGTAGAGTCTGTTTTGCTTGAGTGTCTATAGATAATTTTTTAATAGATCCCTCCGTTATAGTTCCCTTAATTTCTCTAGCTGTTAATCCGTTTTTGTCGTAGGCCTGTTTAGCTAACTCTCTCTCTATCGGTTTAATTCCTTTTATGTTCCCTGTCTTTATTAAATTGCTAGCTGTAGATACTGCAAGACCTCCAACAACAGCCCCGCTAAATCCTCCTAGAAATGAGACTCCTCCAACTACTCCCCTAGTTCCAGCCTCTTCTAAATATTCATCTCTCTTTAATTTTCCTGTTGCTACATCATAACCAGCAGTAACAAACCCAGCGCCTATAGAAAGTCCAGCAGCTCCAGCAGTTAATCCAATTCCAACCCCTTTAGAAAGCGTTAAGCCTGTGGCTTTTATAACTCCAGCAAACCCAGCGCCAGCTCCAACTCCTCCGACAAACGCACTAACAAATTTATTCTTTAACTGTGTTGGACTAATCCTAACTAGCCTATCTGTAGATCTTAAAATTAAACCGGCCTCTCTCTCTATACTTTTTCCTCTAGTTTCTTCCCACTCTTTAGCAAACCCCTTAAGCTTTAATTCTGCCGAGCTATCTAAATTTAAAGCCTTTGCTTTTAGTCTCTCGTCTGCTTTCTTTTTATTTAACTCGAACTCTTTAGATAATTTATTATAATCTCCTCCGTTGTTTATTCTGTTTTGTATTTCTTTATATACATTATTTAAACGTCGTTCTTCTAAAGCCAAATATTCATCATAGCTTTTTTTATTTTGCTGTCCTATGTTGTCGGCATAATCTTTAATCTCCCTCTCCGCAGTTGTTCTAATTTTATCTCTTAAAACTTTAGTCTGTGCTGTCATTGTAACTGATGGGGAAATGTTTCCTCTATATCCAGCGTCGGCAATTTGTTTAGAGCTTACAGGGTTATAACTTTGTGAGGCCTTTCTGTCTGCGTTAGCTCTAGCCGTAGAAATAAAGCCACTAGCTACTGTCGATTGTTGGTTAAGGTTTAAGGCTCTTGAGGCTGCGTTTCCCTGATCTATTGAGTTTCTTAGTTTCTCTGCGTTCGCTATCGCTGCTATGTTTTGAATGTTTGCGGTATTGCTAGAGGATCCCCCACTAACACCAGTATCTCTAAAAGTTCTCTCGTCTGTTGTCGGACGAACAGGGCCGGAGAAAGAGGGAGGGGCTGCCGCTCTTGTTTGTCTGGGCGCTAAAGGTCCGACAAAATTATAAGGGACTTCGTTAGATCCTCCGCCGCCTGAACTTCCGCCGCTTGATTTAGGAGTAGGGGATTTATAGAATGATGGTGGAGATGGAGCTATATAATATTTTCCGTCTTTGCCTCTTTTAATTACCATAACAAAACTAAACCTAATAACTATATAAATTTATTTTATAAAAGTAGTTTTAAATAGTAACGATTGCTTTATTTATTGATGGAAAAAGTAGGGGTTAGTTATGCGCAGTCTGATTTTAATATGGGACTAGCTATTTTAGAACGGATTAATGGACTCTTAAATATTGTTGCGGAGGCTAAATTAACCGGAGACTTCAAAACATGGAGAGACTCTTTAATGGTTATATCCGACGAGATGGCGGACAGCTATAATAAAGATACAGAAGAGATATTTTTAAAACATTTAAGAGAGTTAGCTCCTTTAATTGATAAGTCTTTACCGTGTTATGTCTTTGGAAATAATAGGCCTCAATCTAAAATAACCGGAGAAGAGTATAATATTCTCTATACTAAATTAAGGGAGCTTGATAAGTTTGTTAGACTACAGCTTAATAATAGAAATATGTTATTAAAGAAGTCTAAGGATCAAAGACTAGCCTCGTCTAGAATGAGTTAGTTAATGAAAATAGATAACGATTTTTTATTAAAGATGGACGCAGGGATGTTTTTATTTATGTTTGAACAGCAGAATAGAGTAGTTGGGGACATACATTTTTCAGAATTTAGAAAGTTCCTATACAAAAAATATTATAAAGAGGAAAAAGTTTAGATGAAAATCTTTAAAGAGCGTTACCCAAAAGGCTCGTTTAAATCTCAGAAAACAGACGGGAGATATATAGACGCTTTCTTATATGAAAATCTTAGGACATACGCTAAGGCTATAACTAGAGACTTAACTTTTTTAGGGTTTATTAGTTCCTCTACTTTAGAAGTAGGGACAGGGAAGAGTGTTTTTGTTCAACAAATAGGAGAGGCGTGGGAGAGTTTGCTTTTAGAGGAGCATGGAATAGAGCGGCCGTTACAATTAGAGGCTATCGTGTTTAAACCTGAGGATCTAATGGACGTATCTAAAAAAATTCCTAAGTATTCCGTTATTATCCTCGACGAATGGGAGGACTCTCATTATTGGAGTAAGTTGGGGATTACTTTAAGGCAGTTCTTTAGAAAGTGTCGGCAGTTAAACCTTTTTATGATCTGTATTATTCCGAACTTCTTCGAGTTGCCTCGTGGTTATGCTGTTAGTCGTTCTGCTTTCTTTATTGACGTTTGTTTTGGGGATAATTTCGAGAGGGGACTGTTTAAATTCTATGGGTTTCCAACCAAGAAAAGACTTTATCATAAAGGTAAAAAAGAAATGGATTACGGAGTTGTGCGCCCTGATTTTGTCGGAGACTTTGGAGACGGCTATGTTGTGGGGCGTGAGGCCTATCTAGAGAAGAAAAGAAAGGATTTAGAGGGGACTGAGGAAATTATTAAGCCAAATGATATTAAAAAGAGACTTTATTTAGGTTTATATGAGAAATTAAAAGCCTATGGGGCTACAGAGAAAGAGTTAGGAGCTTTATTTGGCGTTGATATTAAAACCTTATACTCATGGAGGCTTATAGAGGCGGAGGGGTCGATTGAGGTAGGGAGGGGAGTCCCCATAATACCTGAGCATGAATAAATAAAAATATATGTGGCGGAAAGGCTTAGGGAAAGGTATTATATACATTATAACATACTACATAGTATAATATATAATAGAATAGTTATGTTAGAATAGTTATGATATAATATAGTATAAAGAATTATCTAACTGCTAAAGGATCCCTAAACTTAAACCCACTTCTCTTTTTTTCTGCCGTTATCTTTCTTCCAAATCCGGAGCGCTCTATGTGCTCGCTTAATAATATTAACCAGTCTCTCAGAAAATACCATATAATTATAGCGGCGATAGCTCCACCAATTAATTTAATCCACATTTTAATCTTGTTGGTTTTTTAATCTCCGTCCAAATTTTTTATAACATTTAAAACAAATTCTAGAGCGCTTAGAGTTTGCCTTATATAATTCTCCACATCTAAAACATTGTCGGAGATAATACTTAAATGTTTTTTGAGCCAAGCTTTCCTCCGGTTTTGTTAAGTGCGTATATCCAACACCAAACCTCTTCATAAGTATAATAGTATAACCATCTTAAAACGAAATAAGATAAGACTATTTTAGTTAGCAATGGATTAATATTATAAAACCAAAACGCTCCTAAAAAACTAACATTAAGAAAGTCCTTAGAGAGCTCCTCTTTTAATCTAATCATCTCTCCCTTAATTGTTTTGCTAAAAGCTAAGTGCCCTAGTTCGTGGCCATAGGTTAGAGTCCCCTTTTTAGCTCCATAGATTTTTTTAGTTTTTATATTTACGTGTGCCATTTTTGATTATAAGTTTTATATAATTAAGAATCTCTGATAAAAGGGTTATAGCTCCGAAAGTTGCTAGAGCCATTAATAAATAATAATGTAAATGTGTTAGCTCTATAATATTTGGAGTTACCTCTGTTATAAATTGCGGAGGATTTGTTATAGTTATATTATACATAAATAACGGACGTTGTAGGACAAAAGTCCAACTAACGAGAAAACCCCCCCTCGTTTAATGCTCTTATCTCAGTCATAACAGTCTGCGCCCAATATCTAGAAGTTTTTAACTCTGCGGCTACTTCTCTAACTGTTAAACCTTTAGCCATTAATTTAGAGACTTCCTCTCTAGCCGGTTTAATATAGTTCTTTCCGTTTTTTCGTGGCCGCCCT
>Ga0307928_10004302_pt1 | contig 10810 bp, 29 predicted proteins | sample AceLakmetagen232_FD_201815 | JGI IMG/M metagenome (GOLD analysis project Ga0307928, IMG submission 201815) | Saline water microbial communities from Ace Lake, Antarctica - #232 | ecosystem: Environmental > Aquatic > Non-marine Saline and Alkaline > Saline | place: Antarctica: Ace Lake...
AACATTGTATAAATAAAGTATTAATATTAGGTGATAAGGAAGTTGTATTTAAATATTCGGAGAATAAACAAAATGAAGACTAATTGGTTTATGGTAGTATCTCTAATACTCTTAGGAGTGATTATAGGCTACAGCATAAGCACTTTTTGGTTAAACCAACCAAATATACTGCAAAGTGCAGAACCTATCTGTACTGCCTGGGTTAAAAGCCTAATAGAAGCAGGTTATTTACAGGTAGTTAGATAATGATTAAATTAAATGGAGGTAATAAACAATGGTAAGCTTAAAAGAAACAGCAGTAGGATATGAACCAAAGCAAACTCTTAACATAGCAGATTTAGACAGAGTTGATATTTCATTTCCAGTGGAAGAAAGAAGCGGTACAAATTCAGAAGGCAAAGACTTTGAATATAAAGTTATGATTGCTAATGGATTAGAATATCGTGTTCCAAATACTGTAATAGAAGAAATACAAAAGATAATAAAGCTTAGACCTGAAGCAAAATTTGTAAAAGTAACAAAGAAAGGATCAGGCCTTAGCACAACTTATTCAGTAGATTTTATTGAATAATTCGCCAACACATATCATATTCAAAGGGGGTTTGACACCTCTCTCTTCCTTTGATCTGGTGCAGGGGAGTCTCATTTTTCCAAATCTGACACTTTTTTTTCATAAACCCCTGCACCTTTCATACTCCAAGACCAATTGGAGTGAGTGGCTTGGAGAGGCATTCCTCACGATTCGCCTTTATACCCACTCACTTCGTTTATACTCAAAATGAAAAACAAACAATGTATTTGGAAACAAATATCACAAAAAGAAACACATTTAGAAGGAGAGTTAAAGAATTGTTATCTTTATTGTGATGGTTATAATTTTAGCTGTAATAATTATGTTTCTTTAAACGAGGTTGCTAAAATTCAAGTGGAGAATGGATTACAAAGGTTTGAACATAGAAAAGTTCATGCTTTAGAAAAAGGATTTGAATGGAGGGTTTTAAGTTAGCAGTTAAAGATAAATTAAAAATGGAAAAACAAGAATATAACAAAAGAACAGATGAATTGATTAAGATGTTTTCAGAAGAAATTAATCCATCAAAAGGAAGTGCAAGATTAGCAGAGAAAATATTTAGCTTTATTGGAGAGTTACGAGGAGAAACTATTGGACTTAAATTAAATCAAAGTGATAAGGATTAAAATGGAAAAAAGAAAAGGTGGAAGGAAGAAACCACGACTAGAATTAAAAAAGGTATTAAAATGAGCAATACAATATTAATAGATTTATTAACAAGATGTAGAGTTGATTTGTATGGTTATAATTGCATTAATATAGCAACCATTATTTTAATTTTAGTAGTTGTTGCTATTTTATTTTTAGTATTGGCTTTTATAATTCCCTATATGAATAATGGTAAAATAAGAAATAAAAAAGAGGTAAATTAAAATGGAATTAAAATGCCCAAGAAAAACTTGTAAAAATGAATGGGAATATACAGGAGATAAAAAACCTAATAAGAATTTTGCAGTTTATGTTTGCTGTCCTATTTGTAGAACTTCAGTTAAATTAGAAGAGGTAAAAGAGGATGAGTGAACATAAATGTATTGACTGTGGAAAAGAAATAAGTAGTGGTTTAAGGGGGACTAGGTTTTAATCTATTAGAGTAAAGAACAATGGAAAACAAATTAACAGGAAAAGAAATAATAATGAAAGAATTAGGGATATGGCAAGTAGCTTATCCAAAACAAAAGAAATTGTTAGAAGATTTTGCTAATAAAATATATTTTGAATTAAGATTCAGGTTTTTGGAGGAAAAAGATTGAGTTCGCTCAAACCTTTGAGATAAAGAACAATGGAAACTAAAAAAATAGAATTTAAAGGGATCTGCTTCCTAGAAGATAAAGAAGCAAGAGAATTTATAATAAGATTAGATAATAAATTTTCAATGTTAAATGAGAAGGTAAAATCATTAGGTAGAGATTTTCGAGAATTAAAAAAGGAAACTAAACACAAAAGGTAGAAAATATGTAAAATGGAATTTAAAATAAAAAAAACAAATAACGGATATGTAATAACAGATTATGTTTGGGAAGATACTGATGAAAATCAGAACAAGATAATTAGAGAGGAAGAAGAAGTATTGCAAACTGATACATTATCTAATAATGAAGAAATTGTTCAAGTTTTATTTAAAGTTGCAGAATTATTAGGATATACTTGTGATAAATATGGAGCGGAGAATTTAGAAATAGGTTTTCACGGAAAAGGACATAAGTTAGAATAAACAACACAATTTTAAAGAATTATGTAAAATGGAAACTTGGATAATTATTGGAATTGGAATTGCTATATTAATGGTAATAGTATGGTTTTTTAAATTAGGAGAAGGGAAGGGTTGCTCTTAGGAAGCATAAAGTAAAGGAATTATGAATGATGAAAATACTTAATTTGTATGCTGGAATTGGAGGAAATAGAAAACTATGGGGAGATGAACATGAGGTTACTGCTGTTGAAATTAATACATCAATAGCTAAGATTTACCAAGACTTCTTTCCTAATGATAAGATGATAGTTGGAGATGCACATGAATATTTACTAGAACACTATAAAGAGTTTGATTTTATATGGAGTTCTCCACCTTGTCCAAGCCATAGTAGAATAAACACCTTACTAATTAATGGAAAAGGAGTAAAAGCAAGGTTTCCAGATATGAAACTATATGAAGAAATAATATTCTTAAAACATTTTTTTAAAGGGAAATGGGTTGTTGAAAATGTTAGGTCTTATTATAATCCATTAATTACTCCTCAAATAGATGGAAGACATTACTATTGGGCTAATTTTAAAATAGATAATGCAACTAAAGATAAGATAGTTAGAAACAACAAAGGGAATACTCTAAAATTTAAAATGAAAGAAAGGGGAATCATTATTGATGATTTTCATGGATATAATGGAGATAAAAGAACTATCATTAATAATTGTGTAGATTTTGAAGCTGGATTAAGTATATTTAACAATGCTTTTAATACTAAACAACAAACATTACACACCACAAAAGACGAGGAATGTGAGGAATAAGTTAAAATGATAGAGGTGAATAAAATATACTGCATGGATTCATTAGAATACTTAAAAGGGTTAGATAATGATAGTGTAGATTTAATAGTAATTGATCCTCCTTATAATATTAAGAAAGATTCTTGGGATGATATAGATAATTATGAATGTTGGTTAAAGAATATTATTTTTGAATTACAGAGAGTTTTAAAGGATAATGGTTCATTTTATATGTTTCATTCAGAGATGGAAGTTATAGCAGATTTTATGCAATGGTTTAGGAAAGAAACTGATTTTATTTTTAGGCAATTTATAGTGTGGAATAAAAGATTTAATGGAAGTCCAAGAAAAGGATTCTTAGATGGTTATGTTATGGTGGATATGTTAAGAAATTATCAGCAGATGGCAGAATATATTTTATTTTATACTTTTCAAGATGAAACAGGATTATCAAAGATTATGGGAAATTGTATTTATCCAATTAGAGATTATATTAGGGAAGAGATAACTAAGGCAAAAGGAAAGATAGTTTTGAAGAGAATTAATGAGGTTTTAGGAACTGCTACAAATGGAGGGGGTGTAGCTTCAGCTTGTTTATCATTAGATAAAACTTGCCCTGCAATGATTACAAAAGAACATTATTTAAAAATAAGGGAGTGGCTTAATGAAGATTTGAGGAAGGAGTATAAATATTTGAGGAAGGAGTATGAAGATTTGAGGAAGGAGTATGAAGATTTGAGATTTAAATTTAATAATCAAAAAACACATCATTCAGTTTGGAATTATGATATTGAAAAGAAATCAGGGCATATCACCCCAAAACCCCTAGATTTAATTAAAAACATAATCTTACATTCGAGTAAGGAAGGGCAAATAGTTTTAGATTGTTTTATAGGTTCTGGAACAGTAGCTTTAGCTTGTAAGGAATTAAAAAGAAATTTTATGGGTTGCGATAATAATATTAAATATGTTGAGATGGCTAATGAGCGATTGAATCAACAAACCATTTGGGATAAATGGTAATCACCACAACACAAAAGAAAAGTAATGTGAAGTAACCTAAACACTTATATACTACAAACGACACAATATAACTATACTAAACTACACAATATACCAAGAAAATGAATAAAAAACTACCAAAAATAATATCTAAGGAAGAATTTGAAACTTTATTTGAAGCAGTAGAGAAGACTAAGAATATTCCTAAGAAGAAATTAAAAGAATATAAATTAGCAATTCTATTAGCAGGAGCAGGTGGATTAAGAATATCTGAAATAGTTGGATTCAAAAGAAAAGATGGAACAGAAATTAAACCACTTACAAAAGATATGATTGAAGTTACTTCAATTAGATTAGAAGGAGCTAAGGGAAAGAAGGATAGAATAGTTCCAAGACCTAAAAGAATGAATGAGAAAGCAGTTAATATGCTTCCATTGAAAATTCAAAGAAGGGCATTACAAAGCTTTGTAACAACTCTAGGAAAGAAGATTCTTAATAAGAAGATAAGTTTCCATACTCTTAGACATTGTTTTGCTTCTCACCTGGTAAATTCTGGAAGACCATTACATGAAGTTCAGATGCTAATGGGACACGCAGATATTTCTACAACTGGAATATATCTTCATGCTGATCCTAGAAAAGCAATTGAAGGGGCTAGGGATGTGTTCTGATGGTTGCACAATTTAAGGCAAAAGTGCCGTTAAAGATATCAGAACTATTTTCAGGAACAGAATCATTTTCAAAAGTAGCAAGAGCAAGAGGACATGAAACATTTACTGTCGATATTAATAGAGATTTTAATCCTGATTATTGTATAGATATATTAAAAGTAAATCATTGGAAGGAAGGAGATTTTGATATAATTTGGGCTTCGCCCCCATGCACTTGTTTTAGTGTAGCTAGTATTGGAAGTTCATGGATTGGTAATTATCATCCTAGAAGAGTTGAAACTGCATTAGCTATGGCTTATGTCTTAAAGACATTACAACTAATTAAGGGTTTAAAACCTAAGTTCTGGATTATAGAAAATCCAAGAGGAGTATTAAGGAAGATGGGGTTCATGGAAGATTTACCAAGAACTACTGCTTGTTATTGTAAATACGGAGATACAAGAATGAAACCAACAGATATTTGGAATAATATTGGTTTTATTGGTAAGATGTGTAAGAATGGAAATCCTTGCCATATATCTGCTCCAAGAGGATCTAAGACAGGAACACAGGGATTAAAGGGGAATATGGAAAGAAGTGTTGTTCCAGAAGCATTATGTTTAGAAATAATTAAGTTATGTGAAACATCACAAAATCAGGATAAAGTACAGGAGGTAGGGGAATGAAGAAAAAAAGATATTTATATTTTACTTCATTATGTGTTTTAGTGATAATTATTTGTGGAGTGTTTGGTTTAGGAATGTTTCAATGGTATTCCATGGATAATATATTTCCATTGCAATTTAAAGTTTTTATTGCAGGAGCAACAGGAGGACTTGTTGGTTATGTAATAGAAATGTTTAGGTGGAAAATGTTTGAATTAAAAAAAGGAGTTAAAAATACTCCTTTTAAATAACCAAAAACCCGACATATTGTGCCGAATGACACCACCCAATCAAACACAAAATAAACAAACAACATCATAAAGTATATGAATTATGCCGTATAAAACAAACAAAATGAAATTACTACCTAGAATAATTATTGGAATTGGATTAATAATAATCTACCTATCAGTAGGTTTCTATTTCGGAATGGAATATGCTCCAACTAAAACCTTAATCCCCTGCGAAGACATCCAAACTCTCCCTGAAGATTTCATAGGCCCACTAGCAACTTATCAAATTAGAAGTAATCTTACCGAAGAGGAAATTGTAAATTGTAAATATATAGAGGAGGTTAAATTAAAATGGAAATAGCACAAGTATCAAATATGTTTTTTATTTTCTTATGCTTAATATTAGTTATAATCCTTTCCAGGATTGGAATTGCTTTTATAAGATTAAAAAAGAAATTAAATAAATTAAAAAAACGGTTAGAATTAAAATGAATACACTAGAAATAATCATATCATTACTGGTAGCAGTAGGGGTAACTATTTTTATTATATTTTTAAATAGAGTATGGAAAAATGATTCAGTAGCAGATAAATTATGTGAGAGGAATCCTCACCCATATAATTAAAATGGAAAACTATAAACTTAACATAGGCTGTGGAGGAGATTATAAGGAAGGGTATATTAATATAGATAATAACCCTAATTATAAAACAGACATACTCAAAGATATTTCTGAAGCATTAAAGGAGATAGAACCAAATTCAAATATAACTTTATCTGTTTATTGTGATTATTATAAGAAATTTGATTATAATGATAGGTCATCTATTGATATACAATTTTCTTGGCTTTATCCAATGTGTGCAATGTTAGAAACTAATTCAGAATTTGAACTTTATAATTATGATATTAAGTTTAAAGAATATAATCTTTGTTTTTATTTAACTAATAATAAAACTGTGGGGGCTTGCAATTAAACTTTGCAGTTAAATAAGAAAATGAAAGAAAAAGATATTATTATACCCAGAGAAACATTAGAGGGTTGGATTAAAGAAGAAATTAAAAGGAAAGTTAATGAATACCTAGACTCAAGAGGTCTTATGGCTTTTGTTAGAGATGTAGCTAAAACTGAAGTTAGAAATTTAATGAAGGAGAGATTTACTAAAAGCAGTTAAAGATACAATGAGAATAAAAGGAATTTGGGCTAATAAGAAAAGAAGCAAGAATAATATAGTATTAGAAATAGCTTCTGTGGATGAAGGTAATTTACAGTTTGATTTAAGTTTAGAACAGGCAAGTGAATTATCAAGAATATTAGAAGATTTGTTGAAAAGAATAAATCGTAATAAATTAAAACAAGGTGATAAGGATTAAAATGGAGGAACTAAAATGACTGAAAATAAGAAAAAAACAATTTACGAGTATAAATTAGGAGAAGTTATGAATGAAGATATGATGAACGGAGTAATGAAAGCACCAAATAAGTTAGTTTGTATTGGATATACTTTTCAAGATAAAAATGGAACACAGATGACTGCTAATTTAAAGACTAAAGATTTTCTTGAAGAGGAGGAAGATTAAATATTAGTGCTTGAAGATTGATTAAAAATGGAAATAAAAGTAAATATTGATATGAAAAAAGAACTTGCAAAATATATGCACAAGGTTTATGAAGAAGAATCTAAGAAAGCAGGATGGGAAACACAAAAGAAAACTAGAAAGTCCTTTGCTAAATTACCTAAAGAAAATAGAGAAGTTATGTTAAGGATGGCAGAAGCAGTTTCAAGATGGTTTACAAAGCATGGAAATGATGGACATGATGATTTTTACAATTATATATGTATTAAGAAAGAACTATTTGAGGAGATTGAACATTAAACTTAAAGATGGATTTAACAAATAAAGAAATGAAAGAAATTGAAGAGAAATGTGTTAGATGGTATCATACCTATAATGGAGAAGTTACAACTAGAGAATGTTTCCAGAAAGCAATATTGGAAACTAATGTTAAATATAATAATCGAGATAAATTAATAAATATGGCACACAAAAAACCACCAAAAAAACCAAAGAAAAAAACTCCGAAATTTAAGGTTTCTCGTAGTAAAAAGAGTAAGTAAAATGAAAACAAAAATACAATTAATGTGGGAAGTTTATGTAGAACAAGAAAAGAACTTTAGATTAAATCTTCCTACTCATTATGATAACATAGAGTTAAATGAATTTTTTAAAGGAATTAGAGGTTCTGAATATCGTAGGGGTAAGGAAGATACTAGACATGAAATTATTAAATTGATTAAGAAAATGGATAAAGGAGTATCAACAGACACAGTAACCTTAAATGAAGTAATAAAGAGGATTAAGGGATAAACTTTAAACTTGAAGATAAAATGGAAAGATACTGTAAAAAATGCAAAAAGAAAACAACTCATAAAAATAGAATGTGTCAAGAATGTGATTGGATAAATAATGACAGAGATGAGAGAAATATTTTAAAATCAATAATAAAGAGGTAAAATTAGAGATAAAATGAATAAACAAGATAAAATAATCTATATACGAGAATATCTAGAGTTCAAAGAGGAATGTATTAAGCAGAACCTTTTTGATATTCAGGAGATAATTGAGTTGTATGATAAAATTAAATCAAACGAATGTTAAATAAAATGGTAATAAATAATTAAGATTATTATAAGGAGGTTAAAAGAATATGTTTGGAAAAAATAAAAAAGAGAAAGCAATACCTGCTCTTCCACCGTTAGAAGAAGACGACTATGAAGAAGAGCTTATCGAAGAGGAACTTGAAGCTAAGCCTAAGAAGAAATATAAACCATTACCAAAAATGGAGGATATGCCAGAGATAGAGCCTCCCACTTCTGAGGAAGAAGAGGATGATGGATTAGGATTAGAAGAAGATATCGAAGAGGAAACCGAAGCTGAAGATCCTAATAAATCACTACAGATAATATCTGAAAGTCAATTAGTTAATCTTAAGTTAGATAATCTATCTAAAATGGTTGAATCTTTATATCCTTTAGTTAAGGTAGTTGCAGATAGGGTTATTGAAACTCAGAAGAAAAAAACAGCAAAGAAAAGATAATATGACATTTCAAGAGCCAACTTATATAGAATATAAAACAGCAACTGCATTTGCTAAGTTTAAATATAAGTATGGTATCTTTGTTATTATTCTTTGCTGGATTTGTTTATTATTTATTTGTTTTTATATGTTTACCAATGGTGAAAAGATAGCTAGGAATCCATTAATATATGGAGCAGAAAAGTATGAAGTAGAATGTAGGTGTTATAATTATGAGGATAATTTAAGACCAGTCGAATTTTTTGTTAATGCTTCAACTATATGGAGTTTAAAAAGCAGCGAGGGAGAAATTGATTTAGATAATCTAAAATTAGGTGAATGAATATTGGATCAGGAGAAGTAATTAAAGCTATAGAGAAGTCAGATATACCATTGACATCAGAAGAGATAGCTAAGCTTATAGATATATCTTCTTCCTGTGTTAGAAGAATTCTTTGTACTTTAGTTACAAAAGATAAGTCAGTTGATCTAAAGTTTAGACAGCTAACTCCTGAAGAGAAGAAGATAAGGTATCATAAGGTGGTTAACCCTCCTAAGATAAGGGTTTATTGGCTGGAATAGTTTTATTGTATATCTTATTTAGTTTAATAAAAGTAAACCTTTTGGTTTATTATTGGTATACCTTGGTATACCATGGGATACCCTTCTATCTCCATATTTTTTTAGAATATATGCAAATAGAGTTGTTTGTTAGGATTATAGTGTCAATTTGTCAATAAATCAGCTTTTTCTAGTGCAAAACCGCCTATTTCAAAGTGGGTTATGAAACTACCGTTTAATTTCCTTCGGAAGGTCACTCCTCGCTTCTTACAGGTATTCATTCGACTATAAACAGATGTCATATTTACCTTGTAATGCTCTTTTGCTTGTTTTGGTGAGTGCTTAGCCATGTATATGACGAACTCCTTTTGCTCAGGCTCTAAGCTCTCCCATACACCTGATTTATTCAATTCCTTCTGCTCTTTAGCCTCAATACTGTCTAGTTTACTCTGTATCTGGAGGTTTAGATCCTGTGTGAAGTGATTTTTAACTAAATCATACTTCTTTTCTAGTTCATCAGTTATTTTAGGCACTGACATGAAGCCAACCTCTATTATTTCAGCATTTGTATCTCTTCCTCGAAGGTTATGGTAATAAATTTTATCATATCTGATATTATACTGCATTTCAAGTGGCTTGGCTATGCAAATCTTCTTTTTTCCATTAATATTGATAGCTTCTATGTAATAATGTAGCAGTTTCCTTACTGAAGCATCAATAAAGGATATTGAAGGCACTGTAAAGAACACAATCTGCTGTAAATTCCTAAATGTCTGGGCTAACCAGCCAATAATTCTGTTTTTTATACTTGCATGGTCTTTATGACCAACATCTATCCCAGCTTCATCCCAAATCCAAACTTCTTTCTTCTTTAGCTCTGGATTATTCATGGCTTTCATAAAATCTTTGGCTTTAAAGATAACATGATTTATCATCTCTTCATCTTCAGGCTCTTTTCCGAACCTGTATAGATATAATCCTCTCATACACTGCAGTGCCATCAAAGATTTGCCTCCTCCTGTCTGTCCGACCACTGGAATCAAGGCATTCTTTCCAGATTCTATTCTTTTATGTATAGTTTTGATAAATAACTGGAAACTTTCAGGGTAGTGGTCTATTGCTTCTTGATATGCCATTTACATCCCTGCCATTCTTTTACCAGTTATATCTCTTTTCCTTGCAAAGAGCAAAAGAAGTTCCCTGAATTTAATTCGATAAGATTCTTGTTTATATTCGTCAAACTTCTCTTCATAAGGTTTTGTATTAGAATTACCAATGGGAAATACCTTATTATCTTCAACATATTTCTTTAAAGAAAGCTTAGGTTCATTTAGAATATAGTTATCTAACAATTGTTTATACTTAGTTTCTAAATTCTCTTCTATTTGTTCTAACTTAGCTTCTACTTCTTTATCGAAGTATCTAAGCATCATATCTTCAAAGAAATCTATTAATTGTCGGTATATCTTCTTAGTATCTTCTAATTCAATCTTAACTCTCTGTCCATTCTGCATAGTATAAATTGTTCCTGAGTTCCGATGCTGCTTAGTATTAATCATTT
>Ga0307928_10004303_pt1 | contig 10807 bp, 10 predicted proteins | sample AceLakmetagen232_FD_201815 | JGI IMG/M metagenome (GOLD analysis project Ga0307928, IMG submission 201815) | Saline water microbial communities from Ace Lake, Antarctica - #232 | ecosystem: Environmental > Aquatic > Non-marine Saline and Alkaline > Saline | place: Antarctica: Ace Lake...
TAATATTCCCAGCATTAAAGCCCGTTGCAACTGGTAAAAAACTTATTTCTTGATAAGAATAATTTTTTAACTGCAATAAGTAAACCCCACCATAAGGCGAAATATCAAAAACAAAAGTCATTAATTCATTCCCACAAATTGAATATTCAACACTAGGCTCTACAACCATTATACCAATTAAACAAGTAGGCTCAAGTGCTTCAATTCTTACGCTTAATTCGGTGTAAGTTGCTGGTAATTTAAAAATTAAATCTTCTGTTTGATTTGAAAAAGTTTGTTCATTCACACTGTTATTTCTCACGAAAATATTTACTTTACCCGTAAATTTAACGACTAAAGTTTTACCAATTGTTCCGCCTGACAAATTATAATAATTAATTGCACCTCCGTCAAAGCAGTATTTAAAATTTTCAATACGTGCGTTAACAGCACTGGCAGTCGTAAATTGAGATGTGGAAGTAAAACCGTATAATCCACTTATTGCTTCCTTATAATAGGTAGTTTTAGCTTCATTCAAAAACTCTTGGTTAAAGTTTCCGTAAGCATTTAAAGTGCTTGAATTACTTGAAAAACTATTGTCCTCGTAATTGCCGCCTAAAATATTATTAAATTTTATTGGTGAAAAGTCGCTTATCATATATTATATTTTTTCTAGCATTTCAATAGTCGCCACGTCTTTTTCGATATCAGCACTCCAAAGGTAAGCCTTAATTTCTTTACCGTTAACTTGGAACTTATAAATGGTATTTTGTTCTAAAAAAAGCTTCCAAACATCTCTTTGGGCTACTTCGCCTTTAATGTAAATCGGCTTAAACAATTTAATCATTTCATCCGTAACAACGTTATCTCTTTCTATTATAAAATCGCCTGCATTTGTATCTTTGCTGGTTAAAGCAGCTAGATTTTTAGCCGAACTAAAGACTAATCCAGCCGATAAATCAGTTGTAAAACTTGGATAAATTAAATCGCTATTTCTAATTAACGAACGCTTTGGGCTAAATAAAATATTTCCTGCACTTTCGGGCAAAGGTATGCCAGCGACTACGGGATAAGTATCGCCCATTCGGCTAATCCAATCTCCTGAAACTAATTGAACTTCAACTAAAAAAACTTTCTCATCATATTTCGTATCAATATTTGCATCTCTATTGAACTGTAAGCTTCGAGCAAGTTCAACTCCTAAATAATCTGTGTTATAAGCAGTAACCAAATTTAAAACCTTGCTCTTAACATTTAAAGGGGTGTTAAAATTAAGAATAGTGTTAAATTCGTTAGCCCCATTTACGTTTTCATAAGCAACATTATCATTCCCAACTTTTACAGAAGTAATTAAAAATTCATTTGCTAATGTGCGCTCTATATTGCTTAAAGTTAGTTCAACTTGGTTACCACTAAATGCTTCCGACCTTTTTTCAATGTGAATTAATCCGTCATTTACGTCAAACCACAAGGCAAGCCCTAATAAATTAGTAATAGTTGTATAAAGGTCTTTAAAGTTAACCGTTAAGTCAACATCTGTGTTGTCAGAATTAATTGCGTTACGTAGAAATAATCCATTCGTTACGACTATTTTACTAAACTCGCCATAAGAACTATAACCATCCGCTGGCTTACCTAAAACTTCCGAATATAAAACTAAAGGCGTGTCCGTTATTTGTTCTAAAGCGGACAAAACGGCTTGATAAATAAATACTGACGTGTTTTCGCTTTCATCAATAAATGAGTCGTACTCATAATCCATTGTTCCTTCAACATCTCCTGAAAATCCCAAACCCCAATTTTGACCCAATGCGTCAATACTAATAAAATATATTTTGCCAGCTTTTTTATTTAAAACAAAAGTATCGGCAACGTCAACAAATCCAGCACCACCAGCTATGCCAACATTAACCGAAATGGAAAATGTATTTGTTTTAATAGCTACTGGATTTGTAAAAGCCACTCCGTCATAATCGCATTCGTAAACTCTAAATTTTAAGTTGTTAAAAGTACTTGTTCCAGTTCCGCTAAAATTAGTTGAAATTCTCGCTCGAAAAGCATAATCTAAAGTAATTGAATAGTCTTTATCGGAAGCCCCCAAAGAAATTTGAAAAGTGTTCATGTTTGCAAATCCCGAAAATTGAGGAACAGTATTTAAGTTTGAAATATCTAATGGACCATTTGATGCTGTATTATTTCTAAACGGTATATTTGATTCAAATGATTCTAAAGCCAAAGCAGTATGTTTCATTTCTCTAAATGTATTACCAGGTGAGGTATTTGAAATTCCTGAAAAATTACCCTCCATTGACATTTTAGCAATATTTTTTATACCCCTACTTTTGAATATTACGCTTTGAGTTGATCGGCTTAAGGCGCTAGTGCTTTCCCCTTCAATTGTTTGCGCACCGCCCACAATTAACTCGCTTTTCTCCCTATTTGCAAGCTTATTATAAATACTGCTGTCAATTAATCCCACCGAAACAATAAAGCCATCTGACACGCTATAATTTTCCGTGTAATCCTCAAAGTTAACTACTCCATTTTGGTACATTTCATATTGAAGAACATCGTAATTAAGTCGCTCAATCCATAAAGTTGCTTGCGAATTTACGCCCGTTACGTCAAATAAATTTTTGATTATTTGCGCACCTTCACCCCATAATTCAACATCTTCTAAGCTTGTTTTTCTCTGCAACCCAAAATAAACTACATCTCGAGCCACTTTAAATTGAATATCTGACCAGTTTCTCGGCTCTTCAATTTCAATATCATTAATGTAAAATTTATACTCTTGCATGTATGTAGTCCAATTTTGAGTTTGAAATGGTTTTATTTACGATTACAATACTTTGACGCTGCTTATTTATACTTTTATTTATGGCAGTAAGATAAGGTAAAGAGCTGTCATTGCCTTGTAAGTACTTTTCAGTTTCTCTATTCGTTAAAACGTCCGAACCTTTTGGTAAAAAAGTAGTCATTTCTTTTTCTGCTAAAAATGAGCCTTTTGGAGTACGCACAATTTCACGCCCACCATCTCCGACAGTTGCCATTCCACCGCCAAAGTTTTTAACTCCCTTCTTAAATTTCGGCACTTTTTGACTTGCAATTATTCCTATTTGTACCGCTGTGGTTGCAGCAACAATTCCAGCTAAAACAGCATTGGGTAACGCTTGTATAATTGCAACCGCTCCTGCAATTGTGGCTTGAATAATTGCGCCTTTTCGGTCTGCTTCAAACTTTTTACGCTTTATTTCACGCTCCTTATTTGCAATAGCTTGCTCACTAACTAGCTTCCTTTGCATAAATTCCGCTTCTGTGATTTGACCTTGTGCGAATAATTCAGCGTCAACAGCTTGCTTGCCCTCTTCTTTAATCCTATATTCGCTTAACTCGTTGTCAAATTTAGTATTTTGATTGTCCATTATAGCTCCAGCAATATCACCCGCAATTTGTAAGCCAGCAATTGCTATTTGTTTTTTAGCTTCCTCCTCATCTTCGTCGTTTTCTACAGTTAAATCATTTGCCTTTTTTTCTGCTTCAACTTTTTTCTTTGCAATTTCAATAGTATCATTAAGGTCTTGTTCTTTTAATTTTTTCTTTGCATCCGCCAATATTTGTTCCTGCTCAAGCAATGCGTCACCCGTTACTTGCCCATTATTGATTATTTCCTGCGTTGTGTTAATAGTTGCCCTTATTATATCACGCTGAAATGTTTCATTGCCATCTGCAAGTTGATCCAAAAACTGTTGAGCGCTGATAGTTTCGTTTTTAAAGGATTCAGCTAAACCTATATCTGCGCTACTTGAGCTTGTCATTATTTCAGCTAATTCATCGGCTAATGCTTTTGTTCCATCGAACACTTCTACTGTTGCAAATCCCATAGCTAAAATATCCGCTTCCGCTTCCTTTAACTTGTCTTTGTAAAAATCTAGCTGTTGATTTACTTTACCTTGATTTTCTTCATTAGCTAATCCAAGCTCGTTAATTTTCTCAAGTTGTTCAATGTTATTCGCATACTCTTCGGTTTGCTGCTTTAAAATTTCCAGCTGCTCTAAATAAGTCTTAACGTCTTCTTTAGAAAGTGCGTTTTTAGCATCTAAAGCATCTTGTTCTGCTTTTATTCTTGCAGCTTCTTTTTCAGCAGCTTCTTTTTCAGCAGCGGCAGCTTTTTCAGCAGCAGCTTCTTTTTCAGCAGCGTTTTTGGCTTCAAGTCCAGCTTGCTCAACTAAAGCTTGCTTTTGAATTTCATTATCATATATTAATTTTGCAAGTGCATTAGCCTTGTCTTTTTCTATTTCCGCTAATACTTTTTGGGTATTTGTAAATTCAGTGTTAACATCCTTAATAGATGCTATTTGCGCTTTTGCTCCCGTAAAGTCAAGTGACAAAGCGGACTTAATTGCTTTGCCGTATTCAATTAATTTATTTACGTAAGCTATTACAATCCTTAATGAGTCATCAAATGCTGCCTTAAAAAATTTAGGAATTGCCAAAATTTCTACTTTAAATAACACTCCGAACTTATCAATCTCAAATCCTAATTTACTAAACCCATCTCTAATGTTTGCTAAGTTATTAAAAAAATTAATTTTTATTTGAGTTCCTAAATTTTTAAGTGTTTGAATGAATGCGATTGCCGCATCACTTTTAAAAGCCCTTGTTTGAGCGTTCTCCAATTCTAATAATAGTTTTGCATTATTAGAAAGCCCCTCCTCTAAAGCTTCATAACCTTCTGCTTGAAGATTTAAGCTTTTGTTAATTGCATCAAAAACAACTAAAGCACCGCCAGCATCTTCACCTGCCCCCTTAAATACATCAGTTGTCAATTGCGCTAATTGCTGTTGAGTTAACGCTGTTTTATCGCTTTCCGCTGCAATTGCTTGAAGACCCTCTTTAACGCTTTTCGTTCCATTATCAACTTCACTTAATATTCTATCCGTAAACTCCGCACCAAATGCATTTAGTAAAGCGTCTTTTGTTGTTTGTGTTTGTTCTTCTAAAGCAAGACCTGCCTCTTTAATTGCATCTGGTAACTTATCATTATAAATACCTAAGTCAATTCCAACATTAAGAATATTTAAGAACTCTTGTGCGCTAAATCCGTTTTTTGCAAATAAACTTCCATACTCCCGAATACTATCGCCAAACTCTTGATTAGCACCTCCGCCCCTAACAAGTCCGTCAATGTAAATATCAAATGTTTTTTCAGAACTTTCGCCAAAATCTTTTTGTAAATCAGATAATTCTTTAACCGTTTCTTTAAAATCCTTATCGAAAGCTTTTGTAACTGCAGTGGCTTGCTCCCTTAATCTGTCAGTAGCTTCACCGCTTGTATTTGCAAGTTGGCGAACTAATAAATTAGTTTTAGCTGCTGCAATGTTAAAATCAATAAAAGCTTTAGCCGCAAACGCAATAGCAACTAAAGAAGCAATAACTGCTCCCACTGGAGTTGCAATAAATGCTATTCCCGCTTTCGTAGCCGACATTATGCCGTTTTTTAAAGTAGCAAAACTTCCTTTAATCCCTGAATTGTTTGCAGAAATATCCGATACATTTACTCCTATATTTTCTAAAACGCCACTTAAAGCGTCAAATCCTGGTATGGCTGCCCCAATGTTTTTTGGATAATTACCCACTTGATCGTTAAATATCCCTGCACCCTTATTTACTTCGTTAAAAGTGTCCTTTAAACCATTAAGTCTTTTTTGTGCTATTTGAGTTTGCTCGCTTCCCAAACCTTGACTTACAGCTAAATCCCTATACTCTTTTTCGGCTTTCTTAATTTGATTTTTTAATGATTCCCAAGTATTTTCTTGAATTTTATTTTCCTTAATCGTATCTCGGCTTGCTTTATTTACAGCCGTAATTTCGCTTCTTACCTGTATAAGCTCCTTACCTTGCTTTGATTGTGCAACTACTAATTTAGCACTTGAAACCTCTAAAGCATTTTTAGTTTTTATTTGCTCTTTTTCAATTGCTTCTAAATCTTTTGTTGCCGTTGCAACTTCTTTAACGCTTGCAGCACCTTGCTTTACAAAATTAATTTGCTTTTTATTCAACTCATTAACTTGCGCAACTATTGCCGTCAAAGAGTTTGAAATTGAATCAACTTGACTTTGAGCCTCATTACTAAATATTGGTCTAATTTCGCCAGCCATTACTAATTTTTAGGAGTTTTTTTAATAACTTTTAATGTGTTTACCCACTCATATAAGGTGTATTCTCTAGGATTAATTCTAAATCCCAAAATTTTATTCGCTTGAATAACGCTTTCCATGTAGTTGTATTCGCCTAAGCTTTGATTTTTAGACAAATCTTTTTCTAATATCCCAATATCGTTATTCAATCCCTTTATTCGTTTGTTTATGTCTTTAATTTGGTCGTTTAACCTATCTCTATAAGGCATTTGTAGGGATTGAAGATTTACTTTTAAAGCATTCAGCGTAACGCTATTTAATAGCCATTCAGTTCTTGTATCTATGCCAAATGCTTGTAACCCTAAAATAAGCCTTTGAAGAGTTGCCCTCATGTATTTATACCGAATTAACTTACTTATTTTTTTGTAAGTTGTCTTGTGGCTTGATTCATCAATTTCGCTACTAAACCAATCCTGCATTTCCATAAGCATATCCCCAAGATATTCGTAATTACTACTATCTAATTCCTTCTTTGGAGTGCCTTTTAAAAGCCATCTTAAGTCCTTAAATCCTTCATAATAATTAAATATTGGTATATCATATTGGTCTTTCCACGTGTTCAACATCATTCAAATTGTTTAATCCTGCTCTTACAATAGCGTATATTTTAAAATTTAGCTCTTGCGCTGCACTATAATTAAAATGCGTAATGTTTCCGTTAATGAAAACAATACACCTATCTTTTTCATCTTTATTTGCCCCTTGCAAGGCTTCAAATAATAAGTCGTTATAGCTTTGCTGTGTCAAATTTTCAGTTGGACAATTGCAATGTTTTTTAACTTTCATTCAAATAAGTATTTTTCTACATTTTTAAGTAGTTGTTCTCTTTTTATTTCAAACATCTCATTGCTTTCATCTTGACTAACATCTAAAATATTTGAGCCAAAACGCTCATTTAATCCGTCAGGATCGGCTGCATCAATTTCCGCAAACCCTTTAAACTTTTTTAAATTCATTGAGTCGTAAAAATCACCCGAATCTTTTAAAGCGATATTTCCACTTTGCGAAATAAATCCGCCCGTACTTCTTTTAATGCCTATTGTTGTTTCCGAATATTCGGGGAAACTTGACCCGTCGGCGTAAATTCCTTGCTCAAGCCTATCTTGCATTATCAAAATGTCGCTTTCATCAAGCACGTCAATAGCAAGATTAGGAAGCTCACTTTTGAGCCCCCTAAAATTGTTTACTATTTTGAATAAATCACCCAATTAATCTTCTTTTTTTTCTACTTTTTTAGTAGACTTTTTAGGGCTATTATCTATCCTGTATTCCTTAAAAGCTTTTTTTGCTTCTCCTCTAAACAAAGCTTTTAAATTAGTGCCGTTCACTACTTTTAAATCTTTTGCCTTTTGAGCAAAAAACAACGTTGTAAATGTTTGTTCATTCAGCATATTAAATAAATTAAGCAGTTGTAGTAAAAGATAAACCAGCAGATAAAGCAGCGTAAAGGTTATCGCCAACCTCTACAACTGAACTTGCTAAATTAACTGAATATGTTCCTGCTGTTAATGTACCAGTAGCCGTATAAGTTTTGTCTTCATTATCTACGTATGTAGCAGAAACAACAGAGCCAGCCGAGTTAAGAATGACTAAATCTCCATCTAACCCCTCAATTCCCGTTCCGTTACACCCAGCAGTTACTGAAAACGTTACTTCGGTTTCAGATGAATCCGTTACTGCAAAGCTAAGTGACACAATGCCTTCTAATTCTTCTAGCTCTACATTCATAGGCTCAAAAGAATTAATAGTAATATTGTCAGCAATCCAAATGTAAGGGCTTACAACTATGTCGGTTGAATTAAACCTCATTGGTAAGCTCTTTGGAATGATAAATTTTGAAACTTGACCTCTTAAAGAAAAACTTCCATCACTTTCTGCAACCAAAGTTCCACCGATATTGTCGTTTGAATCAATTGGAAAAACTGAAACTACTACACCCGACCATCCTTGTAACTGTCTAAATTGACATTGCGAATAAGGCAAGTTGTACGTTACTTTAACATTCGTGTCATTTGACGTTACAACAGTAGCACCATAGCCAGTAGTTGAAGTTACAACTGTTGACACCTCGTTTTCAGGAGCATCAATAAATCCTTTAACTAAATAAATTTCTCTGGAAGCAATTAAATCAACGAGAGCAGCCTTACTTAATATGGCTGGTAATTTTTTCTTGACATCTCTTGATAAAACAAACCCTCTAATTAGAGCAGGGTTAAACTCGCAAGTTGCGCTTGAATTATCTGTGAAACCCACAGCGCAGTTATCTGATTTTTGCATAATTTTTAAATTTTAATTGTTATAAATTAGCTGCTCGCACACTTCATGCTTGCAACTTTGGTTAAATAATATTGATAATCTCAAATCTATTACATCCCAATAATCTGAAGAAACCAATTTAGTTTCTCCAAACAAAGGTCTGTCCGTTTTTGAGGTAATTTCATAGCTTCGTGCTATGTTGCTACTTTCTAACTTCTTAATTAGGTTGTCATATAAAGGATAAAGAACGGGCTTAAATCGTTCTTGATAAGCTTGAGAATATACGGGATTGCCATTCACATCTTCTGAATCAATGTAGTTGCAAAGCAGTAATCGAATATTTGCACGCACACCTTGCACGCCAACAGATTCGGTAAAAGGCATTTCCAAAATGATACAAGGGTATTTAGTGGCAAATGATAAATCTTTTGCGTCTAAAATTCTTTGTATTTCAAATTGATTACCGAAATAGTAATGTGGGTTAATTATTGTGTATTCGTGCAATCCGACAGTTAAGTCTTTTTCGCAAGTTCCGCAATCATAAATAACTCTATCGCAGGTATCTAAAGGACTTACGCCCGCAGTAACTACGTTAACTTTTCCGCTTTCACGAAGCAAGTTAACTAAGTAACCTATCTGCTCAACTACTATCTTGTTATCTATATCCATTAATCATTCCTCCATCGTAAAATTCCACACAATAATTTTCAAAGTCGTTATTCGATAAAAAATGTAAAAGCGTGTTGCCCTTAAAATTCTTCAAAACATAATCACCATAAAAATAATCGTAGTAAGCTCGTGAACAATGTGAGGGCTTTGTCAACTTAGTTGCCTTATTCCAATTCAAAACCGCTTTTTCTTTAATCGAAACGTTATTAGCTAATTCAAATTCGGGTATTTTACCACCCGCTTTAGTAACTAATATTGATTGATTATTTACAAAGCGAAGATAAATGAAACATGCAATTAGGTATTTTAAACCCTTCCATTTGTATTTTTCTCCGTCTATTTCATAAATAGCACCATCCAAAAGTTTTTCCCACTTCGATCCCGAAACAATTAAACCAGCTTCTTTAGCTTCAACTAATTCAAAGTATAGTTGACCTAGTAATGATTGTAAAATATCCGATTCATATTCATCAATAAACCAATCCAATTGCGTTGTACTAATGCAATTGTTTGAATCACGGTTAAATACCAAGTGAAGTTCTCCTTTAAAAATGGCGCTATCTATAAACATCTTATTTTACTTTTTTTATTGCTTTTACCTTTTTTTTAACTTTCTCCAAAATAGGTAAGCCATCAAGACTTACCTTTTTTTTGTGAGTTAACCGAAAGGCTGCATCAATAGATAAATAGAACTCAGCAATCTTATTGCTTAACTCTTTTACTTCACCCTTCTTGTGAGGTGCGTAATTTCGTGTAAATTCTACTTCAATCATTATACGGCTACATTAGTTATTGCAGTTAAAGCAGCTCCAATGTCTTCACACTTCATAAATGCATCTCTATTAATTATAGATACGTGAAATTGCATACGCTCCACAGCCTTGGCAGTAACTAATTCTTGTTCAAAGTTCTGCTTATTTTCGTAAGAAAACTCTAAAGTAATTTGGTTCCTATCCAAAATTTCGCCTTTTGTAGAATCTAAAACATAAAGAGTATTTGGAGCAACAAGCGGGCTAGTAACAACTTGCATTCCATTTAAAACACCTCCGTTGGTGTAAACAAAATTAGGTAGCAAATAATCTCCCTCAGTATTTTTAGCGTGCTGGAATCTAACAAAATCGCTATAATTCATTAGGATAGTGTCTGCGTTCCATGCGTTTTGCTGTCCAAATGTGTATATTTGCGCTTTCATTGCACCCGTTAATTCAGCTAAAGTAGGACTTTGAAAGCCCGTTTGATTAGCACCGTCAAATGGAGCTAAGGCGTTTTCAGCGTCAAATTCGCTAGAGATTGTTTCAATAGACAAAATGTCGCTAGGATTCGTTCCCGTACCTAATAAAATTTCACTTTCTTCTTTGCCCTTTACTGACTGATTTAATAAATTATCAACTTGAGAAGATACAAAATCGTAGTCATCCATCATATCAAGGCAAATATCAACAAAATCTCTGATTTTAGTAATTTGCAAAACTCTTTCTATCCAAGTAATTTTAGAGGTATGGGTAGAAGCTGCGCAAGCAACAACAACTTTTGCATCTCTTGTAACGGTGTCCTGCTCGTAGTACTTAATAAATTCCTTAGTTACTGGAACTCTACGAAACAATTCTAAAACGCTAAACGCTCTAAATGGCTTATTACCAATTCCTGGTAACATTAATCCCAAACTGGCTCTTGAACCAATATCCGCTGGCGCTTGAGTAGCC
>Ga0307928_10004305_pt1 | contig 10805 bp, 21 predicted proteins | sample AceLakmetagen232_FD_201815 | JGI IMG/M metagenome (GOLD analysis project Ga0307928, IMG submission 201815) | Saline water microbial communities from Ace Lake, Antarctica - #232 | ecosystem: Environmental > Aquatic > Non-marine Saline and Alkaline > Saline | place: Antarctica: Ace Lake...
CAACGAGAGCGGAATCGACCTCGACGCAGCACGCGATAGCCTCCGAACGATGGGCCACACGGCACCGGCCGACGAAATGATCAAGAACTACGCGACACAGACGGCAGTGCTGGCCGCGATTGAAAAACTGACCGGCGCGAACGCAACCGGGCAGCTCGGGAAATGGGATTTCAGCAGCGCGCAAACAATCCACGATTCGTTTAATAGCTACCTCAGCCGACGCGTACAGGGACAGCGAGCCGAGTACACCCGCAAATACCGCCGCTAGACAAACAACAGCAGGAGGGCACAGAGGTGAACCTAGGAACGTATCAACAGGCGTTTTCATATCCCGCAGCGTTGACGCGAGCCGAGTACGAGAGCGCCTGCAACGATCTGGGCGCAGAGATATTGCCAGACAGCAAGTGCGATTCCTATGGCGTCCACTATGGTGTGTTTTTCCCGCCAGAGTATTCAATTGAGACGTGCGCAGCAATGACACTGGCGGACAAGCGTCGCGTCGGGATCAAAAACGAACAGCGAGAGGCAGCCAAGGCGCGACCGCCACGGCCTGTTGAGCCGATGGTGCGCTGTGATTGTGGCCACAAGTGCCTCCGATCCCAGGCCATGTCCGCCGCCTTGGGCAGCTCATGCCCAGACTGCTACGACCGAATGGATGGCTAGACGCCCCACGACACGGCGGTACGAGCCCGAGAGTTCGTAGCCTGCAGGGGGACGAGCAAAACACAGACACTAGACGCTGGAGGAGAACATGAACGCAGCCGAAGCATTGAGGATCCCATTGTCACTAGAAGAGAGGACGGCGGGCAATCTGCGGCTAGAGCAATTCACCGTCGACAAGCACGACGCCATGTTCTCAGCGCTTCGCATGGGGCAGCGTGGTGTGCCGCCAGGAGTCTATTGGCGTCTGTTCGAGGGCCGCACGATGTGGATGTCCGACACGCCAGCAGAGCGGGGTGACGCACGGCCACTGATGCGCAACGCACGCGGCTCGGTACTGATCAACGGCCTGGGGCTCGGTTTTACGCTGTGGGCATGTCTGCATCTCGACGGCGTATCGAGCGTTTGCGTTGTTGAAAAGAGCCAGGACATCATCGACATGATAGGGCCGTTCTACGATGACGCGCGCGTGCGCCTCATCTGTGATGATGCGCTGACAATCAAGTGGCCGCGCAACACGCACTTTGACAGTGTGTGGCATGACATATGGCCAGACCTTTGCACAGATCAACTTGGAGATGTCGCCACGCTGAAACGACGTTATGCGCGACGCTGCAACTGGCAGGCTGCGTGGTGTGAGGAGGAGCTACGATACCAGAGACGCCTAGAGAAAAGGGAAGCGGCCGGTTGGGGCTGCTTCCGCTGACACATTCGCCGCTGCTCCGTGCGCGAAGGCGGAGCGGCGGCACTGGAGGAGGCATGAGCGGAACAAGCCGCGACAAGATCGAGGTAAAGCGGCTAGGGCCAATATCAGAGGAGAGATGGAAAGTCATAGTCGAAAGGGTGAACCGCAACAGCAAGCATTGGCCGGTCTGGAATGATAGGCCCAGGCCAGAGAGGACCAACAAAGTGGAGCTATCACACGACCAAAGGGCGGTACTGGAGCGAATGCAGGCAGGCGAACAGCTCAGACTATTTAAGAACAGGATTGATGAGCCCATCTACCTTCCAGGCATAGGGCGCGTGAGTCGAGATGTATTCTGCCCCCTGCTCTGGCAGAAATGGATTGGTCTTGCTCCTGTAGAGACAGGGCCTACGGTAAAAGTCTACACAATCACCGCCGCGGGGCGCGCGGCACTGCAAGAGGAGGCGAGTGTCTAGCGTCAGCGTCACGCTCAGGCCCTACCAGCAAGAGGCCGTCGACAGCGTAGAGCGCGACTGGGCCAGTGGCTTCAGATCCGTTCTCGGGACTGCCGCGACGGCGGCCGGGAAGACGATCATGTTCCTCTCGCTCTTGACTCGGGTGCTCGCTGGCAGTGACAAGCGCGGGCTAATCCTGGCCCATCGCAAGGAGCTCGTCGAGCAGCCGATCGATCGGCTGGACACGTTTTATGCTGATTGGTCGATGAAGGCCGGTATCGTAATGGCCGAACAAGACGACTGCGACAAGCAGATCACCTGCGCCACAGTCCAGACGCTCGGGTCTCAGGTGCGGCTCGATCGGTTGCTGAGGAACGGACCGATCGACTATCTGATAACGGATGAAGCGCATCATTCCTGTGCCGACACCTACCTGGCCCTGTTCGAGCGGCTGCGTGCGGCGAATCCCGAGATGTACCACTTGGGCCTTACCGCAACGCCCCAACGTGCGGACGAGCGCGGGCTGGCCGAGGTGTACGAGAAGGAGTCCTTCCACTTTGGTATCAAGGAGTTGGTCAGCGATGGCTGGCTGGTCCCGCCTCGATGGCTGGCCATTAAGACAGGCATCAGCTTGGCCGGGGTCAAAACCGGGAGCAATGGCGATTTCAACGGCAAGCAACTGGCCGATGTGTTTGAGGTCGACAACTGCTTCGACCTGGTTGTGGAGGCTCATCAGCAGTATGCCGCCGAGCGTCAGGCGCTGGCCTTTGTGCAGAGCGTGGCCGGGGCCTATCGCCTAGCAGAAAAGTTCCGCGAGGCCGGGATCTCTGCCGAGGCCGCCGACGGCACCACGCGCAAGTCATTGCGCGCGGATATCCTGAGCAAGTTCCGCGCGGGCAAGACTCAAGTGCTCGTGAACGTCGGGCTGTATACCGAAGGGCTGGACGTGCCGCGAGTGAGCTGCATTCACCAGGTCAGACCAACCCAGAGCGACGGGCTGTACATCCAGATGATCGGGCGTGGGCTGCGGATCGTCCCTGGGAAAAATGATTGCGTCATTTTAGATTATGCTCCCGTCGAGTACAGGAACATCGTCATGCTGGGCGACGTGCTGGGCAGCAAGGTCCGCAAGGACGCCTACATACGGGACGATGACGCCGAGCCCGGCGACGCGATCGGCGGGATGACTTTCGACGGCCAGGTCAAGTTCATGCACGGCAGCGCTGAAGAGCTGATCAGCGAGAAGTTGGATTACCTGGAGTTAACCCCATGGAGCTGGTTCAGCGGCGACAACGGCTGGCTGAGCCTGGGACTTGGCGAGGGGCCAGACGGACACAGTCGGCAGATGGTCATTGCGCCGTCCGATACAGAAGGCGAGTTCGTGATGTGGAAAGTCTACCGGCCTAGCGGGTCCCGACGATGGGTGGTACGGAGAGGAGAGCAGGCCGACTTTGGCACGCTCGGCGAAATCGGCGAGAGCCTGGCCGACAAGTTCGGCAATACGACGTTGGCGGTCAAGTCCATGCGCTGGCGTCGGCAGAGTGCGAGCGCGAAGCAGCTAGACTTTGCCCGTCGCTTGGGCATCGAGGAGAAGGATCTGAGTAAAGGTGAGTGTGCGCAGCGGATCACTCACGCGCTGGCCTGCCGACAGGTGCGACAGGCGATGGGGCGGTAGACGAACGTTTTTACGCCATATTTACGCAGGGCCGCCAGAAATGTGCTATACTGGTCATAGAATACATAATGGAGGAGGAGGTAGCATGATCCTTTACAAGTGGACTGACAAGGACAACCAAACCCGTGACGAAACGCAGTGGGGCGAGGGCGTCACACACACAGCCGATGGACAGAGCGCCGACCTGTGCAACGAGCACTGGCTGCACGCGTACAAGTACAAGGCACAGGCCGTGATGATGCGTCCCTGGCACGTAGGAGGTTACACCCAGTTGTGGGAGTGCGAGGGCGAGGTGAGATTGGAGCAAAGCAACAAGGCGGGTTGCGTGTCGATCACCACGCTACAGCGTATTGAGGAGCCAGAGCTAACGACAGAGCAGCGGGTTACTATGGCTATCCGGCTAGCGATGGTAGTTTGCGATGATCTCAATTGGCGAGCATGGACGATAGCGAGGTTAAGCGGCGAAGATAGAAGCATGGAGAGCGCAGAGACCGCCGCCAAGGCAATCATCCCCTTCGATGACGTCTCCTACGCCGCCCACTGGGCCGCCATCGCCTCCGCCGCCTACGCCATCGCCTACGCCATCGACGCCGACGCCTGCTACACTATCGCCTACTCCGGCTACGCTATCGCCGCCTACGCCGTCTCCGCCGTCGACTATGCTTCTGCCGCAGCTACTACGCCGGCGCAACTAGAGCAGATCGACGCAATATGGCGGGCGCTGGAGGATGAGGTAGCATGAGACAATACGATACCTATGGCCAGCCAATCACAACTATTGATCGCGGGCTTGAGGTTGGCTCAAACGACTGGCAGGCACGCGAGGACTATGTGACGGCATGGTATGAGAGGAAGCGGCGTTACTTTGAGACGCACGACCGCTGCCCGACGTGCCACGGGAAGAACTGCGACGTAGACATGCCCGTCAAGTGCCCGACCTGTCACGGCGATGGCGGGGTACCCAAGTAGAAAGGATACCCGAGGATCGCTTGTTTATGTTTAGCTGGTGAACGCGCAAGATAAGGAGTAGAAATGTCAGACGAAAAGAACGGTAATGCAGACAAGGCGGCTTTCGACAAGGCGATTAACGGGGCCAAGAATATGGGCATTAGTATGTCAACAGTTGTGTTGGTGAAAGCAAAGCTGGAGGAATGTTATGATCCATCCGTTGTTGCTGCGTATATCGAGCAGCTCACGGCGTTGGAGGACCGGATCGCCAAGGGCCTTCCTCAGTCGCTGCTTTCTCGGGCTATTCAGGCAGCATTTAGCCTCATGGTTTGCAGCGCATTCGTGAGCATCAGCATATGGCTAGTGGTCAAGGCGCTGAGACTGTCGGGGTTGATGTAACATGATGACAACCTCTTGGTATGTACCCCTGTACCATCTGCCCGAGATAAATGCCGACATAGTCGGAGATCACTTGGGCGCGTTCAAGCTGTTCCCACATCGTGAGCACGAGGATCATCTGGACATGATGGACAATACGCGCGTCGAGCGTATCTCGGCTAGTGCGCCAGCGGATGTGGCAGTATTCAGATTCTTGCCCAAGGGCTATGGCGACTTTGACTCGGGAGAGGGAGGGCGCGTTCATGGGCAGAGCATGCTGCTCAAGGCGCGTGGTTGCACTTGGCGTTTCCGCGCCACCTTTTCCAGCTGGTCTGAGAAGTGGTATGTGTGGGGCGACAATGCTGAACTACTCGGGATGTCGGCTGCCAGGACCAGTTTTGAGCGGTTCCGGTCCGGCTGTCCCGATCGTCCCGATGTGGAGTGGGGGCGATCGATATGGCTGAACAAACAAGGAGAGCAATGGCTAGATACAACCTCGGCGGCGGCACAGTGACCGTCAAGAATGGCAACGTCGTGGTTGTCGTCGGCCCCGTGGCGTGGGGGCGCACCAAGCACTGGCGCAAGGACACGATACTGATACCGACGCCGACGAGGGAACAACTGGGAGAGGCGATAGCGGAAGCGCCGGTACAGGAGAAACTATGCTAGCACAACAGGCCGCCGCACTGTTCGCTGCGGGCCATTCGCCGTACTGGCTCTGTGTCAGTCCAAAGTCGCCACTCTTTGGCCAGATGACAGAACGGACAATCATCGATAGCGCAATGGCGGTGCTTGATCTGATACGCTGCGAGAACTGCGGCTGGCTGATCAAGCGAAAGGCCGGCCCGCTGTGTGACGAATGCAGATTATAAGGGGGAGAGCAATGACTAGAGCTGAAGAATATGATGTGAGCAAGCTGGCCGAGGTCATAGATAGGAAGATTGTGCCCACAGTGTATGGATGGCAGATGTGCCGGCGCGCAACGATCGAACCCGTCACTCTGGACGGCGATGAGATGTGGCGAGTAATGCTATACGGTGAAGGTGGAAACATCCTTAGTTCCTTTACTGCGTATACGCCTGCCGCTGCCATTAAGTGGATGTTAAAACCTGTCCAGGATACGGACGAAGAGTCGTGGGTCAATGTGAACGACAGACTGCCGCCATACGGGGTTCCGTGTTGGACGTGCGATCTAAACAAGGTTATCCGTCGGTCTCGGCTTGACAGGGACAGCCCGAGTGGCAGCTTGTCCGAACCTTGGTGGCAGTACGAAAGAGGCGGTGGGTGCCCGGCAAGCAATCGATGGGTCACTCGCTGGATGCTAGACCGCAAACCCGAGGGGCCTGTGGAAGCGTGAGCAACGAGATGCGGAGGATATTGTGATGGAGAGGCTTTTTCTGATAGCCGTTGGCTCTGTGCTGGTCATAGCGGTGGGGTCGATTGTCATACCGCGATTGTGCGAGCGGTATGACTTTGGCACTATGATTAAGAGCCTGGTCAGGCGATTGCTTGTCGGACGATGGTAGTCATGAATAACGAGGAGGCCAAGCGATGACTGATGATGGCTACGATGATGATGTGCGTTTGCCAGACAGAAATTTCATAGGGGATTGTGCCTACCGCGATGGATAGGGTTTTGACTTACATCGTCTTTATAGCATGCGGATGTTTTCTGCTTTGGGTGTTCTGCAGTACCGTGGTGATGTCTCTGTATGTGATTGCTACGTGGCTTGGGCTTCTATGACGAACAACGAGGATCTATTCGACCGGCTCATTGACCACTTTGGCGTTGAGCCCGACAGCGACGGCGAGGTGCGCGTGGACTGCCCCAACTGCGGAAAAGAAGCCAAACGGGGGCAGACGCACTTTTCATTCTCCGAGCGCGGCGGGCACTGCTTTGTGTGCGGCACGTCATGGAGCCTGCGGCGCTTGGCTATCGACGTGGGAGTGATCGAGGCGAGAGACCGCTATACCAATCGCGCCACTCCGCAAGCCGTCGCCAAACGTCGAGTCCAGAAGCAAAAGACCAAGCGGCGGGTGTCGTCTGCAGAATGGATCGAGTATGGGCGTGTGTTTACGTCGCATCCCGACCTGGCTACCGCGTGGCAGGCGTACAAGATCGTCCCGGAAGCTCTGGCGAGGTGGTATCGGCTGGGGCTGGGCTGCTTCCCCGAGGGTTCGTATATGTCCAAGTGCTCGCACCTGCGCCTGACGGTCCCGCTGATCGATACAGGCGGCACGGTCCACGGGTTCAGGTGTCGAGCGATTGCCGGTGACTATGGCGGCTGGCGTGAGCGTTGCGAGGCTGCTGGCCATGCCAAGTGGCTGTCTCCTGCAGGCACGCAGATGCTACTGTACAACGGGCAGCGCATCGGAGAGGGAGCCAAGTACGGGGTGGCTATACCTGCCCTTCCACCTCCTGACCAGGAGACTGTTCTATTCGTTGTCGAGAACCCGATCGACGCTATCCAGGTCGAGATGGTTTACGGAGATGCGCGCAACGTGCGGGCAATCGCAACGCTCGGCGTGACGGTATGGGCTGACGAGTGGACTGAGCGGATCCGAGAGATCGGCTGTCGCGTGTTGGTGGCCTACGACAATGACCGACCAGGGAACGGTGGTGGCGTGGCCGGCAGAGAGGCGTGGCTTGCCGAGCACGGCAAGGACATCGAGCCGAACGGCGTCAAGCTGGTCAATAGGCTGCTTCGTGCAGGAGTAAAAGCTACGCTGATGGACTGGAGCGGGTATCCGCTCAAGACTGACATTGGGATGCTGGTCAATGAAGCGTTGGGGCGATTGATGGAACTGGCCAATGACTCGTTCGCGCCTCAGATCCGTGGCGAGAGTGAGGCCGGTGCCGGTTCGTGTTGCGTCGTTGTGTAGGAGGGGAAAATGACTGACAAGACTGCTACGGTTCGTGAGGTGCTTGAGGATGTGGTGGCTGATGTGTTGCTCGATTTTGATGTGTTGCTCGATTGTGGCCATAGCGAGGACGATGGCAGCGTGACAGAGCAAATCGCGAGTGCGGTTGTGGACGTTGTCGCAGGGTTGCTAGGTTCTGAGTCTACGTGGTGCAAAGAGCATGTGACCGACGAGTTCCGTGCTGGCTTTACGGCGGGCATAGAACACGCCAAGAACTTGCTAAAGGACGGCGGGGGTACTGAGGAGCCGATCAATACAGCAGGCCGAAAGTAGGAGGGAACATGAAAGAGAGAGCTTTGCTCAAGATGCTGCAGCATGGCGAGCGCGTCGTTGGCTATGCGGTGCGCGGCCGGATGGACAGGACTGAGTTTGCTCAGTTGGTCCGCGACACGACTGGCCGGGCAGTGCATTTCTCGATGGTCGAGCAGCGGTGCTATCGGATCGGGCTAAAGCCTGGCACGCACGACGGGGAATACTGGCATGTGCCCAGCGATCCTGGATACGGGGCTGCGCCCTACACCGTTGTCGAGGTGCCTGAGCATGAGTAGGAAGCATGGCTACCGCAAAGATACGAACCACGACGAGATAGCCGATGCGTTCAGGGCTATCGGTTTTACTTGGATCGACACGCCAGGCGTTGGCGATGGGTTTCCGGACGGCTTGGCTCTTACGCCTCACAGCCATGTGCTGCTTGTCGAGATCAAGGTGCCTGGGCAGGATGTCAACCGATTCGAGTTCGAGTTCGCCATCCAGCACGAGCGCGAATATACGGTGGTGTGTTCTGAACAGGACGTGCGGCAGATCGGCGCTGCCTACGCTTCTGATCTTGGCATTGACTGGATGTATGATTGGCTTGCGCTCCTCACTCAGGGCAACAGCCGCGCCTTGAGAGAGGGGAGACCGCCAAGGGCGTAGCCGCTCTAAACTCACCTGCCATATTTACGCCATCTTTACGCATAGCGAGTGCGTTTGCGCTTATACTGTATGTAGAGTTGAGCGACAGAGAACACAGCGGAGGGAACAATGAATCGCTACAGAGTGAACGCAATAATGGGTGGAAGCTGGCTAGACACACGCAGTGCGCGACGTGCGTATAAATATGCGCATCAGCAAGCCCGGTTTGCACGGTACATCGGTTTCCATGCCCGAGTACACGTACAGCGCATCTACAACCCGATGAACTCGACAACGCCTAGCGCGATGCACGTATTGCCCAGCGGAGAAGTGCTGTTTTAGTAACACCAAGGCCGGGACTGCAACCGGCCCACTTCTGACGAGGAGGAGGACGAGAATGCCTAGATCTGCCAAAGAACTGTCTGATAAGGCCCTGTCCGCTGAGGCCGCCAAGATTATGGCCCAACTTGGGCATGAGGGTAGGGAGGGGTGGAACCCATGCCAATATGGTGCCGATGTTGACGACCTGACCGCCGCCCTAAACGTCGAGGAGTGCGGCCTGGCCATACCGCATCTCTGGCTAATGGAAAACGGGTGGCACGGGTTCATCGGGGCGGATGATCGGCTTGGGCTTGGGAGCTCATGGATCCGTGAGGTGTCTCTCTTGCGCGCCCTGACTGTGGCTTGTGTTGAGTATGTTTGGAGCGTATTGCCCCTGGTCGTCAAAGCCAGGGAGGAGGAGAAAGCTAGTGTTGAGCAAGCCGACTGACAAGATTCGAAAGCGTGCGGCCGAGGATGCGCAGATGGCGCTGTCTGCTGATGTTAGCGAGTTGCGTTGGAGGCGCAACGCCATTGTCCAGACGATGACGCGGATCAATGAGATCGCCGGGCAGCTTGAGGCGGACCCGCTATACGTCGAGATGCAGGCGCTGCAAGTCTCTCTATCCGATCGCAAGGCTGAGGAGCGGAACCAGGCGCTCCTCGTTCGCAAGGAGGCCGTTGCTGCCTACGATGCCGGGCTGTGCGACGGCAAGAAGGTGGTCCCCGGCGTGAGTATCCGCGTGTCCAAGCGTTTCAAGTACGATGCGGCCAAAGCGCTGGCCTGGTGTTTGAAAGACGAACTGCTGACCAAGTCGTGCACGCAAACTGTGCTCAAGCCAAAGGAGTACGAGGCCGTAGCGGTCTCGCTCGGCGGGCCTATCGAGGAAGTCGAGACTGCCAGCGCCACTATCGCGCGGGATCTGGACAAGGCGCTAGGGTGGCGGGAGGCCAGGATCGTGCAGTTTCCGCCTGCTGGCGAGACCAAGGCCGAAGAGGGGCTACCGTTCTAGGGCTGCGCCAGGCCGAGCGAGCCCGTCATTACAGGTGCGGGTTAGCGTGAGGAATGAGGCAAGATAGAGGAGGAGGTAACATGCCGAGATTGCCGAGAGAGGTCGAGGACTGGCGTAGGTTCGAGCCTGCCGAGCGTGTCGCGCTCATCAAGATAGTTCGTGAGCGCTTGCATCTGACTCAGGAAGAGGCCGCCAAGCTCGCGGGTATGTCCAAGAGCCACCTCGAGAAGATGGAACGGGGCGTGGCGAACATCATTCGCAAGACGTTCATCAATCTGCTGGGCGCCTATTATGCCTATGAGAGGACGCCGGTGCCCGACGAAAGCGAGGAGGTGACGCAGTGGCCGCCCTCGGGGCCATCCTGAAAGCCGCTGCGATCGCGGCGGCGGTGCTCGTCCCGTTCTGGTTGGTCAGATATAAGGGGGTGAGGCGTGACTGAGCATCCAGTTCTGTTCAACGACGAGATGATGCGAGCAATCCTGGCCGGTCGCAAGACACAGACGAGAAGGCCGATCAAGCTACGCGACTTTGGCCCCAGCACAACGGTAGGCTACGATTGGGACTATCGCGACAAGCACGGATGCTGGAATTCCGTTAGCACTGAGCGACTTATGGAGCGCTGCCCCTTCGGCATCCCTGGCGATACGCTGTGGGTGCGGGAGAGCTGGCGCGTGTGGAGCTGGGGGGGGGGCTTTGATCTTGGCATAGAGACCCGCGATGGCAAGCATCGCTGGATCGACAAGAGGTCCTGGGAAGACGAAGACCGAATGTATGACTGGGAAGAGCGAATGTGGACTCAATCCAGCGATGATTGCAAAAAGGGCGGCATGGTCTATGACGAGAACGCAGAGAGCTAT
>Ga0307928_10004306_pt1 | contig 10802 bp, 21 predicted proteins | sample AceLakmetagen232_FD_201815 | JGI IMG/M metagenome (GOLD analysis project Ga0307928, IMG submission 201815) | Saline water microbial communities from Ace Lake, Antarctica - #232 | ecosystem: Environmental > Aquatic > Non-marine Saline and Alkaline > Saline | place: Antarctica: Ace Lake...
TATTATATTGTCATATCATGGCTTTCTTTTTTTACAATGTTTACAAATTTTATTCCATTCGTTGAATTTTCACATAATAATATAATTAAATAATAAAGGTTGTGTATATAGTATATATGTTGTTGGTTATTCTATCATCAAATTAAATCTATTTATTATTTCATTAACTTTCTGATTTATGCGTTTATCATTATCGGAATATATTATACCAGTTCATTCAAAAACTATTCACAATGATTCTATCGGTTTTAGTTTGTCTTGCCTTCTTTTGATTTCACATATTCAATTACACTTAAATTTTGGTTGGCTTCTATCTCATTGTACTATAGAAGTTCATATAGTTATTTCTTTTCAACATAAATAACACTTGCATGGTATATCCAATATATCTTCTCCTGTCTTCTTCATACTCTTTGTATAGTTAGTATATAAATAGTATTTACTTGTTTACTGTTATAGGTTTTATTTGGGTGAAAGGTTATTAGTCGTCAAATCTATCTAAAATTATTTTTCTTTCTTTTGGTAGGGTATAGTATTTTTCTTTTCATCTACTATATCTAAATTTATGTTTACAATCTCCACAAACATAATCACTCGCTCGGCTAATTCAATTCATAAAATATACAGTTAATGTTTTACTTTTACATTTTGGACACTCTTCTACTTTCTTCATCTCTCTATAGTATAGTTAGTAATTAAATATCTAGTCTTCTTATTTGATTCCTCATACAATATAAGCATATGGGTGTACGGCTTTTTCATAACTTGAATTTAGAAAATTCAATGCTTCTTCAAAATTATCAAATCTCACTGACAATCTTTCCATATCATCGCCAATATCATTTACAATAAAATAATTTTTTATCTCTACTCATTCCTGTTCCGTACTTTGTAAGGATTCTAAATCTTTTATAAAATCTTTACGCATCCATTCTCTACCTTTATTTACTACATACATATCTTTCCATTTTGATATTAATTTCTCTATCATCTCTATAGTATAGTTAGTATATAAATATTATTTACTCAAACTGTTTCTTAAATTCTTGATAACTTTCTTCACTTAATTCTATCTCCTTTCAATCTAGCTTTTCAGCACTCTTGTATGTCTCTTCTTTTATATATATTTCATTTTATTAAGTAGTCTATATACATCTGATTGTGAACCATTCTATTAGTTTAAGTTATAAAGACTATCTAAATATTCTACCAGCTTTTGCCTTGCTAATTTGTAGGTAGGTACTATTGATTTCTCGGGATGTTCGTTATATCTTATATCTCAATCTCAGTATATCCTTATACTATCTATCTTGAATTGGATAAGCTTTGAACATACTACTATAAATACTATATCTCATATATCATATTTAGTTTCTATCTTCATGCTATCTTCTGTTAGTAATTAAATCTATTCTCACATACATAAATTAAGACATCATATAGTTAAGTCCTCAATATTTGAAACATCTCTATAATCGTCTATAGCCCTATCACAATCGTATGAACAATCATTAAATCTATCTGCTCTATTTTTTGGTCTTATTGCTACACAGTTATAATAATGTGTTCAACTAATTCTTTTGGAATATGATTGCACTACAACATATCAATCCATTGTGCATCATTTCTTAGTCTTATCATATTGTTCTTGTTCTGTTTTACATCAAGCAAGTACAACAACACTCAATAAAATTAATCAAATAATTATCTTCTTCATAGTTAGTATAGTTAGTATATAAATATTATTCATCTATAAACCTATCAACAGCATTAGGTAAGCTCTCTTTTAGAAAAGTTAATAGCTTATCTTTTCCATATTTATTTGCATATTCATGTAATTCAAACAGTAATCAAAAATCTAATTCTCAAATCTCATACGTTCATGTATCATCATCATAATGATATTCAACGCTTAATAGTTTTTTAGTATATGCCATCTCTTATAGTATAGTTAGTATATAAATATTATTTACTCGCTTAGTTTAGCTACCGCACAAGCACATCATTTCTTAGCTCAGCATTCAGGACATCATGGTACTGTCTCCTCTCCTTTCAGAACATAATTTCAAGCTGAATATCATATCTCAACGTTTAGTTTTCTTGTATCATGTCAGCAGTCAGAACATAATTGTCAAACATGGCATGGAGTAAATAATACATTGGTGCTACCACATTTCTCACACTTTGGAGTCATTCATATAAAAATATTTGGTTTATTCATCTCTTCCTCCTCTCCTTTCAGAGCTTCTAGGTCTTCTATAAATCCATCTATTAGAAATTTATGGCTTTTGAGACAATCTGCCTTACGCTTAAATCCTTTCCAGTATTTTATCTTTCTATCTATTTGTTTCATTCTATAGTATAGTTAGTAATTAAATTTCTATTGTTCTAGTTTTTTTATTTGTTCTTCTAATTTTTTCTTTCTCCTTATCTTGTAATCTTCTTTATTTTTCTCTCTATATTTTTGTAATACATTATTATATTCATTGAATATCTTACTAAAGTTATCCATTCAGAAATATAACCTATGATTTCTTGTATCTAAATACTTTGGGTTATAAGATTTTAATTCTTCAAAAAACTCTTCAAAAAGCGCTGTGGGATAATCATCACCAAATAAATAAGCTCAACTAGAATAGTATATTGCGAATAACCATTCATCTTTTGGCTGCCTTCAATCATCACTTCGGCTAATAAATTTTCAACATCACTTTTCTTTATCTTCTATTGCATTATTAAAGTAACTCAAACGACAATTATCATTGATTTTTACATAAGTCCCAGAAAAATTAACATCGTGCTTTATGTTTATTCAGTATTGCTTATTCCAATCTATAATTCTAAGGTGGTTTTCCGCATCTTCTTTTCATCTCCTTATATGTGCAAAAGAGTAATCTTCAAGAAATTTTTCTTCGGAATATTTAGCATATACTTTAAGTAGTCCTTTACACATTTCTTCTATCTTCTTCATCTCTATAGTATAGTTAGTATATAAATATTATTTCTTGAAATGTTCTTGTTTTATTTTAACTATTATCCTCTTTCACATTCTATCATAATATCATCACATAGGTATTCATACTACTCATTCAATCTGTTTATCATTCTTATCATTTCATAAACAATTATCTATTACCCATGAGATTCATTCTACTAAATGTCATATACATACTATTGGGACACATTTTATTCATAAACTTTTAGCTATAGCCTCTATATTATCTCTTTCTAGTCGCATATCTCATATATTTACATCAAATAATATAAAGTTTTCTTCTTCTAAATAATCTCTTTTTCAAGATTGTATCTTACCTCAATATCATTCTCAATATAATGTAACTTCCGTTTCTCAAAATTTCTGCTCAAATAATTCTTCAATAAATATATCCTGTAGTTTGTCTAATAATTTTACTGGTATCTGTGACTTTTCTGTTCTACCTCAAAACCTTACCTTGTGTCAATCCCAATACACTCTTATATTAGTTCAATCTATCTTCTCTGTGAATTGTCGTTCTAGATTTCTTAATGGTTGAAAATAATCTATTATTCAAGATTTTGGTAAATGTGTCTTTTCATCAAAAGCATAGATTCATTTAATTTTATGGTATTCTTTCATCTCTTTGTATAGTTAGTATATAAATAGTATTTACTTGTTTTTAATAATCAAATCTTTTAGTTCTTCGTATTTCTTTATTCATATATTATTTTCTTCACATCGGGTTATTAAACAATCTAATAGTCAAGTAGTCGTATCTGAGTCCTGAACACAACGAACGGAGAAACCGCAATGATCATAATGGTTGAAGTGATCCCATAAATTGAGGTTTCCGAAGAAATTGGAGCCATCCGCACACCATATATTGAATTCTTTATCTATGCTCTTGAATCTCTCATAGATCGGATCACGCCAACCACAAAATTTCATATCTTCTCATTTAAGGAAATCTTTATAATCTCATTCGTATTCTTTTTCTATAATATCCTTGAATACTGCTAATGAAGCTGGTAATTTCTTGCCTGCCTTTTTTGTTTCTCTTATAGCTGCATATTTTGTAAATAGCTGTTCTCATTTATGTTTACCTTCTAGATATTCCCAAGCATCTCATTCTGGGTTAACTTTTACCTTAACATCGTTGGAATCTGTTATTTCTTTCCAGTTTGTGCTATCTATTCTGAAGTTCTTTTTATCTATTGTCATGGTTAATCATTATCATTTAAAACTTCTTCTTTTTCTTCTGCCATCCTTGTTGAGGCTTCTCTCTATCTGATGCCCCAATCTCTCGGGACATCATGATAGTATCTTAATTGCTTGATATTACTCAGTCGTAGCTTGTTCCATCCAATTGAGCGTGGTATATAGCCACTCTTACTCAATCTTTTAGTGATGGTAAGAAGTTTTTCACCCCTCTGTTCTTACAGTTTACGTTTGCTAGATCTATTGTCTTTGTGATAGGGAAGTTATCTCTATCCAAAACTTCATCAACTTTACAACTTTCGTATCCTACAGTAACATTCCATGTGTGCATAGCGTTTTGCATACCAGCACCTTCTTTATCTAGTGTTATAGTTAGGTAAGCTTCTGTTGCTCCTTCAGGTATTTTTACCATAGTTGCGTTCAGTGAATTCATGAAGTTTACTCCAGTTAGATTTCTAAACACGGTTCTTGATACATTATCTTGTAAGTACCATACGCTTTTAGCTTCTACATTACTGTAGTAGTTTGCTGTGCTAACTTCTTCTACAACCTCAACATCTTCAAGTATAAAGTATTCTTCTACTACTGGTGCTTCTTCTACTACAGCTCAAGTTTCTTCTACTGGTCTTGCTACTAATGCGTCTGCTCAACCTCGTGTTGATGCTTCTAACATATAATAGACTTGATCTACTATAGCTTCTATAGCTCATGATGTTATCTCTACTGTAACTCATGTTGTAGGTGTTGCTATTACTCAATCTGTGTCTACTGTGTGTGGTATTCAAAATCTACCAAGCAGTCATACTAATCACATAAACACTAATACTGCAATAATCTTTTTAATCGGTTTCTTCATAATCATATTTTTTAAAATATTAAAACTAAATAATAAATTCTTTGTAATGTTGTTTTCTAGCGTACCATCAATGGAATATGGTTCACGGTGTATCCAATAATTTATATTTATTTCGACATGTTTTTATTTGTCGCTTTGGATCTTTAAAGTTGGGATCATTTAATATATCTGAATATCGAACTGTATTCCACTGACATAATCAATATGACTTTTCTCTATTACCATTAGAACTTTTAGCATAACTCTGTATTGTTGGCTCTCGCATACTCTCATGTGTAATAGTAGCTAAGAATGCTATATCTCCATCACTTATCTCATACGCATAATTAACTAAATCCTGTACTCAAGGTTTATCTTTATTAACTCATACATATTTAATAGTTTTAGAAGTTGTCGCTTCTACTGAAAAACTGGATTTCTTAACTCATTAATAAACTCCATACCAAATTTTCAAGGACATGATGTTTTCTCTCAAGGCATCTCATTATGTCATACAATATTCTGTGGTCAGAATTTCGCCTCTATCTCTTTTATTAGGTATTCGATCGTGTTCTTCTGATCTTGAGTGAAAGATGCTTCGCTTCATCTGCCTATAACCTCGATCTGTATTGAGTTCATATTGTTTTTAGCGACACTCATTCATCCAGCTGGTTCATATAGGGGTTTAACTTTTTCAAGCTGTCCGTGCTCATCTATAATGAAATGACAAGGCATAAATCCGGTACCGTTTTTGTATTCTCTATTTAGCATACTTTGCTTCATCTTATCTATAGATACATAATCTGTTGCTGTGCTATGTATAACTATGTTTTGATATGTTCTGATGGTAGCCACTTCATTCTCTAGGGCTTTTATCTTTATTTCTTCTTTTTTTCAACATAATTCCTTTTCTTCGCAATATCATGCGTCTAAATCACATAATATCTTACATGTTTGGTTTATTTCATTTCTAACTTCGTCCGCCTCTACATGTAGATCATGTTGTTCTCTTCTTTCCTTCTCAATTTTTCATTGAGCTAATCGCCATTTGTTTTCTTTCTCGACCCTATCATTCTTGAGGGCTTCGACTATTCATACATGTGTACTAATCTGAATCTTTTTTACCACCTTCGGAACCTGTAAGCCAATCCATATGGAAATAACCACAACGATGATAACAAAGAGAACGTTTTTGTTTTTCAAAACTTTTTTAAATGTGTTTTTTAATTTCATTTCATTTTATTAATGTCCATAGCACTAGTAGGACTAAAATATTATAGTGCGACAATCTTTCCTGATTTGATTGTATTGCCATTATAAGGATTTAATCTACAAAGTAAAGAGATGTTTTACTTTTGGTGATATCTTTTAGTTATCAACACTAGTCCTCAAGTAGTCAAATCTTCTTTAGTTTATCTACGGTACTATTAGATATATATCTGACGTTACTGTATAATATACTGTATATTGTTGGTCTGCTGATCCCACTCTCCTCATAGAATTCTATCACGCTCATCTTTGTTTTTCACATATAACGCTCTATAGCATCTTTAACTTCAGGCGGGAAATATTGTTTACTCATGGGATTTCATCTTAAATTCTAAATGATATTTTTTTCACAGCCTTCTATAGCGTTGATAGAACTTCATCCTATCTTCACCTTCTTCAAAAAAGAGATGTTTTACTTTTTTAGTTGACTTGTTTCTATTTTTCTCAACACTTGATAAACTCTGATTGTAGAGTATCTATGTATCTACCTAAACGTGTATAGATCTTATCATAATGTTTTGTGCTCATGTCTCATGTAGCCAGTATTACCCTTACTATAGGCTCAGACCATCACGACATTTCAGCTATTTGTCTTGTACTTAAAAGTAAATCTATTTTTAATAGCTTCATAAATGCGGCTAGTTTCTGTTCGGGTGTTGGTTTACTCATGCTTTATTATTTAGTTTACTAAAATTGTGTGTCGTTTAATGATTTATGTTCTATCTGTAATACTATGATGAATCATTCTATAGCTTTTATCATAGCCATTATACCTTGAGCCTCAGATTTTATCTCTCCATAGTCTCAGTATTCCTGCTCTGCATCATCTTTAGCTAGTCATCCTGCTTTTGTTATAGCCATTCATTCATCTATATATGCTCTATTAGCAGAACTCCTGAATCAATTATATGATCATTCTCTAGCTGAACCTCTTGTGTTTGTCTCCTTGTATTCTATAGCTAGATAGTATTTATATTTAGATAGGTTCTTCATATCTTCTAACGTATGTCATTTTTGGTTTATTATATCTGTTGATAGCTGTATATAGTCCATGTTTATATTAAAAGAGTAAATATCTATTTAGAAAGGAAGATCTCAGTCGTCTGCTTTCTTTTTAGTTTCTGTCGCTTTTTTAGCTTTTTTGTCCGCAGCTTTAGCCGCTTCTTTTTCTATATCTTCTATGAAGTCTACCTCATCTTCCATATCATCCATAGTTGATGGTGTGTTTAATCATTTAAGATATTTACTGATCTTCTCTATCTCTCATCTTAGGAACTCATTAAGTTCTACTCTATCTGTAACTTCTTTTCAGTTCACTTTTACTTTCTTTGTCATAGCTAATAGATCTTTAATGTCGTGATGTCGGCTTAACATGTCTCAGTCAGAGAACATTCCAACTCTTGCATGTTCATCTTTCTTGTAAAGACTTATACATAAGTTCTTGAACTTCTTTTTATCTTCTACTCAACCAACCAATGAATTGATTATACTTGTAGCGATATTAGTGAATGTAGTAGATACTATATATCTATCTTCCTTGTCATCTATGAACTCTAGTTGTATTGTTTCATATTTATTCTGATCGCTTTCGGGTCTGATAGATATTCAGATAAGATCTCAATAAAACTTTCCGTTGTATTCTTTTGTTTTGTAGTTCTCTATAACGGGTGCGTCTGTTACTTCTTTAATTCAATTAGCTTTTATATTCAAATAAATAGCTTTTGGTTTGTCATCTCATAATCACATAATAATTGTATTTAATAATTTAAAATATTATTTCATAATCTATTAGTTAGCAAATACGTTTTGATATACATTCTCTTGTATCTGCTTCTTGGTTTGTAGTTGTTCTGACTTCACTATAGCAGCTAGCCTCCTTCTATGGGCTACCACTTCAGGATCTGCTAGGTGCTTCCCATCCCTCTGAAACTTCTGACGTGTCTTTACTATGCTTAGTATGAATCACACATCTTTCGCTTTCTCTTCTGATAGGTTGTATTTCCAACATATTCAATCACGAAGTTTATTGTCGCAATTCCTTGTTTGTGGATAGTTGTCTAAGATATATTCTACCATCTTTTTTGTTGAAGTCATAATGTTATTTAATAATAAAACTATCTGCCTAGTTTTGTTTTATCTTTTGCTAACTCAGCATCCAACATTGCTGTCATGTTATTTAGCTCTCATACTATATTTACGATCTCATTCTCATCAAACTCCTTAGTTATAGATACTGTTGGTTTGTAGTTTTCGTAGTCCCCTAGATTGTATGTTCTAGTGATTGATTTTGATAGTGTAATTTTAGGCATTTTGTTTAGTGCATATAGAATAAAAATTGTTGTTAATGTCTGAATCAGGAAGTTTGCTAGATTTTTGACTTAGTGGTTTTCAATCTAATGTGATCGGCTTAACCCATAATCAACTCTTTGTATATGTTATCATATACCTTGTCCTTTTAACCTCAGAGAATATTCTTGTCCCATACGAAAGGTTAATACATTCCTCATAATTCAATCGTTTCTTTTCTTTTGTTTCTTCTACATCGTCTCAGATCTTTCTCCAGTTACTCTCGTGATTCGCTGGCTTCTTGCGATAGTTGTAGTTAGGCTCTGTACTTTTCTTTTTCTCTTCTTCTTTTCGGTTTACATTGTCTAACTTAATCTCAGGACTCTCTATCTTGTTCCTTAACTTATCCATCAACTTATCTACCTTGTTATAGTCAACTCAAGTATTGGTCTGATCGTCTTCATATGAGCTTTCTACTATACACTCATTCTCCATCTCTGCATCCATAATGATATTGGTTAGTTAGTAAATATATCTAGTAAGCGTTTAATGTCCTAATTTTTGAATCCCAAGACTGTGGAATATTGCTCACCTGATTACGTCCCCTATCTTATGGTTTTTTTTTCCAATTGCAAGGCTTTTTTCACTTTTTGATATATCCCGTATATTATCACTTCTTGCCCACTATCTTTGATTTTAATTTAATGTTTTCTTTGTTATAGTATTTTAATTTCTCTTCTATTTCGTGATGTTTCCAGTCTCTTATTTTGCTCTTATTTGATTCTAGCTCTTTTAATACATCTTCTCAATATTTCTCTATTATTCATTCTCTATATCATGTGCTGTTTCATTTGAGACAATCATTACAACGCTTGCATTGTATGTTTATGTTCCTTTCGTCAAACGCCGTAAACATATAGTTACGTGGTATATAATGTCATCAATCTGATTCATAATTATCGTACCTCACCATCTTTCAGCAACTGATACATGGTCAGACTCAATTTATATTTGTATCTCTTAATCTAGCGTATAATTGAATAGCGGTATATAATTTCTTTTTTAGTTTAGCTGTAGTAGGTGGTTTCTTTTTCTTTATCCTACCATAGACTTTTTCTCTTTCTATGAATTTCCTTTCCTTATACTCTTTATTAATTGTAACGATTCTTCTGTTTAGCTTTTCGGCATACTTCTTTTGTATCTTAGACTTCTGTGCTTCTATTAGCTTATCATACTTGGCTCTCTCTGATACTATCCTCTTAGCTAGTTTCTCCTCAAGCCTCTTTGCTTGTTTCTCTAGTTTCTGTTTACGTATATAGATCTCGTTAGCTTTTATAGCTTTTTTTGTTAGTTGTTTTGGCATCTTTTTCTATAACTTTATAATCTAAAAGTTGATTATCTTTGTGTCTTTCTGTAAAGCTATAGTCTAGTGAGTACATTATAGCATTCATTACATCATCCAATATGTCTTCTTGGAAGTCGCTTCATAGTTGAAAGGTAATCTTATATTCTTTTATCTTAGTCATAATATTATCTAATAAGAATTAAAATAATGGCTTTTCTTTTATGAGCTTTATCTCATGGTCTATTCTTGACTGGGCTATCTCTATATATTCTTCTTCTCTTTCTATCCCAATAAACTCTCTTTGTGTTCTAACACACGCAATTCATGTAGTTCAAGATCACATAAAGGGGTCTAATACTATTCAACCAGTGGGTGTCTTAGTTAGCTTACATAGATATTCCATTAGCTTTATAGGTTTTACTGTTGGGTGATTGTTTTTTGTTGGTGTCCATCTTCAATATGGATTTCAATCTTCTCAGTTCAGAGCCTTTTCTGTATGGTTTGGTCTAAACTCTGCTGATGCGGTTGCTTTAGCTTCCATCTCTTCACATCAAGCGTTCCTTTCACTCTTACTAGCTTTAGCTATGTATGCTATACGGTCTATATTGTAGAAGTATCTACTTATTCATCATTCATCATTATGTTCATTTCTTGTCATTATTCTTCATTTCTCTCCTCAAAAGGATGTGCTATCTTCTGCTCTAGCTACTGTATTATTTCTTTTTCATCATTTAGTTTCTGTTCATTGCCTATCCAACACCTCTGCTGCTTCATCATCTAGTATTATGTTAGCGGGGAATCTTCATTTATTATAGTCTACTTTTTCTGTACTTCAAAAATCTCAATATATATCACTGTCTTTTTTTCTTCAA
>Ga0307928_10004307_pt1 | contig 10801 bp, 16 predicted proteins | sample AceLakmetagen232_FD_201815 | JGI IMG/M metagenome (GOLD analysis project Ga0307928, IMG submission 201815) | Saline water microbial communities from Ace Lake, Antarctica - #232 | ecosystem: Environmental > Aquatic > Non-marine Saline and Alkaline > Saline | place: Antarctica: Ace Lake...
GGCGGCAAAAGTAATAACTGGCGTTAATATAAAAGAATAAATTCAAATGAATATAATATTTTTGAAGGCGGCAAAAGTAATAACTGGCGTTAATATAAAAGAATAAATTCAAATGAATATAATATTTTTGAAGGCGGCAAAAGTAATAACTGGCGTTAATATAAAAGAATAAATTCAAATGAATATAATATTTAGAGGTCGCCGACGAAGACTTCTTTAACCCAAGGAACGTCGTGGGGCGTGGGCGGCGGCGGCGGCTTAGGTCGTCTAACAAAAGAAATTCCGCACCTGGTCGAAAGTAAATATTGAAGGTCACGAAAAGTGATGTTGTATGGATCAGGCGCAAGGTTTGTGACTGCGTTCACAAAACAGTTGCGCTGGGCCTCGGTTGGTTCACGTAAGAATTTATAATCGGCGTCTGTGATTGTAAAAAGGGCCTTGGCAACCGGATTAAATTCAATCTCAACGTTGTCCTCACCTTCCAACAATGCTAAACCGTTTACGGCTGTGTCTGCCATACATTCGGCCATTATCCATCCGGTGACGTCATGTTTCATGTTGTCGCATACTTTCATTGCCTGGGCGGGTATGCGTTCAGCGCCGATGGTAGCAAGATCTCGAACTGTATTGTCAGAGCCTTCGGCGTGTAAAAAGCCGACATGATCATCGGGGTTTATACCTTCCTCGAGGAGAATTTCTCTCGAGAGAAGGCTTTTCAGCTTTGGGGGCGTCAAGATGATATGTTCAAGCCCATGGATTTTCTCCATGGGGTGATTGTCTTGGAAGTAAGGCCATAAGGCCTTAATCGCCATTGTTCCAGCAAGTGAGGCTTTCATATGATCTTCGTCTGGTAATTCGTCTGATCCTGTCATTAGCATGTGCACGGCCTGTAAACCCAAAATCTGTGATGCTTCCCAGGTTGTTGGCATGCGTATGGGCCAGTCTACTTTAACCTCATGCCCTTGTAACACTCTGACAGGCCCTGTTATCGCCTCCAACAAAGCCCCAAGTATTGGGCCTAAAGACAGGCCAACGCCTAAAACGTTATTCGTAGTCTGTAGACCTTCTATAATCTCCCCCTTTGAAGGTATGACACGGTTTAGCCACTTGGCTTTCCTGATTTTTGTCTCTTTAGCCATAGGATTGGCTGTTGATACAACCTTAATGCCATGTTTGCAAGTGGCTTTGGATAAAGGGGATTGAAGGACAGTGCTGATAAATCCCACCATGTCGGCCATACTCCACAGCCAGCCAGCGGGACCGAGCATAAATTTAGCTAAGGCTTTAGGCAATAAGGAAGCACCGGCCCGCAGGATTACGGCGGCGGTGCCAAGAGAATCGTTAACATCGTCCAGAAATGTCATTATGGTTCCGATGTTATTAAGCCAAGTCGGGTTTGGGCTTGACATCATATTCAAAAAGCTTTTCTTCTTTGCCGCCTTCAGCTCTTTTATCTTCTGGTAGCGCTCTTCCGTTATGCCAGAATGGTCTTTGCGCTTGTATGCTTTAAGCTCTTCCTCGGTGGGCTCGGGGATCCTGCCGAGCTTAATAATGTCGGTGATACCGGGTATATGGATGGTATAGCCATATTTAGCGGTGTAGTCGGCTTTCTGTTTGTCAAATTCTTCGGTTGTAAACCGATGGATTTTTACGGGGAACTGATAATCTGTCATATCGTCCTGCAGGATGCATAAAAGTTAAACATGAGCTTAAAATTGCGCCGCAGGCGCAAAAATTTTACAGAAGGCATAGGATCCTATGCGTTATACAAGAAAGACAGTCACGCCGAGTTTTCCGGCCACTCCCATCAAGTCTAAGTCCATCGTCTCACCAACAAGGACCGGTTTCTCTATTTTATTTATAAGGGGATCTTGGGACCACAAGATAGGGTAAGACATGGCTTGACCGATTGCCCTCATTGCTAAAGTGTTTGAAACTTCGATTAGCCATACTTCGTCAGGGGTTTCAATAACGGCGTCAACTCTTTTGGCGGTGTTATAATACCACATACGCAGCATGGGATCTTTAAGGCTGTCCCTTGTCATATCATGGCAACCGAGCAAAACATCATAATATAAATTTATGGTTTCGGGCCTGTGATGGTCAAGGAATCTATACCAGACATCGACGTCAAAGTCTAATAAGTGGGGTGGCTGTCCACGCCATTCAATTTCAAAGGGTTTGCCAAGGGTCGTTGGCATTAGTCGGTCTTCTTTATGCAAGATTTGATCAAAGTTTCAATTTGGGTCAAGCGATGTTCAAGTCTTATGCTATATGCTATCAATCCAAGCGTAATAGGTGCGGCAATATAAAATAAATTAATATCTATCCACATAATTAACCTGTACTAAATCCATAAGTTTGAGCAATTAAAGATGTAATTATAACCCCTGCGGCAGGATTGCTGGGGTCTTTAAAGCGCATATACATATTTTTCAGGGAGCACATCGGAAAAGGCAAAGTTTGTCCGGATGGGACATTGGGAAATGTTGCAATAACGACATCTTCCGGCAAGGTAATTGCATGGATTTTTATGTTTGCGTCAACGGTTGCGTTTCCAGAGTGTTCAGCGCCTGCCGCGGTAAACATAAGATGGGACCCTTCAATTGTGTCTGCATCATCAACACAAGGTGCAACGTAATTAGTTGACTGTGGTAAATCACATCGAAGCAGAAAAGCATATGTGATATCTGGCGGCAAGATAGCCGCAGGTGAAAAGGAAAATTCCACCCATGTTTCACTCCAATCGTTGTCGCCGGTGATTACTGTGCCAGTGCGTTTAAGTAATTGTAATTGTTGAGAAACAGGAACTTTCAGGACTGTCCATAACTCCAAGGTATATGTGTTGAGAGCTACGTTTCCTCCACCACGGGATAACCTAAAAGTGATCTTGTCAATTTTAGTTTTGTTAGGAAAATCGATAAATGTTTGGCCCCAACGTGTATTATTTTCATGGCGATTCCATGAAAAAGGAGAAGCACAATCATCAACAACGATATTAACCGCGTCGGGTTCATCGACATTTTGCTGTATGATATCAATAGTGCCTATTGTTTCTGAGTCTGTAAACTCAAGAGTGATGCCGTCAATTTCGGTTGCGTCGTCAATTGTGTCTGTAGGATATAAATTAAAGTCCGCATCGGCTTGGATAGTTCCGGCTTCATCGTCGAAAGTGGCGCTGTCTTGATCTGCTGCGTCGGTCCAGTAAGTGGAATTAAGAACGTCCGTTTGGTCCGCTCCTGATATGGGCGAAGGTGGAACCGCAGACGGTGGGCCTTGCATTGGGCTGGTATTACTCGGCCATGCTATGACGCCGGATAATATACCTTGTGGGGCAATAGGGGAAGGCATGAAAATTGTTTCAGCTGTAGCGCCAGCGCCGGGCGTTGGTGCGGGCGCTCCTGAACCGATATAAGGCGTTGCTCCAGTTCCTGGCGATAGAGTAAAAGTACTCCTTATAGATGACGGCATCAATCTCGATAGCGGCCATGGCAAAATAAGCGTAAGGATCCGCTTTGCTAATTCCTGCTTTGTCATAAGGCTCCAGCTGTGATTATTTAGAATCGAGCGCCATTGCAGCTCTCAAGAGCTCTTCAAATGAAAAAGGCTGTAAGATGCTCTTCGGGAGAACGCCGATATTAACAGCAATTACATAATCATCTGCTGCATTTACGTTCCAGGATTTTAATGTGAGTGTCGTCGATCCTCTCGGCATCTCATAAAATTCGCGCGTTGAGATGATTGTATTGCTGCCCCGGATAGCATCTTCACTGTTAGACGGCGTAATCTGTCGCCCTCCCAGGAATACCTGAACATAAAGGTCAAGATCATCATTCTTTGGAAAGACAAAATCAAGTTGATGAATGATTCCACTGCTAACCGTGAGGTTATGCAGGATGGCCGTTTTCTCTGTTGTGGCGGCGGTGACTGTAATGTTTTTAGAATAAAACATTTTATTTTGGTTCCTCGTAATTAAAGAGCTTGTCGAGAAGTGCCATAATCACATCATCGAATGATTGATCAGGGTCGTCAATTGCCTTCAAAAGTATTTTCCGGATTAGGGTTTTGTAGGCATAACATAATAAGCTATAGATAGAAAAATATTTTTCCATGGGTTTTTCCTCCTTCGGATTAAAGTGTAAAAGTTTGAGTATTTTCAAGCGGTTTAGCATTGCGCTCGACTCCTTTTTTGTATCCTGGGACCAGGCCTTTAGAAAATTCTTCAAATGACTTAGTAGAACGTGGTTTACCAAACGGGTCAAAATGTAAAGAACAAAGAGCATAAACCATTGACTGTTCGTCGTCGTTCCACGACAAAATATGCAACCGGTGCGGCTGTTTGTGAAAGTCTTGGTCAAAAGATATATGTACTGTCATATCATCGCCAAGATAATTTGCGTCCTGGTTAAAGGGCGCAAGCCTAAATGTTGATATGCAAAAAATAATATGATGCTTGCAATCACAGCTTGAGTTAAATATTAACTCACCTGAAACAAGCCTACCCCTGGTGAGCTCCATGACGGTGATATGCGGGTCACTTTCCTTCGTGCCGGCTGGTGTAGCTATCCTTGTGAAATAGTCCATATTTAGAAAATACCGTTATTTAAATATCAAGAGTTTATGATGCTCATAATAATATCTATACCTATAGCCAGGAGGGATAGAAAGACGGTGATGAACAGCGCACATAATAAAAGATTTTGTGTGTTGCGTCTAATAAATTCACCAAAAAATAGGGTTTAATAGGTCCAGGCAAAACAGATGAAAATCTGTTCGGCCTGACCTATTAAATCAGGGTGTGCGCGAAAAAAGACCTGGGGCAATGAACAGGCTGAAAAAATCACGCACAGGGCTACAGGGTTAAAGGAGGTCAGTCAAAAACAAATTAGGCGTAGTTTCTAATTTGTTGTAGCAATAACTGGTAGACGGAGGATGTATCACCGGCTCCAGTGGTCAATTCTATTCTTGCGCTTCCAAGCGCCTGTACCTGCCAGGCGTCTTCAATTTCGGCAATATTTCCCATCGGCACCGGGATCACACCATGAGGGCAACGACCGGTAATATTTGCGTCAAAAGTGGAAGTTATGGAACCTTGTAAAACTCTTCCTGAGCCTCCTGACCACTTGGGATTTATGACGCAATCAACGTCTTGGCTTGGAAATGGATCAATGTGAATATCCTTGGCGGGCGTTACCCAGAACTCCTGATCAGCGGCACCGGTAAGTCTGCCTTCCATTAATTCAACCCAAAGGGGATACATTGACTCAAACATTTGCAGAATTTCCAGTGTTCCTGCGTTGATTATGATGCGCTTGTCTGCTTCCTCACTGAGCTTTATTGCGTCAATGTTTATATCCGGCTCTTCATCATCGCTTTTTACCGCTGGCAAAACAAGGCGAATTGGGTGGTCAGTAGGAATATCAACAAAGTCTACAGTTGAAGCAACGAGGGTTTTTCTCCAATGGCTTTTTCCCATCAGGAAGCCAACGGTACCGTCCGGCTTGTCGTCAAAGACGTCAGCCCACACTTCAATAGTGCATGCATCCGGGGTAGCTCCACCGAGCGAATAGTCATGCTCGATTTTGAGCTGCAAATTGTTAAATTTAGAGGGGTCAAGGGCCAACTTTTTGTCCCACAGATAACGACCAAAGTAAATTGGAATTGCTGCGACGCAAGTTCCGTTATCCGTGTAGTTGATGTAGTTAAACGGCTGCTTGCCGGAGCTATAGAATGCAAGCGCCTGGGTATAGGCTCCGCTCATGGAGTGGAGCACGTTGGAACCGTCAACAAGAGTGATTTCCTCGGCGATTAGGGCAGGATGCCCAACCGGGTCCCAGGAACTATTTTTGCCCCGGATCACAACGGTTAGCCTTGATATTACGTCCTTGACGTTGATATCAATAACCTTTTCGCCTGCGGTCATTATACTTGTAGCAGCAAGTAAACATGAGTGTCTATATCTCATTTTGAAAACCTCAAATTATAGATTAATAGAAAAATCGAAAATTAGTTTCCGAGTTTCTTTGCCACAAGAGCATCAACAATCGCCTTAACACGGTTAAGATTTCTCGGATCCCTTTTGGGATATCTTGGCCCTATGTCTGCGTTGGCGATTGCCTCACGGTATGGTGCAAAACCTCTTTCATAATCAGGTTGCGCCATGTAAACCCCTTCGGCGAATCTTGCAGGACCTTTTTTGAGTGTCTTTTCCTTCCATTTGCTTGTACCGGCCTCTTCTACGCCTTTCGCAAACATACCCTTTGCGGCGGCTGCGTCAACGCCTGCCTTCCAATTTCCTGCGGCTGCTTTTGTTTCTTCCATCCAATCACGCTTAGGGTTGGCAACTCCATTCTTGTAATCGTCCTGTCTCTGAGGCGTTACCCTGCCCCACTTTTCGCTTATTGCGGATAATGATTTTATCTCGGCCATTTTGAGCACCTCTGTTAAATGTTAAAAGAAAAAGTTAGATAAACGGGTCATTGATTATTTAGATACGAAGTATCGGATAATCAAATATCGGATGTCAAGGGAAAGATGGTTTAGTAATATTATTAGAGTTTCACATAACCTTAGCTTATAGTAGGTATAAATTTAATTGTAGGTTAGAAATCAAAATTTTCTTTACAGATCTTATCTGTCAGAGTATTATTTATGTGTGTGGATACTTAAAGGCAATGTATTATAAACTTAAAATCAGGGGGTTACGTTATGATAAAGACATTCACGGCAGAAGAAAAGTGGGAGGGGTTAAATAAAGTTATAACTAAAGAGGTAAGAGGCTTCGCAGAATATATAATGATTTTGCTGGTTAATTCTACAGAAATGTGGGTGAATGGGTCATTCTTTAATCCTGAAGGTGAAATGAGCTCTTTAATCCATGTCGAGCTTAAGATAGTTCCGCTTGAGAATATAGGAAGTGCGGCTTTCCCTTATCGGAGACTAACAGATAAGGAGTTGATTCAAATACCGGCTATTGAGTTAATGGTTACTCCGTGGAATAGTTGTATAGTTTTACATTAAATATTTTAAAGGTGCAAATTATGGAAACAATGAAAGAGTCGTCACTTGTAGGAAATATCCTATATAATAAGGCCAACCATTGGAATAACCATTACATTTTTCCAACACAGGAAACTTGGTTGCGATGGATCAGACAAAATAGCGGCAGGGTGATCAGTAGGCGAACTCTTAACAGGTGGTTTGCAAATTTAGAGCGTCATGGCATTATAAAACGCATCAGGCGTGTTACAAAAGATCGCCAAGGCAATATGAAATTTGCTTCAACCCTGTACGCACTTGGATACGCAGGCGCAATCCAGCTTGTTAAAATCGGCGTTATTAGCTTCAAACAGATGCGGGCCTACATGGAGATATCAATTAATTTTCATAAGAAGTTTAAGCGGTCAAAAAAATGGGTTCCTCCTATTGCCCGCCCTGAAAGAAAAAGTCAATTTCTGAGTATCCGGGAGATAAATAAACAGATAAAATTTATCGGGGGTGTCCCTGAGTTTTAAATATCCGGATAAATTTATATTTATAAAAGGAGGAGGAAAGGCAATGAGAGACCTTGATACATATCATCTTTATGTCCAGGCAAAAACTGAACTTGAAAAACTGTTTAACGAGAGTGGGCTTGATGCGCAGGCATGCTTACAAATTCTTGAGCCAGAAATGGCACACGGGTTTAATGAAATACGGGTACAAGCAGAGGATCTCAGAAATAAAGGCAATATTTACCATAAATGTAAAGAAAAACAAACCTCATTATTTGAGGGGGGAGTAACAGAATTACATAATCAAAAGCCTTTTCAGTGGTGATTTAAACATCAATTAATCTAATAAAACAAATGAGATACATAAAGCCCGCCCAGGAGTGCGGGCTTTTTTTTTGTGGGTAAATAAATTCTTAGCCCTTGACGGCGTTTGAGTCAATACAAGACACTCCTAATTTGAAGTCAATATTCTGACCTGGACGATTCTGAAAAGTGTGGCATATCCCTTGCTCTTATGCCTTAAAAGGGTATGAGAGAGAAAAAATCTTTAGTGACAACGTGATTTTTTCTCAGAGCAAATTCCAAGCGGCTGTCGTTTGCCGCTTCCTTAAATCTTCGCTCTTGTAAATGTTCAAGCGGCGAAGCCGTTTCCTTCCATATTCAGCATTGTATTAACCCCAATTTTTGTGAAATTCTCAGCAAGGGTATATTATTAAACCCCTTAGGGGGTATAGAGTGCCAATAATGGCACACGGGAAAAAAGGCCATTGGTTGGCGCTCCTGGCGGTGGTCGAATTTTGCGCTGTCCAAAATTTGATTTCGCCGGGAGCTTCCGATAGGGGGGGAAGGTGAAAGTTGATAAAAACGCAGTCAAGTTTTTATAAAGTTTTACAGGGAGGGTTTTTCCAGGATTAAAATGTAGATTGACAAAAGTGAAAATTAGATATATTGGTTTTTATCATGGCAATTCACATATTAAAATCTACCAGGAACGGGGATCAGTACAAAATCACTATTCCAAAGGAATATGTCATTGCCCTGGATGTTGATATTAATCCGTTTTTTGCCATGGAAAAAATAGATAATAGCAGGATTTTAATCACTCAAATTGTAAGGGGGACCAATGAAAAAAGGCAAGTTTAAAGAGGTAGCGACTGAGTTAATCGATGAACCGGAGACATCGGTTAGATTAAAGATCAGTGACCGTGATATTTATGAGTTGTCAGAATCAATAAAGGAAGTCGGGCAACTACAGGAAGTCTTAGTAGTCGCCCGTGAGGATAGATTTGAGATTGTGGCGGGTCATCGGAGGTTGCTGGCATGTAGACTCATAAAGAAAGAAAAGATGCGCTGCCATATAGTTGATATGACAAAAGAAGAGATTGCGGTTGCGAAGGCAACCGAGAACCTACAAAAAGAAGGGCTAAGCAGCGTTGAAGAGGCGGGGATTTACGTTGACCTTTATGATAATAATGGCATGACAGTCAATCAAATAGCCACCAAGATGGGCCGTTCGGCAACCCATGTAAAGAAGTTCATGGACATTTTACGAATGGATGAGCTTGTCATTCGGGCGGTACATGAGGGAAAAATAAGCATAGCGGTTGCAGAACAATTAGAGAGAATCGACGAAAAGAAGGAGAAGTTAAGATACTTGGATATTGCTGTTGAAAATGGGGCGACTGCGCCGACTGTAAAGATGTGGGTTGAAGATATTCGCAAAAGTTTACAGTATCTTGACAACCGAGACGAACTGCCGCCGCCAGAGATTGATTACGTTATTCCTGCAAAGACTTACGCAGCTTGCGAAATGTGTGACAACCCTGTCGAGTATAGGAATATCAGAATATTTAAATTGTGTCCTGGCTGTTGGAAGGAACTCGTTGAGAGTATAAGCAAGTCCAGAGAGCAAGGAAAAGGGTAGATGGTAATTAGCAAAAAGGTGATAATGGCGTTTTGTGTTGTAAGCCTGGCATGGGTTTTGGGCTGTGTCCGCAGGGTCCCTGCGGAGTTTAATCTTAATTGCAGCCACAAAACTTTGATAGCAATGGCGGTCGTGGGCGAAAGATATCGGGTTCAGGCGGTACTTGGAAAAACAGTGAGGAGGGGCAATCTTCACGCAATGTTAAGAGCAGAAATCGGGGTAAAGTGGGTTTATTACAGTTTAGTAAATGGCGCCATCGAGCGTGTTCATCCTGTTGAAATTGTTGATGAAAAGATATTGGATGTTGAAGATTACTTAACTTTAATCGAGCGAATTATGATTTACAAACGTAAAGAGTATGTGGTAGATCAGGCAAATAAACAATTTAATGGAGGGCAATGAAATGTTATTTGAAAATAAGCTAAGGGGGTGTGATGAGCATGGTTGTGGCCATTGGGGAGCTCCCAGGGGTGAGGTAACGCATTTAGGGCTTGATGTGGCTTGCCTTAAGGGTCAAAAGGTATTAAGTCCAATATCTGGGGTTGTAACTAAGGTTGGCTATGCATATAGCAGGATGTATTTAAGTAAAAGGCATTATCGATATGTTGAGGTCGAGGTAAATGAAAATGTGAAAATAAGGATATTTTACATCGAGCCTGTTGTGGCGTCTGGGCATACAGTTTTAAAAGGACAGTGGATAGGGAGTCAGCAAGCGCTGGGTGGTATATATGGTGGCATTACCGAGCATATTCATATTGAATTTTGGGATAATGGGAAAAGGAAAAATCCGATAGGGTTTTTCAATGAGTTCTGTTTAACTTAACAATGGAGGGTTTAATCATGACGCAAGAAAGAACGATCGCCTTTGAAGTGGAGAGGGTACTTAATCTTGTAAGGGGCTTTGGATGGACAAAGACAAAAGAACAGATTGTCGGTAATAAAGTTGTCTTGGAATTTTCAAAGGAAATGGAGGCAGCGGAGAGAATAGGTACGGACGATCATCCAGGGTAACCGGCAGGCAACGAATTTTCGTTGCGTATAATTTTGAATAAATGAAGGTTGGGCTCCTCGCAGTTTGAGGGGCCCTGTGTATTTTTAGTGGTGTGCCGGGTAAGGTGTGCGGGATTCTCAAGGCGTTTTCCAAAATTGCTCATTTTTTTTCCCTTTGGCTCTTTCCCGACCGACCTAAATGTAAAATCAGGCAATAACAAGTGTAAACTGGCCTGATTTTCTGAAACACCCAAGCAGCTACGCCTCCTGATTCTTAGTAAGAGACGATTTTATTAATGTCTCTTACTAAGAATCGGGGGACGACGAAAGCGGCTATGGGTGGCTTCCTCTGCCACCTATAGCCGCCGTCGGCCCCGCCAGGAGGCGTAGCTGC
>Ga0307928_10004308_pt1 | contig 10801 bp, 22 predicted proteins | sample AceLakmetagen232_FD_201815 | JGI IMG/M metagenome (GOLD analysis project Ga0307928, IMG submission 201815) | Saline water microbial communities from Ace Lake, Antarctica - #232 | ecosystem: Environmental > Aquatic > Non-marine Saline and Alkaline > Saline | place: Antarctica: Ace Lake...
ACCAAACCACAACCCGCTTATTTTATATTCCGGGTCATTGATAGTTAGCTCACAACTCGCAGGAACGGCATTGAGAGTAATCGTTCCGATCGCTATGCCAACACTTGAATCAAGTTCCCAGGTCGCGGACTTAACATCCTTGATCTCTTTGCCATTTGAGTCTAGCACCCTAGAACCCTTGGTTGTCCCATCGCTAATAATTTTAACATTTTTGCCATTCATATTTATTCTCCTCGTTTATTTGCTTGCCAACTAACTCAAATCCAAAGTGTTCCTTCAACGGCGATAAGTCCGGGTCGAGATTCCTCCATTTGTGCCGCGCTTGATCCCGGTCCCCGAATACAGCGTTCTTGTGCCTCACATAACACCAGGCCGGGTCCGTGGTATCGTCACTGTTCCACCAACCGGCCGGGAGTTCTTTCAGTCCGAACTTCTTATAATCTCTCTCGGCATTAGTTCTGACTTCATTATGCTTGCCTAAATCATTTATCGACATCGGCTCCGCTTCGGTGGTTCGTATTAGCGACATGAATATTGCCAGCTGCCCGTAATCGTTCGGGTATCTCCAATTCATTATCCCTTGGCCCTCAACATAAACTATGCCTCTCCGGTATCCATGAATCACGAATGATAACCCTTGCTCTGCTATCCGTCTGACCTCTGCGGCGGCCCCTTCCCATGGCATATCATCATCGGCCATCTTACTCGTGATAACACAATCGTTCTCCGCCCATGCTGATTTTAATTCTGCGGCCATTGCTCCGCTCTCTCCAATAAACACCGGGAACGTGGTCTTGATCGACCTCAAGTAATCCCGCGCGGTGGTGCTTAACTGCTTCCCGATATAGAGTATCAGGGTAAAGTCCCGGCTCGTCTGCCTCTCAAGGGATGGCAATAGGTATTTCTCCAGTGTGGCCAGCCGCTGTTGTTCTAACAGGGGATCTCCAACCTCACGGTCCCAGCCGACCGGCTGCCAGGACATGAAGTTGACTATCACATAATGCTTGATTCTCATTAGAATTTAACCTTAAACTTCACCGGGTAATCTTTATCACCCGTTATCTCCATCCGATCCAGTATGCCTCCGCCTTTCTTCTTGCCCCCGAAGATCCAGGTGATTAACTCTTTGGCCAGCATGGCCGCTACTGGTAGCCAGTATTGGGCGTAATCGGCAGAATGAAGACACCCTTTATCTTCTGTATTGTTCATATCTTCGTATGTTGTCATTATAGCTCCTTATAGCCCCTCTAAGGCATTATCTTTTATTAACGGCCATCCTGCACTGTTCCAACCGCCACTCTGACTCATCACAATGGGCATACTTCAATTCAAACAACAGGGCGTCCATCTCAGTAACCGAACCCAGAAAATATTCCACTATTGCCTCAGTATAACTCTTCCCCTTCTGATTCGCCCATCCCGTGCCGTCAAACTTAATCCCCTTCCACTTCTGCCAATGATGCCTAAACTCGTGGGCAATGGTTCCTGCGAGGGGCATCGCCTCCCCATGATACTCTGCCAATATTGTCCCCCTTGTCGGAGGGATTAACACCCCACCATATAAGCACGGACTATCCTGTGGTGCTATATAACAACCAGCCACACCCAACCCCTCGCACAATATCACCTCCGGCATGGGCAACCACTTCTCTCTCCTCATCAACCACCCTACCTCCAAGCTCGGGTACTTCACCCTATAATAATTAGCTGGCCTCATCTCTCTCTTGCCTCCTATGTTTTTACCCCGGACCCGGGCCATCTGATGGGTCAATCCAACACATAAAAACAATTCCCGATATACAAACAACCGCCGCCAATATAATTATACCCATAACATAATCTCCGCTTACGTCTTCAACCCCGGATCAACCTGTCTGTTTCTTCTCATGGCCGCTAAGATTGCATTGCAAATTGAGAAGAAGCAATCGCCATGGCCCTCACTAGTGACAGGTGCTTTCAAGTCATTATCGACTATGCAAATCATTCTCCGCTGCCGGCCCTCTTGTAATAGCTCGATCTTCTTTTGCGTTACCAGTCTGTCAAAATCTGAAGCACTCTGATAATTGCTACGACTACTTGCCACCACCCCCTGCATCTGCCGGGGTATCATTCCCATCTCATCCATGCTCTCAAACTCTGCGCGGGTATTATCGTAAAACATCATATCGATCCCGAAACTTCTTATTGCTCTTAGAAAGTACTCTAACTGAACGGTATAGTCAACCCCATCGAACCAGCGGCTGTGTATTTGTATCAGCTTGAACGGTATCTCCCCCTCAATATCATCCATCCACGCTTCCGGTGATTCCTCTTCGTCGTCTTCTTTCTTGTCCGGTTCATACACCTTCAATACCATCGTATCCGGCCGGAGGTCCCAGTCTTCCCGGCCATTGCTTGCTGTGTCCACCGCGTCCTTTAATGCTAGTAGGGTATTCTCCCCTTTCTCTCCCACCTTGATCTTCATAAATACCGCTAAGTGTGATGGGTGACCTTTCTTACCCAGGTCCGCGCCGGCTATTACTTCTACTCCGGCCAGGCCATAATCTACCGGGTCGCCTCCGATCTTTAAGTTCTTTAGTTTGGGGTTCTCTCTACCCTCGATCTGTTCTTCATCGAACCAACTATCCTCTGACCGGACCGGTATCAACAACATCTCTTTGCGGTACGCGTGATTGCCCTGTTGCGCCCGTCTCTTGTCCAGCCTATCTAGCGGCCACATCTCCGGCCATGTCGGCTCTCTGCCGTCATCCCCCTGGGTCTCTGCCGGGTATTGCTTATAATTGTATTCCGGGTTATCTCTCCACCGTGCGAACAGATCGTGTCTATGCTGGGGGGTTCCGACTAAGTGAATAAATCCATCTTTCTTTGGGATAGCTAATACCTCTTCTTCAACTATCCGCGTGATCTTTTCGATTACTCCGAGGTCCAGCTTATTGGTAGGATCCTTTAGAATATCATCTAAGAATACCCCATCCCTGTGTATCCCCCTCTTAAAAGCAAGTATCCCCTCCGGCTGACACTCCCACACATTACCCTTCGGGGTCCGGTATTTTAAGATTGTATCTGCGTCTGATATGCTTTCAAACTCATTAAAGAACGGGCAGAATTTAATATAGTTCTTTGCTTTATGGAGATGATATCCGGCAAGGTCTTTCTTGTAACTGAAATAACTATACTCTTCAAATGCTCTATCGCAATTATACAATAAGAACATCAAATAGCTGCGGATCGTTACGCTCTTGCTCGACTCCCTGAATGCCTCTGTCGCCGTAGCTTGATTGTTCTGTATCCGTTCGCATATATCTTTTATATGCCAGCCCGTCTCGAACCCTCCCTCTACTGCCCGGATCCCTACTGCGGCTATCCTGGTGTGAAACTGATAGAAGACATCCGATGTTCTCCGGGCCAGCTCATCCGATAGTTCAATCAGGGAGCGTGAGTCCTCGTTTCTTTGCTTCTTTGAGTAGGTCACTATAGTCCATTTCCTTTAGTTCTTTGCTGATATTCAATCCGCCCTTTAAAGTAAGTTCGCTACTATTCTTTTGCCCCAGGTAGTGTATCCCTAAATGGATAGACATTTTCGGGTTCTTTTTTGCCAGTTCAAATTGCGAACTCCGTAATGAAACAAATCCGGGGAGTCGTTTTACTTTGAATAGGTCCGCAAATGTCAGATCGTATTTTTCTTTGATTCTTCGACTAAGTGTGTCGGGTGAACACCCTAATACTGCCGCAATCTCTTCTTCCGTGCATTGATCCTCACACATCTCATCCAGTTTATCCCAGTCTATATCAATCACAGGGCGGCCCATCTTCGCATCCTTTTTGACTGACTTGCCTTTCTTCTTTTTCATCCGTCACTCCAGTGATCTTTTATACTGTATTGTTTTAGCTGATCGTAAGTGCCATTATGACACCTATGCAGGTGCCTTTTTGACACCTATGGCAGGATATTTGTGCTTAAAAGATATTCAAGACCCTGTGATTATAGGTATACTTTTGGCACTCCTTTATAGATTCTACCCCTACACCCCTACTACCAAAGCCTTCTGCCCTTATAGATAAAATATCCATGCGGCCCACGAAGTTTATATTTATTAGGTATCTTTGGTAATCCACCATGGGATATTATCTCAAGCCATCCAATAGATTCAAGCTCTTTAATCCCCCTCCAGAAACTCCTATAAGAAATTAAATCTTTTATCTGGGATTGACATAAGCTCAATTCTGTACTGACAGTGCCTTTGTATTCTCTCCGCAACATTATCCAAACTAAGATCGCTGATCTGCTTAACTTTTGCCATTTGGGATCAGTCAATAAATCCTCGGTTAAAACAACGTGTCGGCCATAATGTTCTTTTGCGCGTGCCATTCACACCACGCTCCAATATAAAAAGGCCGTCCCTTTGGCATGAATGAGAGCGCACCGGAAAGGGCAAAGCTCCACCTTGGGGACGACCTAAGTGATTATTATTATACCGATGTAGTCTCATTCTGGACTAACTATATAATTTTATGGTATTAAGCGCAAGGATTATTTTAATTAATAAAACACCCGAGACCAGAGTTGCCCCCGATCTCGGGTGTATCTTCAATGGCTTATCGCCTATTACTTATTCTCGGCTGACTTCGGTGTGGCTTTCTTCGGCTTGTCAATCAGCTCAACCTCTCCGGTGATGTTATTCTGAATGGCCTTCGCTCCGAACCTTCGGGCCTTGTCAATCGCTTGAGCTTTCAACATTGGATTAGACATAGTGCCCGGTGAAAATTTTACCCGCCAATGCGGGGCCTCTTTTTTCTTTTTCTTGGTCATCTTGTACTCCTGGTTGTTATTGGCCGAAGTGTTCTCCGGTCTGATTCCCCCCTCTCCCTACCCTCAGTTGATTTTCATTCTTATCGCGAACAATAGCTCGGCCACTGAGCAAGCCTCTACCCGCTTATTCCTGACGCTCTCTGTGATCTTGCCTCCCACTATTAACTCTATCATGCCAGCGGTGAGACTTAAATCAACATTGATTTCAGGGGGTTGAATTATCGGTATAATTTTATCGAGACCAAAATTAGGGAACGCTTCAATACCATTCATAATATTCAGATTCCACTCCCTGAGATATGTATCTCTCAAAATATACTGGCTCCCCTCTCCGAGCGGCAGAACTATTGAACCCAGATTATCCCCCGGATTCATCCCCGAGATATTCACCACTCCATCCCTCCCTCTTCGATCTCATCCACGTCGGCATCCATGAATACCTTATGAGTCAGCTGCATCCGGGCCAGGGTTCGCTTCGCGTCCCGGATATCCTTAATCTGGCGCTTGGCGATCGCCTTGATCGCTTCGCGTTTCTCCTCCTCAATCTCACCCTCAACATCTTTCGCTGATATAAACTTTGATACTTTCATTCTACTGCCCTCCTGGTTGTTGTTTCCTGACAGCTCTTTACTGCCTGGTTAAATCTCTGCGGTTATAAAGTAATCCACGACCTTATTTAAGAAAGATCCCACAATATAGTCCGGGATATCTCGTGATGCCATTACTTCTACCGAATCATCAGATATATTGGATATTATCATCTGATACTTATGCGACGGCTCCGACTGTTTCATCGGCGCGCGGTATGCCTCATCGGTTGGGATAATAATAATATTCAGCTCCGGGTAACGCGCCGCAACTTCGGCAGCCGTGCTGGCTGAGTATTTCGTCGCACTTGCAAAACTAGTGGATATCGTGTTGATATCATGTAACCAACCACGATGGGTTATTGACCACAAATAATTCATTCTATTCTCTTCTCCTCTTCGAGCATTCTCCTCGAATGTTACTTTGCCATTTTTTGTGATGGTAAATAGATCCCCTGCCTGCTTCACGGCCACTGTCTGCCCTGTATCAGTTATGAAGCCGTCCCATAATAACCACCTCATAAACCAATATATATACTTCATGTCCCCTCCCCTATGACAAAACCCTCAATATAATTAGGGTTTGTTTTGATTGATTGGTTTTTCGGCATAAATCCCAGGCAGTTAGCCAGGTTATATTTACCGATACACTCACCATCTTTGCTTATGATAGCGGCCCACGGCATAGCCGCCTGACTGCCGTTCTCGAAGCTGACCACAATCTTATCTACCCCATTCTCCCCGGCTTCGATAGCCTGGTTGTCGCTGATTGATACCCATGCCAGCTGTTCTCCCTCATCCAGTCCACGGATTACGCCCCCGTCAGTTACTCTTTGCCGGAGCATATTTACCTCGGCCCTTAACTCGTTACGTTCGCTTAAAAGGCACATGGCGCATAGGCTTGAGGCATCGGCTTCTGCGTGTTTTTGGCAGGTCATATCCTTCCCCCCTTCATGATTTTCCATATTCTCCCAAAAATATTATCGGCAATCCTCTCTCCCTCCCCTTTAAATTCCGCAGTCGTAATGACATTTCCTGTAATACCATCAATATTACAGCCGAGATCGTCTATATCGCATTCGCAGTAATACCGCCGCCATAGGCGCCTCCACCCCAATTTAAACACAACTGAAACCGGTCCGGGTTCTGGTCTGGTAAACTCCCCACAGAATGATCCGTCCCATTCATAAGGACCAAGTTTAAATCCCGGAGTTTTCATTTCTAAAGATTCGACCGTGGCCAATTCAATATCCCCGATCTTAACCGTACCCGGCATCCCCTTTGTCTTCATTCTTTCACCTCCTGAAAATAAAATCCCTGGCCGACCCGGCTGTAATTAGAGACGACAACTCCCGCATAACCATCTTCATAATATTTTTGTGTCTTTGTCTCAATTGCTTTTTTATCATCTTTCATTAATACCATACTCCCGTCCCGGAGTCCACCCACAAATAAACACTCCCTCTCGTCTTTGCCGTCTTTCGGCGGCCATGGGAGTAAGGTAGTGGGGCGCCTTGCCAGTGCCTGCGTTATTACATCCCTCATCTCTGACTTGATTATATCATCGGGATCGTATTCTTTTGTTGCGCCACCGACAACGAGGTTGGTAATGACTCCCCCATCTGGCAACTTTACCCGGCATCTCCAGTAATCAGGATCCATCAAGTCGGCTTCAATAACCAATGGTACTCCGCAGTAATCAAATTTTATTACCCTCTCATTCATTTGGTTTCCCTCTCTTGAGAATTTATTTGCACTAACAATTATACTGCCCCGACGAAGTGGACAATCTCGCGGCGCGATGTTCCAGAAATAATCTGCCCTAGAATCAGGACATTCTATTTTGCGATCAGCCGCACAGATATTAATATCCTCTAAAAACGGGCATTCAAAATTCTCAAATTCTCCGGGCTCCAACTCAACTTCGATTGTTTTAATTATTTTTGATTCTCCGGTCATTCTGGTTTACTCTCCTCTCTTTTGTATTTTATAATAAGGCGGCGACCTCGTCAGGAACTATGATGCAATCAGTACCAGCACCGGGATATCCTCCCTTTGGGAATCGAACCCCCATAGTTTAGCTTTAGCTACCGCCGCCATATTCTTAGATGCTCGATTGATGAAGCACAATACCCCGAATAAATTGTTCTGCAATCACCCTGACCGACTCAATATAACTGTCTGACCAATCCATCTCAAAGTTAAATATCGAAGCAAGGTCTCGTATATCCTCAACGAGCAGCGGATCGCCTGGTATCTGGATCTCTATTAATTTTATTGCCATAGCCTCCGCCGCCCCCTTGACATCCTCAGCCTCCATTACCTCCTGAGCATACGGGATCAACTTCGCCGCCTGCTCCGGCACCGCGACTGCTAACTCATAGCCTACTCTCCGGGCCAGGATCTTACCAATTAATACCGGATCGATCTGGACCTGGACCGCCGCGCAACCGGCAATCATTATTATCACCAACATTGCCGTTATTGTCAATCTGCTTTTCATGCTGTACCTCCCTGATTACTGTTTAAAGAATAGCACATTACTATCCTTTTTTCAATCTTTTCTTCTTTCTTTTGCTCAGGATTATTTCCTCCGTGACATAACCATACGAGTCCCCCTTCTTCTTCGTGATCCTTATTGTGTGGGGGCCGTAGTATGCCCAGATTTTCATGAGAAGATTAAATCTGGGTGTACGCATACCCTTCTGATCCTCTACGATTATTTGTCCATTGAGCGTGTATTGATAGTCGGCGCGATATTTTATCCTGGCTTTTGTGAGAAAGAATATCGGTTGAAAGATAAGATCCTGTATTGCTCCCATCTTGAATAGATCATCAAGTTCGCGGAATCTACGATATTCGGCAGTTGAGGCAAAGAACTTCCCATCCTCACGGACCGGCACCGCGTGATATTTTTGTTTCTTTTTCGCGTCCTTCACTCTGTTGGCGTAGTGATTTAATTTATACTGCTCGTACTCATTTTCAGTCCAGTTCATAATAGCTTTAATTCCTCAACTTTGGCGCAGTACCAATCTTCTGTTAGTGATACCCCGATCTTGTGCCTGTTGTGTTCCCAGAAATAATGCTCTTCTGGGCGGTTATCAGATAGCCAATCCTCGAACGATTCGGGGCTGGCGTGAGCTGATAGCAACTTGGAATATTTGTGATGCCAATCGCAGAGAGGGACCGCGTTCAATCGGCTCCACCGGAATAGGTGATTGCCCCGGCCTATAATATGATGTAGTTCACACGGATTATTACACCCCCCAATGGCACAGATCCCATACTGTTTATGAAACCACGCTGAAAATAATTTATCTGCCTGTTTAATCAGGCTTTGTTTACTCATTCACTTCTCCTTTAAAGAACGGGACGGTGGAGTCCCTAACTCCAGACAGCCCTGAGCTGCCACCCGGATTAAGTCCGCCCCGCTCTATTTGATTTTCCTCACTGACATCCAACTGACTACTTCCTGTTGCTTATTTTCAAACTCAATCTTGATCGAACCCTTACCACCTCTTTTCAATATTCTGCATTTACGGCCTTTCATGGTTGCTCTCTTGGCGTTATTCCCCCATTTGAATATATGGGTGGGGGTCATATAATCTTCATCGCTGCTTTTGCCAGCTGCTCATAACCCAGACTACGATCAACACCAACTAATCGTTTCGGGAACCCCTCCCAGCTATCCCATCCCGTGCCATTGGCACATTCTCCCTCGGCATTGATTATGTAATTACCTATCGCATGGTTGCCCGTACCGTCATTGCTGGCGATGATAACAGCGTGGGTATATCGTCTCACTGTGTCACCGAGGGGGAGTATCTCTATTGTGATTTTTATGGTCATTTGATTTTCCTTGTGATTTCGGTCATTGCTTTGTGTATTTCCACGTCTCTTGTCGTTGCCATTACAGACCAATTAGGATTAGAGTGAATCCACTTCCTCAACGCCTTCCATCGCTTTTGCCAGATGTTGGGGATGCCTCTATCGTCTACCTTCCAGTTGCTCATGGCTTCTCCTTTTTCATTTCTACATAATTGGGAACTTGTCCATCAATCCGTCGAGGAAGATTTGACCACCATATTTGGCTATAGCCATCAATGATGTATCCGTATCGGCCTGACCAGCGAGGTTCCCTCAAAATAATCTCCAGAACAAGACCTCCACACTCGGGTGATTTATAATATAAGTTACCTTGATAGATAGATACCTCCACCGCCTCAAACCCAGGCAGGCAGTCGGCTGATGGGTCGGGGGTGGCGGGCTTTATGGGGCGGATGTAGACGTAGTCTCCTGATTGTTTACGTTCAAATGGATCTATTGTGAGTTTGAACCATTCCCCATCCCGGAAAAACAAGTCACCCTTTAGTCTATCCTCATCCCTAGCCATCAGTATTAACTTGGTTGTGTCGTAGGGGGGGATTACTTCGCAGTCCTCCCTTTTTATATGTATTCTTCCGGGATATAAGTAGTATCCAGAAAGACCACTATCAAGGACTCCTTCATATACCTCCCCTACCTCATCCTTGTACCAACCATCAATGTCACTGCACCCCTTTATCCTCACGGTCAGGACAGGAGAGGGTTTGGGGGTGGGTTCGTCGCCGGTGCCAGAGCAGTGCTGGCAATCCATGTTCTCGGTAGGATCTCCGGTAACTAAGTTCTTCACTGGGATAAACCCCAACCCCTTGCACTCCGTACAGGCTCCGGGGTGGGGGGTCTCTATTTGCCAGCGGTTGTCGAATACATAGTCTGATATCCACAATGGTCGGGCGCCATAAGTGAACACTAATTGGTTTTTATCCAACTTGGCCTTATACTGACCTAGCTTCCCTCCGTGGGATAACACCGCTCCCTTCTTGGCTACTTTGATTAATTGCTCTAATTTCATGGCTTTTCCTCCTTGGCGATCCGTTTCCATATTGGTTTTAGGTGCTGGGTTAGTTTATCCATTGTCTATTCTCCTCACCGCTCTACGGCTGCTTACTACCCGAGCACCGTTCTCAAATTCGTATAGTGCTGAGGTTCTCGCCCCGGTGGTAACTATCCGACACTTCCGGCCTTTTAGTGATGCCCGGAGTGGGGTATTTCCCCATACGTAGATATGTGTTAGCTTATCACTCATTGGGTTGCTCCTTTAGGTTATGGGAGAGAAAAACTGGGCGGGTCTGAGTAAAATTCCACCACGGATTCTCACACCGAGGACACGGATAATCATATCTATGATATTTTCTTGCTGTACTGGTGACGGCATATCCACACTTAGCACAATACCAAAGTCCTTTAGCTGCTTCGCCTTCACTCATTTTGCTTGCTCCTCCGTGACTTCCTTAAAATCCTCAAAGTTAAAATATAAACAAGCGGCACATTCATCAGCCAGACTGCACTCATATTTCGTTCC
>Ga0307928_10004309_pt1 | contig 10798 bp, 11 predicted proteins | sample AceLakmetagen232_FD_201815 | JGI IMG/M metagenome (GOLD analysis project Ga0307928, IMG submission 201815) | Saline water microbial communities from Ace Lake, Antarctica - #232 | ecosystem: Environmental > Aquatic > Non-marine Saline and Alkaline > Saline | place: Antarctica: Ace Lake...
TTGTATAGAATTATATCCTTTCTTTTCTAAAATTTCTTCCAGTTCTTTATTCATTCTTTGAAAACAGTTTGGTCCCTCCCTTTCGAAAGTAGTCCCAACTTGAACCGCATCTGCTCCAGCCAAAAGAAATTCAAACACATCTTGGCCGGTTTTTATTCCTCCTACTCCTATAATTGAAACTTTATCTTCTAATAATTCATAGAACCTTCTGACATTACCCAAGGCAATTGGTTTAATATAGCTACCACTTAATCCGCCAAATCCTCTTTGGGGTTTAATTAATGTTGTTTCTTTTTCAGGGTCTATAATCAGGGCATTTCCAACGGAATTCATGGAAGCAATAAAAGGAATATTATATTGTTTTATTAAATCAGCCATTTTTTCTTGTAGAACATAGCAAAGATACGGAGGAAGCTTTAGTCCGATTGGTTTATTTCCCAAATTGGAAATTTTATCTAAAAGTTCTCTTATTTTTTCAAAATCATAAACAATTGGCAATCCCTCTTCTACAATATTTGGACAAGATAAGTTTATTTCAATTAAGTCTACTTCACTTTCTTGAAAAGCTTCAATTAAAATTCTATATTCATCTAAAGAAAATCCAACTACGCTGGCAATAATTGGTTTTTTGTATTTTTTTAATTTTGGAATAGATTCAAGATATTTTTTATACCCTAAATTTGGCAACCCCTCAGATTGAAAATAACCAAATGGTAAATCAATCTCTCTCGGCTCTTCGTTGCCTTTTCTTGGCTTTAAAGTACAAGATTTCAGCATTATTGCCGAAGAACCTGATATCGCTATTTCTTCTAATTCTTCTAAGGTAGAGTCTTTTATGCCTGATGCATTAAAAACGTAGGAATTAAATTCTATCCCAGCAATTTTTGTTTTAGCGAGATTTGATTTATTTTTTCTTAAAATCATCTTCTGTTGAATTAGCTTGGCGCAAAATAGATTTAAAAGTGCCAAATGGGATTTCTTTTCTATTTGCCGGAATAATAACTGTTAAAACTGGCTTGCTAAATTTACGAAATTTTACGTGGCTGCCTTTCTGAGACATATAAACAAAGCCCTTATTTTGAAGGACTTTGATAATATGGCTTGACGAATAAAGTTTAGGCATGACGAAAAGATAATTTTACCACCTCTGGTTTCTCAACTTTAATAATGTGTGGTTTTTTAATGTTTTCGAAATACAACTCCAATGCCTCGTCTAAATTGGCTAATGCTTCCTTTTTAGTTCTGCCAAAACTGGACACATCCACGTTAAGACACTGAGCAACATAATATTTACCCTCTTTCCAAACTACATTTTTTAAATCTATTTTACGCATATATCTATTGAAAATTGCCGTTGTTATAATAATATCAAAATTAAAAAACAAGTCAAATTTTTAAGATTAAAATTCAATCTTTAAATAAATTGTAGTATAATAATATAGTATAATATTTAAATATACAAAAATGACTTTAGACTTTCCAATTGAAAAAATTCCGAGAATTGGTTCTCAATACCAAAAAAAAATAAAAAAATTAGGCATTAAAACGGTTTATGACCTTCTTTTCCATTTTCCTCATAGATATGAGGATTTTTCAAAAATAATTCCTGTATCTAAAGTCAAATTAAAAAATGTTTGTTGTGTTCAAGGGAAAATTTTGGAAATTGAAAATTCCAGAACCTGGAAAAAAAGAATGATTTTAACTCAGGCGATTGTTGAGGATAAAACCGCAGCAATAAAAGTTATTTGGTTTAATCAACCATATTTAATAAAAAATTTAAAACAAGGAGATATGGTTTGTTTAGCTGGAAAAGTGGCTTTAGGAAAAGATGGACTATACTTAAGCAGCCCCGCTTACGAAAAAATTCCAATATCCAGTATCCAGTATCCAGCATCCAATTTAACACACACTGGGAGATTGATACCGGTTTATCCGGAAACAGAAGGTTTATCTTCAAAATGGCTTCGCTATATTTTAAAACCATTACTTTTAAAATTTAAAGATGAAATTCCGGAAATTTTACCAAAAGAAATATTAAAGAAGAATAAATTACTACCAATATCAAAGGCCATCTGGCAAATTCATTTTCCTGATTCAAAAAAAATAGCTCAAATTGCAAAAAATCGTTTTTCGTTTGAAGAACTTTTCTTAATTCAGCTTTCAGTTTTAAAAGAAAGATTGAAATTGAATAGAGAAAAAGCAATCTCTATTCCTTTAAACGTTGATTTAATTAAAAAATTTGTTGATTCCCTGCCGTTTCGTCTAACTGATGCCCAAAGAAAATGTGCCTGGCAAATTTTAAAAGATTTAGAAAAATCACGGCCAATGAATCGTCTTTTACAAGGAGACGTGGGCTCGGGAAAAACAATTGTTGCTATATTGGCTGTCCTAAACACGGCAAAAGCCGGTTCTCAAGTTGCTTTTATGGCTCCAACTGAAATTTTAGCTAAACAGCATTTTAAAACGCTGTCAAAATTTCTTTTTCCCTTCAAATTAAAAATTGCTCTTTTAACAGGAAAAGAAGACAAGATTATGGCTCAAAAGCTAAAAAACGAAATTTTGGAAATCTCAAGAAAAAAACTTTTAGAAAAAATAAAACAAGGAAAAATCGATATTTTGATTGGCACCCATGCTTTAATTCAAGATAAAGTAAAATTCAAAAATCTAGCTTTGGTAATAATTGACGAACAACACCGATTTGGAGTCGAACAACGCGCTAAACTAATCCAACATCCAGCATCTAATATCCAACATCCAAAAATTCCCCATCTTCTTTCAATGACCGCTACTCCTATCCCGAGAACGCTTACTTTAACTGTTTATGGAGACCTTGATTTGTCTTTGATTGATGAAATGCCTAAAGGAAGAAAGAAAATAAAAACAGAAATTGTCTCTTCGGAAAAACGTAAAAATACTTATGATTTCATAAGAGAACAAGTTAAAAAAGACAAACGAGTATTTGTAATCTGTCCAAGAATTGAATCTTCTAAAACAGAAACTAAAAATTTAAAAAAGACCAATCCATCCAACACCCAGTATCTAACGTCTAATATCCAATCTTGGGCGGACGTTAAAGCAGTTAAAGAAGAATATGAAAAATTATCAAAAAAGATTTTTCCTGATTTAAAAATAGGACAGCTTCATGGAAAAATGAAAACAAACGAGAAAGAAAAAATAATGAAAGACTTCAAAGAAGGAAAGATTAATATTTTAGTTTCCACTTCAGTAGTTGAAGTTGGAATTGATATCCCAAAAGCAACAATAATGATGATTGAGGGAACGGAAAGATTTGGTTTGGCACAACTTCATCAATTCAGGGGAAGAGTTGGCAGATCAGATTCTCAATCTTATTGTTTTTTATTTACCGACTCAAAGGCCGTCAAAACTCCCAAAAGATTATCTGCTCTTTTACGTTATGAGAATGGTTTTGCTTTAGCGGAAAAAGATCTTGAAATTCGAGGACCTGGTAGTTTTTACGGAACCCAACAATGGGGAATACCAGATTTGGCAATGGAGAGTTTAAAAAACGTCTTTTTAATTGAAAAAACTCGAAAATCAGCTAAAGAACTTTTGGAAAAAAACCCAGAATTAATAAAATACCCTTTATTAAAAAAGAGGTTGGCAAAATTTCAAAAAAGAATACATCTAGAATAGCTGTCCGAGGTCTGACCTCGGACAGTCATCTAATTTTTGGAGTATTCCAAAAACCCATATATTTGCCGAACATCAAACGAATCTGGGCGTCTAAGGCCGGAAAAGAACCGAAAACTATTAGAGTAAATGGCAATAAAAGCCATTGGAAGAAAAAAGACGCTATTTTGATTTTTTTAAAATTCTTTGGCCAAGGAGGCAAAAATAAAATATTTAAAGTTGCTGATATTATTAATCCAAATAATGCTACGGTCATAATTTTAGAAGTAATTCTGGGTAAATTATAAGATAAAATAGTTAAATTAAATCCTTCGCCTCCTACTAAAAGAGGAAACCATCCTAAAAAAAGAATTAAAATAGCAGCTACTGCCCAAGACCAAAAACCGTCAAGAATATTTATTAAATGAAAAAGTTTCGATTTAAGAGAAATTTTCTTATTTTTCAAAAATCCATAGAGCAAATAAGAAATTTCACTGCATCCCCAAGCCCATCTTTTCTGCTGGCGATATTGGCTAACAAGAGTTTTTAAAAAACTCTTAGCTAAAACTGTATCCATGGAAACAGGGTAATATAGGGGCTGAACTCTATAATCTCCATCGTAATATAAAAAAGCTTTCCAAAAAATTCTGGAATCATCAGAAACAACATTTTTGGGATATCCTATTGTAAGCGCAACCTTTAATGGAAAAGAATGGGAAGAATAAGTAACTAAAGATGCTGGTCTTTCTTGCTGCATCATTTGCCAAAAAGTACTGCTGGTAGAAATTACTCGACTAAAAGCTGGCGAGGACCAGATATTATTGTGATAAACAGGAATGGGCTGAAAACTTAATTTTAAACGGTCAGAAGAAATTAAATAATGATAAGTTAAACAGGAAAAATATTGAGGATAAACCTGAGTATCAATATCAAAACTTGAAACAATAACATTTTCTGAACGAATTTTTAAAGGACTAATTATTTTTTTATAAGCCTCTTTGATTGCGAAATTTACATTTGACCCTTTCCCGCTTATTTCTCCAGCTATATCTTTTGGATGAAAAGTCGTTAAAAACCGATAGAATTTTTTGCTATATTTTTTTTCAATACCTTTTATCTCTGCAAGATATTTTTTCCCCGCTCTTTCTTCCAAGGCAAGAACAACAATCATCTTTTTTTTAGGATATTGAACTCTATTTAAATTATTTAAACTGGTTTCTATTATTTCTAACCCTTCTTTAAAAGCAGGAAAAATTACTAAATGATAAATATCCTCTTTTTTTCGCAAATTAACGAGTTTATCCAACCAAATGATTTTTAAATGTTCTTTCATTTTCCTATAAGAACTTATTTGTAAAAAAGCTAAATAGCAAATTTTAAAAAGGTAATAAGTACAAAATAAAATTATAAAAACTGCCACCCAGGCAGGTTTTAACCAAGAAAATAAAAAAGCAAAAAATAAAGTAGCCAGACTTAAAAAACCTGGCAGTATTTCAAAAATTCGATAAATCAATCTTTCCTTCGGATTCTGAATATCAGAAGCCCGACTAATCTCTAGATAGTTTTTTTTAAGACTCATGTATAACGGCCCCATGGGTAGTCGAAACCCAGTTTTCGGGATGAAAACCCGATGTCCTAACCACTAGACGATGGGGCCTACTTGAAAATAATTTTAGCAAAAAATTGAAAAAAGGCAAGAAAACTATCAAACAATTATGTGTTAAAATGTTAATATGTTAAAATGTTAAAATGATCATCTTAGCTATTGATACATCTTGCGATGACACCTGTATCGCAATATTAAAAATTAAAAATAAAACCTTGCCTGCCGGCAAGCAGGAAACAAAAATAAAAAGTTTTGAAATTTTAAGCAATATTGTTTCTTCTCAAGCAAAAATCCATCAAAAATATGGAGGAGTATATCCTGCTTTAGCCAAACGCGAACACCAGCGCAATCTTGCTTTAGTACTAAAACAATCTTTATCAGAAGCAAAATTGCTAAAATCAAAAATAAAAGATAAAAAATTAAAAACACAAATTAAAATTCAAAAATTAGAAAAAATTTTAAAAAGAGAAAAAATTCTTTTTGACCATCTAAAAAAAATTTTTATAAATTATCAGAAACCAAAAATTGACGCCATTGCCGTAACAATAGGCCCCGGCTTGGAACCTTGTTTATGGGTTGGAGTAAATTTCGCTAAAGCATTGGGCTTTTTTTGGAATTTAAAAATTATTCCTGTTAACCATATCAACGCCCATATACTCGCCAACTTGCTTCCGCAAGCTAGCTCAAATTTTCAAATTCTAAATTCCAAAAAATTATTTCCTGCTATTTGCCTAATTGTTTCTGGAGGAAATACTCAGCTGATTCTGATGAAAAATTTCAGACAATACAAAATAATCGGTGAAACCAGAGACGATGCAGCTGGTGAATGTTTTGATAAAACAGCAAGAATTTTAGGTCTTTCTTATCCTGGAGGACCAGCAATCGCTATGCAAGCTGTAAAAATTCCAAAATCTAATATCCAAAATCTAATATCCAAAATCAAACTTCCCAGACCAATGATAAATTCAAAAGATTACGACTTCAGTTTTTCAGGATTAAAAACAGCTGTTTTATACGATTTTAAAAAAAGGCCAAAAAAAGTAAAAACCTCAAAAAAATATATAAGAAAAATGGCTAAAGAAATTCAGCAGTCGATTTGCGATGTTTTAATTAAAAAAACAATCAGAGCCGCTAAGAATTACAAAGCAAGAACAATTTTGCTTGGCGGAGGGGTAGCCGCCAACAAGGAACTCAGAAAACAATTTAAAGAAAAAATTGAAAAAGAATTATCCAATGTCCAATATCTAATGCCTAATATCCAATTTTGCACCGACAATGCAGCAATGATAGGAGTAACAGGATATTATTATTGGTTAAAAAATGAAATAAAAAATTGGAAAAAAATTATGGCAAAAGCCAATCTGAGAATAAATTAATATGATTTCTCCTTTTTATATTTTTTTAGGCACCTTGCCAAGTTTAATCTGGCTTTTATTTTATCTAAGAAAAGACGCCCACCCCGAACCAAAGAAAATGGTTTTTAAAATTTTTTTCTATGGAATACTTTCTGCTCTTCTTGCTTTATTTTTAGAATTAAATTTCCAAAAAAGGTTTTTAAGTTTAAACAAGCTTTCTTCTCTGCAAATCTCAGTTTTTATTATATTAGGAGTGAGTTTTATTGAAGAAATCTCAAAATACTTTGCTGTAAAACTTGGGGCGTTGAAAAACTTAGAACTTGACGAACCAATCGACTTAATGATTTATATGATAGTTGCTGCTTTAGGTTTTGTCTTTTTTGAAAATATATTAGTTTTATTTCGTGAAATTCCATTTCAAAAAACAACTGATATTTTCATTATTATTTTTGGCAGATTTTTAGGGGCAACTTTTTTACATACGCTCGCATCTGGAATTTTAGGCTATTTTTTAGCAATGGCTCTTTTTAATTTTAAAAAACGGCAAAAAATATTTATTAAAGGAATTATCATTTCAACTCTCTTGCATGGTTTCTATAATCTTTCTATAATATTAATAGAAGGCTCCTTTGTGATTAAACAGGAAAGAGTTATAATTCTAAACCAAGAATTATTTCTCGCCTCTTTAATCTTTTTAATATCTCTACTCTTAGGTTCTGCTGTTTTTCTGTTTAAGAGCTTCAAAACGCTTAAAAAACTAAAAAGTGTATGCAAAATTTCTCTCAAAAAATAAATATTGAAGAGTCCCAAAGTCTTATCTCAAAGGAAATTCCAAAAAAAGAATTTTTTAAAAAAGAGGGTACGGTAGCAATTGATTGCTATGAAACTCCTTTAAATTTTATAATCTTAACAGCTATTGCTGGAGTAAAAGCAGAAAGTTTGGATATCTCAATTAAAAACAATATTTTAACAATTAGAGGTTTTAGACAAGAGACGGGAAAAGAAGAAAATAAAAAATATTTTTTAAAAGAATGTTTTTGGGGGTCTTTTTCCAAAAAAATAGTCCTAGGAGAAGATGTTGACATCTCCAGAACCGCAGCTACCTTTCAAAAAGGAATTTTAAAAATCAAAATTCCCAGAATTAAAAAAATAAAAGAGAAGAAAATCATTGTTGAAAACAGAGAATAAAAAGCTGCTACAGCCCCGCCTAACACCCTAAAAGAAAAAGTTTTAATAAACTAAAATTAAAAAAACTAAAAAACTGCGAAAATCGCAGTTTTTTGGTGCGGACGGTGGGACTCGAACCCACATGAGTTCCCCCATACGGTCCTAAACCGTACGCCTATACCAATTCGGCTACGTCCGCCTAAAATAAGGCTTTGCTTTTTGAAATTTTCTAGATAGAAAAAGTATATTTGGTGAGTAATACATGTAGTTTAATAATTTCAATGAATCGCTTTTTCCATATACGAGATTTTCATCTCTTATACCATTTTCAATAAACCCACTTGTATTTAATCTTTTATTAATTTCTTGTTGCAACCACCTTATGAACTGTTTACTTGCGGAAGCAAATCTAAGCCGGAGCTGAGGGTATTGACTCTCTGGATGTCTAAATGCTCCAAAAGTGCCATCGCCATCGAAAAGACCTCTTAAAAAATCAGCGAAAAAACCAGAAGGGACATCAACTTTTAACAAAATTTTACTTTTAGCCGGCTTAAGTCCGATACTTTCCATAAACCTGTAAAGCCTTACATTGCTAAATTGAACACGATAATATTTCTTTACTTCTTCTTTTGCACGAGCCTTTTTGGTAGTCTTATTCTCTAATCTGAGACACTGCTTAAAATTTACTACTTGTTCTCGATCTTTAGAACAAAATTCTAAGTGTCGGCCATCTGAAGAAAGGCAACCATCGGCAGTAAACAAACCAATAGCATAAGCAAGTTTTGGTGTCCACTTTATAACATAATTTATGTTCTTTTGGCTACCACGCATAATTCCAATTTCACCACCTCGGCAATTAGGGATGTGGGATATCTATCTTAAACAAAAAATTCCAGAAAAATTAACTCTTCCCTTTCAATCTTGCTCTCAAGCTTTCTTCAAATAAAATAGTTTAGTCAGTAAAGGTAATACCAAACCATGTTAAGACGGTGGTAGCATTGAGCATTGCTACAGCAACAATTATCCCGACTCCACCCCAAATAAGAGATGTTTTAGCTTCATCCATTGTTCTTGGGTCTCCGCCTGAAGTAGAAAATTTAAATAAACCCAAAGCAATAAAAACCACAGCTATAATTGCCGCAATTGAACCCAAAAGTGTAAATATTCCTCCTACTATATTCTCAGTGGTACCAGTAGGATGCGATATTGCAGCAAAAGCAATTAAAGGGAAGCTCAAAAGTAAAACAGACGTTATTTTGTATATAGTTTCTTTTTTCATTTTTTATTTCGTTTCTAAAAAATAATTTCGACCTTTTAAAAATATTTTTAATTTTATTTCCATTCAATACCAAAATATGATAATACCGTACTAATTCCTTTCGTTAAAAATACTCCAAGTATTACTCCGATTACACCCCACATAAGAAGTGTCTGGGCTTCGGCTAATGCTCTTGGGTCTCCGCCTGAAATGGCAAATTTGAACATACCAAAAGCAAGTATACCTGCTCCTAAAATTGCCGCAATTCCTCCAAATATATTTAATATTTGCTCGGCTGCACTTTCTGCCTTAGCAGCTGTTATTATTCCAGAAAATCCACCGGTAGCACCAGCTGCCCCTAAAACAACTGCTATTCCTGACCACAAAATAATTGTTTTTGCCTCATCCAATTTTCTCGGGTCACCACCACTGGTAGCAAATTCAAAAACTCCGTAACTTAAAAATATTGCTCCAACAATTGCTGCAATCGTACCTAATTCCATAGCTATCATTTCTGCTCCCGTTTTTATATCCATAGTAGCTGAAAAGGTAAATCCCTTCTCTAATTCAACAATTCCCAAACCAATAGCAACGTACATTAAGGCTCTTTTCGCATCATTAAGTCTTTTTGGATCTCCTCCAGAACTGGCTATTAAAATTATACAAACTCCAATTGCTATTGCCGCTAAATATACTGCCCATTCAAAAAAAAGCTTGGTTAAGTTTTCAAAAATCTCTTTAAATTTATTTTCTTCACTAGCTTCCACAAAACTCGGTAAAAACAAAGAACTAATCAAAACTGTCAAAAAAATCAAGGTACTGTATTTTTTTATTATAAAATTCATGAAAAAAAATGTCAAATTTTAGTAAACACCAAACAATAATGATAAATGCCTGCTTCAACCTCTTTCTTAAATTTTAAATTTAAACTCTCTGCTATTTCTTTTACTTCTTTTATTGAGATTGTTCCTTCCTTTGGTCCGGAAGGAATTTCTTTTTTCCAATCAACAATCAAAATTTCTCCTCCTTTTTTTGTTATTCTTTTTGCTTCCTCTATTATAATTTTTTTGTTTTCGTTCTGAAATAAAACATTGGGGATTAAAACTAAGTCAATTGAATTGTCTGATAAAGTTGAACCCCCTATTTCTTCAATATTAGACAGGACTATTTCAATATTTAAGAGATTTTCTAAGGAAACTCGTGTTTTTAAAGCTTCTAATTTTTCTTCTAAAATATCCAAGCCGTATACCTTCCCCTGTTTAAGCCTTTTTGCCAATGAAATTGAGAACATTCCTGAACCACAGCCAAATTCACAAACTGTTATATTTTCTTTTAAATCTAATTGGTCTAAAATTTTTTCTGGGTTAATAAACTCTGTCATGAGTCATTTTAGCATTTTAACACTAATTAAAATTCCAAATGTTAATATGATCAAATGCATACTGCCGAAACTGCTTTATCGTCCTTGTCTAACCTCATAATCCTTACTCCCTGAGTTACTCTCCCTAAAATTGGAATGCAAGAAATTTTTGTTCTTATCACGTGCCCTTTTTGAGAAATAACAATTAAATCTTCTTCTTTTTCTAAAACTTTTGAAAAACAGATTTCACCGGTTTTCTTAGTAATTTTGGCTGTTTTTGTTCCAGTTCCCCCTCTGGCCTGCATTCTGTATTGAGAAAGCTTGGTCTTTTTGCCAAATCCATTTTCCATAGCCACTAACAAGTATTTTGTATTTTGTATAACGTCCATACCAATAACTTCATCGTCTTTCTTCAGTCTTAT
>Ga0307928_10004310_pt1 | contig 10798 bp, 17 predicted proteins | sample AceLakmetagen232_FD_201815 | JGI IMG/M metagenome (GOLD analysis project Ga0307928, IMG submission 201815) | Saline water microbial communities from Ace Lake, Antarctica - #232 | ecosystem: Environmental > Aquatic > Non-marine Saline and Alkaline > Saline | place: Antarctica: Ace Lake...
ATGTAATTGGAATACCTATAGATTGGTAAATACCATCAAACAAATCCTTAACAGAATATTCATTTGGGCTATCATCATTTTCTATCACTAAACGTTTCTTAGTATCGTCACGTAATAGATTAAAATTGGCATTAAAACGCGCTAATGTTGCGGTTTTATCGCCATAAGCTCCACCAACGTGGATATTGATTTTATTATAAGGTGATGGTTTAAATCCGAGCATATTCATTTGTTCACTATGGCAATCGAGTTCTCGAACCGTTTTATCAACAACCTTTTGGTTTGGAGAAGCTAAGCAATTATAGGGACCGGGATGCATTGTAAGGCGTTGACCTGCTTTAGTTGCAATATCTCCTATTTCTAGCATCAATTGAGAAATCTCTTTGTAATCTTTCAACGATGAAAACTCATATTCATCTTGCCAAGGGAATATTTGAGAAGATAATCGGAATAGTTTGATTCCCATTTCATTATTCCACTGAACAATAGTTTTTAGGTCTTTAACATTTAACAATGCTAAATCCGAAACATAATCTAACCCTTTAGCCTCGAAAGTTTTTCGACGCATTGTGCGGTTTGTCATAATGTTGTTAGCACTCAATACAGTATTGATGCACGCATAACCTAAATTCATATAACCTTTATTTTCTTATTATACCGTGAATATACGAACAAACCCTTGGGGAACCTAATTTTATATATATCTTTCCCCAAGTTCTTTAACAGCCTCCATAGCTTCATTTAGGGAAATTTGAAAAAATTCTCTTTGATTGCTAACACGATAAGCATCTAATTTATGGTGTACTTCTTGCTCAAGAGCAAACCCATTATAACAATGGAAAGCCCATTCAACAACCATAGGAACAATTACCCCCGTAGCATTCGAAATTTGTTTAGCTCTCTCCTCAGGATTTTTTTTAGTATACCCAATTTTATAATAACCGGGAGAAGAGGGATTAGACATAATGTAAACCCAAGAATCAAAATCACCATCCCTATTAGCATACATAGCAGTAGGACGTTTAGTAAAGTATTTCACATCTTCCCATCCATCTCCCTTAGGAGAAGGGGTTAAAGTAAAATACTCGGAATTTTCATTTCCTTGTGATGTGAAATCATCATCACATGGTATAAAATGTTTTGCTTGTTCAATTGTTATCCTTTTCATAACCTTACTTAAATTAAAAAAACTCGACTCTTTCTCTCAGACATATCAATATCCATACATACGTATATACTATTTCGATAGGATACTTGTAGTAGATAAGCCATATTTACGAGGATAAAATACGACGTTATCCACAATATCATCACCTATCACACGGCCCTTGTACTCCTCACCGACAACGATAGTATCCGCATAACTTGCGCGAATTTGCGCCATTAATTCATCGTCCGACCCAAAATATACTACATGATCAACAAATCTTATTGATTCCATTACTTTGATTCTTAATGCTAGGGTATTGATTGGACGTGATAGACCTTTGTTTGATTGAACACGTTCATCGGTGTCTAACCCGACGACTAATATCTGGCCGAGGGATTTAGCATACTTAATCATATCAATATGCCCCGCATGTATCACATCAAAACACCCATTTACCCAAATAGTTTTGGGGGCGACCTGGGAAATTTCGGGTATATTAGACATTACTCAAATATTACTTTAATTTCATGCTCATCCTCTATACGCATGCCTACATCCGTGTTGAAGATAGTTTTTATAAAAATACTTGCAGTATCCCCAATCATCTCATCATCGCAGAAGATTTGTTGGCGAGGTAAGTAATTGTATTTACTATAAGTAGCAAGTAGGGTAGGAGCATATGGACAATCAAAACAAAAATGTTTGGGGATTTGGTATCCTGCTATATTCATCGGTGGATGTAAATCGGCTATATCCTCTAATGTATAGGTAATATTACCAATAGCAATTGGGTTGAGGTATGATTTATCGGAGAACCAACTTAAAACCGAATACATAGGACTAGTCCATGACAATGTATCAAAAATCACCCAATAATCCGAATCGAATTGTGTTTCGATAAGTGGTGTTTTGTTTATTACGTAACGATCGACTAGTTCGTCGGCACGCCCCTGTATAGTGAAATAATTTAACTCGCTGAATTTCACCCTCCAATATCCATCTGCACCTAAATAGCTACCAGGTGAGACAATAGTATCAATTGTAAACTCGGATTCACAATTTCCATCAAGACATGGGTAAGGGTATGAAGCCGTTTCGACTTCACATCCCACCAATGTAATTAGTAATAAACCAATTAATATATTACGCATAGTTTAAAGCTAAATTATACAATTCTTGATTAACCTTAGTATCTTGTCTAAAATTTTGGATTTTACGGGCTTTTCTTACTTTTCCATTTACACCATACATATCAAACATACCATGAACTATCTTCTCCTGAACTATGTTAAAAACACTCCACATATCATCCCCTTCATCCTCTTTACGAGTTGGTTCTAGAAGTTCCATGATATTTTCGGTGGTATATGTTGAAAGTTGCTTTTCGCTTACACGAGTTTGAAGAGCTTCTTTAGCAAATGCTACTTTCTCTTCCTCACTCAACTGTTTAGCTTTAAGCTTATTCATACATTCTACAGTTAATGGTAATTTCTCAACGATTTCGCTAATTATTGTAGATAATTCACTAAGATCATAACCCATGTGGCGAATCTTCATACTTGCAAATTCTGCATCGGCAATAACCAAACCATTAGAACATACTAAGCGGTATAAACCGGCTTGAAACTGGAAACTATTTTTTCCATCGTGTGAGTTAGTCATTAGAATACGTGGCATAACAGTATCACCATCTTTACCATTTACAACTAAATTATCATTACCAAATACAACCATATGTTTTTGGTAACCTTGATTTTTACGAGCTTTAACTTGCTTCGCATCTACTACTCCCCAACCAAGGGTAGACATATCATCAATAACCTTTTCGGTTGGAATATGTACATAGTGCTTTGAAGTTGAACGGGAATCAGCTTTTGCTGTGAACACAGCTGGAGCCATTTCGCGGATTGCGTCCTTTGTTAGGAACTCGTTTTTGTCTTGATTAATTGAATACATCATAACCTTATTATTTATTTATTATACCGTGAATATACGAAAAATATCTTGGGGAGCCAAGCTGCCTGTGCATTACTTTTCAATTTTTACTAATAAACTTGGAGAAACTCGACTCCTACTAAATTGACCATCAACACTAGCCCCATTTATCTTTTCAACAACAATATTCTTAGAATTAATTTTAACAATTGCAAATCTATCTCTAGAATCAACTTTTTTATGGTTAATACTAACAATTTCACCTACTCTAAAATCATCTTTATCAAGAACATCAACAGCATTACCTTTAACAGCTTCCATTTTAGCTCTCAAACCACTATCATCAAAACGAATGGTACCTAAACTAATTCTTACACCAAATTTTGCTTCTAGCTGAGTTACAGCATCTTGAAAATCACCTCTAAAATTTTGAACTTCTTGTTTTGTCATAACCTTTATTTTTAATCCTTAACTTGGCATTGCGCCTCATTTACTCCGTAAATATACGAAAGATATTTCGGGTAGCCAAATGTGTCGCGAAGAAAAACGAAAGTTTTTTAGATATTATATTGACATAAATCTGAATATAGCGAAGAGTTTATTTCTCCGTCTAACTCATAAGTAAAAGTAGTAGTTCCTAAATCAGTAACGGTTCCTAATTCGTCAACTCCATTATATTGTTTAATTTTATTATCATTAGAATCAAATGCCCAATGATCACTATCGTTAGGTTCCCATCTCCATTCTTGACCTGCTATAAACTCATCTCTATCAATCCAAATATCACTCATTGTATTTTATTTATGTAAATATACGAAAAATTAACTATAACCCCTAACTGTAGCATCAAACATATCATCTAATTTACTATCATCAGCATCCAACCCAAAAGGTAATATCCAAACTTGACCAATAGCATCATCTAAATTACCAGAACTACCTCTTTGATTAAAAAATCTTAATGCTCGAGCTGTACTAGTATTATAAACAGGTGCCCCAGTATAAGTTCCTGATGTTCCTGATATACCATCATTAGTTTGGCTTCTAGCCCCAGCTCCAGCTGTAGCCTGAGTAATATTAACATAATTACTAGTAACTCCTTGCCCAGATCCACTTATCATTCTAACTACAACAAAATTCCATTCATTTAAAGTTAAAGAATCATTAACACCTAAATGACTACGTCTATTTGAAGAAGCAGTTCCTCCGTTATTACCCATCATAACAGTAAAGGCAGAAGTTCTATTTGAAGGTCTTTGTATATTAACTCCTGAATAGTTACCACTACTCCCAGCAGCTACATCTTCTGTATTATCACATATTTGGTAGAGAAAACCGGATGGGGTTTCTGTTCTCGGGAAATACCAAAAACAAAAAGTTTTTCCTGTAGTACCATTACGGGTTTCATAATCAGTACCTGTTTTTGTAGCGCTAGGCCAATTAACAGTAGCTGTGGCTGGATCAACTGGAGTTATATTTCCTATTCCTGCAATCTCCCATGAAGTTGTTTGAGTAATGGTAACATCAGTTACAGTAGGCTCCATTCCTTCCCACGTATCAGTACCAGTGGGGTGGGATGTAGAAGTATTTGAAGTAGAATCATATAAATCAATTATATTACTAGAGCCGTTTAAAATAGCAGGATCAAATTTGAAAGAACAAAAAACATTACTATCTAAATTAGAACCTACTGCTGAATTCATACTAAAAGCAATACTATTATCAATCCAACTTTCAAAACAGTTACCAAAATTACCATTACCATCTAAAAGTGCAGCCACTGCTGTTGCAGCATATGTGTTTGAAAGTGTACCTTTGGAAATATATCCTGCTATTTGATTTACGCTTACGTCGGTTATTGCCATGTTATGTTTTGGTGATAAATATTAAAAATTTACAAAATAAATCCAAAAACCAAATAGGAAGATGTGGGGAGGTAGGATGACTACGGTGACGAATTATCCAGGCGTATATATTCCTATCGACACGCGAAGATTTTTCGAATCTCTCCTTTCGCATATCGTGGGGGTGATTGAAAAGGGGTTAAACGGAGATTACACCCACGTTTTTTACTATACTATGTAAATATACGTATATACTAAATCGATGGGTGAAAATCGTGTTCGATGGAGTAATTGGTCCAACACCCCCCTTCCGCGTATCCACGCGCGTATGGATATCGGCGTACATGGGATATACATGCAATATGCGTACGGCGTACCGCCGCCCACCCACCCACATACTATCCCCACCGGTATACACTTGGTACGTATAGTGATTCCCATACCGATAGATTCGGTATGGTGATAGGTGGTAATAATGGTAGATGAGGTGCCGCGTAAACATGTATGTTTATCCGCGAGGGTAATTACACTATATCTTCACCGGCGGCGTTCATAACGAACACATTGTCACCCCACGTGCGTGCATTAACTGAATTGTATTGCTCCATGCTATATAATGCGGTTTTACTCATAACTCCACCGTCGTTGATGTCGCCTACTTTCAACTCGCGGGCGATTTGCTCGCTTATCCATACTTTTTTACCCACACGGGCATACATTGTGAATTGGAAACCAAAATCACCGTTAAATGAGATGTTAATGATGTCGTCTGTTGTGTATCTTTTAAACACATTATAGGCCGACGTGCCCTTGAGTATAGTTACGACAGGAAAACCTGCTCTACACTTAGTCACAACGGTATAATCACCTTCACCTCCCATACCGTCGTATGATGGTAATATGTTTAAACCCTTTCTCTCAATAACCACTAAATCATTCATAACCTTTATTTATAATTTCTATTATACCGTGAATATACGAACAAAATTTGCGGTATCCAAGTTAAATCAATGGAATTGTGAAAGCAAAACCGCATAATAAGCCGCATCATCATTCAACCTGAATGTATCCATATCAATACCCCAGTGTCCATACTTAGCAACCGCCAATTTCTTGGCGTTGCGTTTATTAGTTGCGTATACACTATTCCATCCACCACCAATAAATCCAAATAAATACTCCTTATTGCTCAATTTTACCATGATTATAACCTTTATTATTATACCGTGAATATACGAACCCCCCCTCGCGTATCCACGTCTCCCGTGGGAGATGTTCGGGAGTCGTTCATCTCGTATATACTTTTGTAGAGGGGTAAATAATTTGGCTGGGCGATGTAAATGGGTTAACGGCACCCAAACCCCGTGTCACATAACACCGGTATAGTTTATCACCCACTATATACGAATCTACGTCGATATTGATATTTTTATATTTGTATATCACACATTGCGGTGGTTAACCACACGTTCAACAATCGCATTAAACCACTAACGTATTTGGCCATTAATTCGCATTTGTTAATTGGATATTACGCGTTTCAAATGGTTAACAGCGGACGTCATTAATTTCCCAGGTCGCAACGTAAATCGCGTATTGTTCATCTCCAATGTTGGTCTAAATGTATTAGAGTTTTATATACGTATTATTTTTGTGGTTGTTATTTACTTAAAGATTATTTATTTCGTCTCGTAACTGTTCTATCATTGCTAACACCTCTTCTGGTTCCATTGTTATGGCACAACAAGTACTCACGTTTGCCTCAATTTCATTTAATAACTCTAACGCTTTATTCTTCATCGCCTTCGGTTTGGTCATCTGTATCATCATACCAAGTTGGATTAGGTAACCCACTATATGAATCCCATTGGTTGTCCTTAATTATGTTATCGTATTTTTCTATTAGGTCGTTTACTCTACTATCTAAGAAAGAAAAATCAACTTCCCAACCCCTTACCTCAATCATATTAACCCACGTTGGTTTTAAACCACTGTATTCAGTCTCCACAATACAGTCATCCCAATTATCATAAACAATCATTTCGGGACATGTGAAGTGTGAGTAGAAAAAATCTGATATAATATCAGAAACATCGTCGTGGTTGTAATAATGGTCACCCATAGATTCTATAAGGTCAGATACAAGCCACTCACCTTTGGCGTAGCATATTATGTATTCATCACGGGTAATCTCTTTAGAAGGGTCCAGTTTATTACCACTCATCCAATCTCCAACATCAACATAATTCTCATCAGCATATTCCTCAGCTGTCATTAATTCCCCCCCATCTTCTAAATAACCAGCGGTTTGGCTTTCTGTTGTTTGATATTCGCATAATATCCTTTCCTCGCCCGATACTTGGATTAGGGTAGATGAGAATTCTTTTAATTCAGCTAGAAATTGAGTATATTTTTCTTGAGTCATAACTTATTTAATTATAGTTTTGTAATTGTTCCTGTCAATATGCTGGTGTCTGTTCCTTTATGGACTTCCAATGTGTAGAAATATACTCCATCTGATACTTTACCCCCATCCCAGTCATTTTGGTAGTCTTGGCTTTCATATACTAATGTTCCCCATCTACTATAAATCTTAAGCGACTTTACATCGTAGGCATTTAAGTTGTTTATATAGAAGATATCGTTTACACCATCACCATTAGCTGTAATTACATTGGGAATATATAATTCAGGTGGTTGTGGTTGGAAACATTCTGCGTAGTTACTCTCTGATGTATCTATACCATTAGTGGTTGTAACTTTAAATACATTAATACCTACCTGTATAGTATCAAAATAACCACAATATGAAGTATCAGTTATTGGGAATGTATTTAACTTTACCCATAATGAGTTTTCCTTTAAGAATACATCATATTGGGGGTTAAACCACCCATTATATGAGTTCCAATCTAAACAAAGTGTATCGCAATTACCATCTATTTTTACTACAATTGAATGAACCTCTCTGGTAGTATCCATATTAAATGAATTATAAACCATATACACCTTATAGTTGTAACTATCTACATCTACGTTGGTTGCTGTGAAGTCATCGTAAAATAATTTAGTAGAATTAAATACATTACCAATAGGAGCCCATGTCATATCTTCCCTTAACACTACATAGCGTTCAAACTGGGATTTAAGAAATGAATTGGTATCTACAGACCATTGTATTTGGGTATAGTTATCATTTATAACTGTTACGTTTTCTAACTCCATAACAAGGTTTACACAATCTTCTACATTTAAAACCAATGTATCAAATTCATCCATTCCAATACCACATTTGTTAAATAATGTATTGCCATCATTCCCTACTTTAGAGTAGAGGTAATATTTACCATTTACCGATAGTGGTTTATGTAAAATAAGGGTAATCGAGTCAGTTTCCGCATTTGCGTTACAATTGCTTTTTACTCTTTTAATAGCCCAGGGTTGTCCATTGGGTGAAGTCATCCTAAAATCAGTGCCATCTGGTGAGATTGAAAAACAATCTAACATAATGTCAAAGTATAAAGTAACTGATGTATCACCGCACATGTAATCAACTGTAGGTAATCCTGTTACTGTATCTATATAATGGTTTGGGGCTGTAAAATCTAACCCTACTCCATTTAATACTAAAGGGTCACATGCTGGGGCAATTTGAATCATCATATCCCTAGTTGACGTCCCAACTTCATACCATACGGAATATAATGTATCGTATCTATATTCAGTAACTTTTATAGATGCTACATCGATTTCAGCTGTAGTAGGTAAGAAGCTAATTAAACCTGTTGAGGGGTTGATATTAAAATATGTAGATGTTACAGGTTGAGTCGCAGACCAGCCAGCATCAAACGGAATATTAGTGCCTGGAAATATGTTTTCTCTACAGTTAATCATAGAAAATATAATAGAGTCACCATCAGGTTCTATTATACTTTGTTTCCAATTAAATGGGTTTCCTACACAGAACGCCCTAACCGGCTCTGATACGAATAATGGTGATGTGTTTTGTCCTTTTGTATTGTTTAGCTTAGCATCAAAGTAAAAGCCCTTTGAGCCAAAACCATTTACGGTGTTGATGTTAGTAATATTACCCGGTCTACAACAATCTTCCCACCAGAATGTATATGTAGCACAATTCCCAGGTAGTGTTACTATTCCTTTATAAGCATAAATCTCTAATGTTTTTGTGGTTGCTGAAGGAACTACACAGTCAAATAATGTAGGGGCAATGCCACCGGACCCCGAGATTAGAGTAACCGTTAGTGATTGTTGAGTATAACAAGTGGAGTTTATATAAACGGTTTGAGTGTTAAGCATTGGGATACCTGAATTGTCCCTGTATACTCTTAAGAGCACTTCATATTGCCTAACAACCCCCGTAGAATCACCTATATAACGATACTGGATGTCACCGCCACTAAGGTGGGAAGCACTTGAGTTTAATGTGAGTATTAATAATAATAGGGATAATAATTTCTTCATTATTTATCGAGTTTATTTGTGTTAGATTTAGGCATTGTTAAACCACCTATTAGATTTAAATCGTCACGTTCGTCCTGTCTCTCATCGGGTTCATTAGCTAATAACTCTTTTGCTATTGCTTCCCATTCTCTATCGTTATTTACTTCTTTACTCATAACTATTGCTTAACTATTATACCGTGAATATACGAACAATATCTCGCGTAACCAAATCCTCCGCGGTCCCTCTTCATAATCTCTTTGTTAGTTACGTTTATATTATCGAAGTAGCATCGTGCTAACTCTGTGTTAAACAATTCTAGCGGTATATGAGGGTTTCGATCCCCCTTCTTCTGCTGCAGACAGATATGATAGCCGGTTCACTTCCAAATAACACAATAGCACCGTTGGGCTTTATGATTCTATTAAGTTGCTCCCACATCAAATCAAAGTCTATAACGCTATCCCATTTACAAGCCGTTGTTCCGTATGGCGGGTCTGTTATTATTGCATCAACTGATTCGCTTGGAATATCTTTCATCACATCAAGGCAGTTTCCTAAAAATAATTTAATCATAGTTTCTTTATTTCATTTTCAACATCTTGTAGGTAGTTAGAAACTCTAACGTCTATATGATTATTTTGTGCTAAAGAATACATTTCATTTACACATATTAAAGCACACCAAGAAGCAACTAATTCATCAAGATAGCACTCGTTGCCTTGTTTATCAGTTCCGAGGTATAATTTAAACTTGTCTACTAAGTCCGCTGCTTTTTCTTTTGCTTCCATAATCATATCTTGTATGTTATTGTTTCTATTGTTGGGATTTAATATATCTAATTCTCTCAACAATCTCTTCGTATATCATTTCTTCTGTTGCGCCTTGACAAAAGTAGGCGAGGCTATTAAGCTCTTTAATTAATTGTTCGTTTACAGCTTCTATTTTATATCCTTTCATAGTTTCTTTATTTTATTATACTATTTTGGGAAATTAATTTCATCTATTGGACACCAATGGGTTGGTGTTAAGTCAAACCTTTCTTCACTATTGACATCTTGGTGGTCTTCCCAAGTGTGTGGGTCACCCGACCATTCAATACCATCTTTCACTTGGTTGGAGTAGGTGGTTTTATAAGTTATGCGAATACCTGAGATTGACATCTGCTTTCCATCAACAACTAAATATGATTGATTTTCATCGGAAGGATACCCGTCATTTTCAACACTTCTCCAATTTATCCATTTCTTTTTCATTATTCCTCCATTAGTTTACCGTTCTTGTAAGTGGTTTCGGATTCTAATTTACCATTTGAGTGGTAAGTCTTATATGTTCCGTTCTTTTTCATTATTCATTTTTTTAATTGTTTATTAATATAATAAAAGAGCTCCCGTCCAAATTTCAGTTA
>Ga0307928_10004311_pt1 | contig 10796 bp, 17 predicted proteins | sample AceLakmetagen232_FD_201815 | JGI IMG/M metagenome (GOLD analysis project Ga0307928, IMG submission 201815) | Saline water microbial communities from Ace Lake, Antarctica - #232 | ecosystem: Environmental > Aquatic > Non-marine Saline and Alkaline > Saline | place: Antarctica: Ace Lake...
TGGGGAAAATATCCAAAAGATTTTGAAACTATTTCAAAATGGTTTAAAGATGATATTTTTAGTTTATTTGTTAGAAGAAGAACAGGAGAAGTTGTTAAACCAGAAGGAATTGTATTTATTCAACCATCAACTGGAAGGATGGCTAAACTTCGATGTGATATGTTTCCTTTTTTCACGGGGAGGAGACATTGAAATGTTAACCGAAACTTTAATAAAATTAAAAGAATTAGAAAAGAGAATAGAAAATAATTTTTGTTTTACTTTAGAAGATTATAGAGTTAAAAGAGCAATGCTCCATGAAGTTAAATTTGAAAGAAGCAAATGGTTGCTTCATGAATCGTTGAAGTAAAAGTGAAATGTGAGGCCATTTCACTACAAATATCTGAAAGAATTCCAATGGTAGGGTCATGCCAATATCTTGGAGGATGAGATGAAAATATTATCATTTCACCCAAATACTTCATCTACTTTCTTTCTTTTGTACTCATCACTAATGTGGGCATACATCGAAGTAGTAGAAAGATTTTTATGTCCTAATAATTCTTGAATAAGTTTTAAATCCCCCGTTTTATTATAAATATTAGAAGCATAACTATGCCTAAATGTATGTGGGTGTATTTTTTTATTTAATTTTGATTTGATAGCATATGCTTTTGCCAGTTGCCACACTCTTTGTTTGGTCATTTTAAATATTATATCATTAGAATTAAATTTATTAATATATTGTTTAACTGGTTGAATCATGATTGGAGGTATATTTACATTTCGTTCCACTTTTCTTTTTGTTATATCAGGGCTAAATGTTACAATTCCTTTATTACCATTTATATGAATATCTTGTCTCTTAATATTAACAATTTCATTAACTCTTGCTCCTAAGTAGTATAACATCTGAAATAACATTAAGTGTTTGGGATTCATAATAGAGTTAAAAAATTGATTAAGTTCTTCCTCTGATAATGATACAATCTTTTTAGTTTCTTTTCTAATACCTTTTAGTCTGTTGCTTTTTCTTTTTGGTTTAGTAATAAGTTCATGATAAACTACTCCATAATGATAAGGACAAAATAATAGAATGTTTGCATCACTATTATTATTTATATTACCATCCATTTTAAAAATTTTTAGTTTATCTGTATTATTACATTTATCATTTTTATCTTCTTCTTTAATAATATTTTTATTCATCCATGCGGGAACAATGCTGGGAGTAAAACAACACTCATTATTAAACCGTTGGTACACTTTTTTTCTAAACTCTTTATCTCTGTCTTTTCTTAATGCCATTTTAATTTATATAACTATTTAATTAAAGCCACTTTAATTTACATATGCGTATCGGCGTAAATTAAATAGCTTGTTTTAATTTATATTTATTAATTAAATAGAGTATTTAAATGTTTTGATATAATAATAACTCTCTGAATCATCTGTCTTGCCTACTACATCTATATATAACAATACCTTATGACAATTTTGCCCATATCATTTATATATTATTAATTAATAATAATTTTATTATTATATTATAATATAATAAATTTTTATATTATAATGTACAAAAGTTTTTAAACTCTGATATATTCTATTTATAGTAATATAACATCAAAGATGACCAACGAAAAACAGAAAATATCAACAATGCAGAGATTAATCAAAAGATTAGAGAATACTGATAGTTGGTACGTTTTATCAGTGTATTTGGATAATAAGTTTATTAAAGATGTTTTTATTGATTATTTAAAACTATTAGATAGAGATTCTAAAAAAATGAGAAGACATATTGAAAATTATAAAGGTGCAAATGATAGTGATGAAAATAACACAAACAAAATTAAAAATTCTAAAGCATTAATAAGTTTATCCCTTAAGAAATTAATAACTTCATATATTAAAAGAAAAAAATCAGAGATAATTAAGGCAAATATAGTTCCACAAATAAACAATGGAGGGGAAAGGGATGAAACCAGTACTGATTCGGATTAGTCAAAAGACAATCGAGCCTTCGCCCAGTCCCAAACATGAATATAGAATTTGTTTTAGATTTAAATATAAAATAGATTATAACATGAGTGAGTATTTTTTTAAAGAAATTGGCAATCCAGATTATGGGTTACAAATTGATACAGATGCACAATTTGCTAAATGGTTAGTAGATAATTTTGGTCTTGGAAAGTATCTTGTACTTGTATGGAAAAAGGGCAGGGAAGGTTTTAGTCATTATTATTTTGATTGTGAAAACACCCATAAATTTAAACAAATAAGAAAAAAGAGAACTGCAGATGAAGAAGAGAAAGAAAAAGTATTAAGAGAAATTAAGAAAAAGAAAAAAGAAATAAATGAAACTGCAAGCATCATAGAAAAAGAGGAAATAAGGAAAGAAGTTGAAGGTTTAAAAGAAGATATGGGATTTACTAACGAAATGATTGAAATGGATAGAGATATACAAACAAACAAAATAAAAGTATTTAAGAATACACAAATACTATATAAAGAACATGAATATGAAAATTACGGCAATGAAAATGATGAATTGTATGGCAAGTATGATTCGAGTATTTGGTAAATAATAGTCAATAACTAAAAATGTTAATTAAAAAAGATTACAAAAAAGACCCAGTAGAAGATTTAATATTAAAAATTCCTCCCAAATTAATTGGAGGTGCGTTTTTTTATGGTAAGATTAGGGCGGGTAAAACAACTGCTATGTTATCACTTACACAAAAATATCATGAAATTTTTGATTATAAGATATTTGATATACATGGAGGACAAAGAAATGAAAATATGTATTGGGCTATTCCAAGTGAAGATGTTAATTATTGGGATTTTGTAAAAAAGAAGCTTCAGATAAAAGAAAATCAAAATGGACCCAAGCAATATAAAGTAAATTTTTTATATCCTTATTTTGCAAGTAAAATTCCTAAAAGGTTGCCTCATAATCCAGGATTTGTTAAAAGTAAATTATTTACAATTCCATTAAAAGAAATAGAAAATTCAGATATAAAGTTAGTTGCTAATAGTATGTCTGATACTGCAATTTCTCTTTGGAGAGAATGTGCAGAGAAACTTAAAAATAATGAATCTGGGCCTGAAATGGAAGAGATAATAAGAAAAAAGAAAGGTGAGAAACAAATATTTTATAAAAATTTAATAAAGCCACTAATAAAAGAGCAATTATTACAATCTAATATTTGCCCATATAATTTAAATGTTAGAGAAGAATTAAAAAATAGAGAAGTGATTAGTATTTTGTGCTTAAAATATATACCACCAATTTATCATCTTTTTGTTATTGGGTGGATATTAAGACAAACAAAAGAATTATTAGATAATGGAAAGTTAGGTAAAAAAAATATATTTATTTTTAGAGAAGCAGGTGAATATTTTAGAGTTAAAGATGATAGCGTAACAGATAATAGAATAAAATGGTTTAGAAAATTATTAACAGATTATATTAGATATGGTAGAAGAGGAATGCATATGTTTATGGATACGCAATCACCAGCAGAAACCCGTGGAATTTGTGAAGGTGCTGCAGACTTAACGTTTATAGGTAGAATAGCTGCAACATCTCGTGAAGATAGAGCTGCTATGGCAGATGCTTTGTATAGTGTCGGTAAAATTACTAAAAGGCAAATAGAACAATTGGGAGATTTAAATGCAGGCGAGTTTTTTATAGTATCTGGTAGCGATGATGCCAAAAGAAAGTATGCGCTATTACCAAGAAGTATGTATTGGAAAGAAAAATATAAAAATTTTGATGATGTATGGAAAAATTTTATTGATAAATGGATAACAACTGAAGAAGATAAAAAAATTTTAAAAGAAGATTATTTAAATAGATATGATAAAATGGATGAACAAAAGAAATTTAATAAAGCTCTAAATAGTGTGGATGTAGGTATTGAACCAGAACCTATACCAGAAATAAAATCAAAAATAAATAAAACTCCACCTGCAGAAGTTGAAATAAAAGTTGAAACAAAACCCAAAAAAGAAGTTGAAATAAAAACTAAAGAAGATATATTGCCAACGCCTGAAGAAATACCAAACATTCCATCATTAGAAAATTTATATATAGAAAAAGAAGATGGCGAAGAAACGAATAATGATAACAAAGATGAAGAAGTAAATTTAGTTCCAGATAAAACAACAAGTAATTTAAATGATAATATATTAAATATTAATGAAGAAGAAAAGAAAATTGAAGATAATAAAAACATAATTAATAATAAATTAAGCAAAGATAACAATAAATTAAATAAAGATAATAATAAATTAAATAAAGGTGAAAATATTAAACATAACGCTGACAACAATGAAAATGAAGATATTAACGCCGAAGAAAAAACTAAAGATGACAATAATAATGATGCCAATGATGATGACATTGATGATGACGTTGATGATGATGTTGCCAATAACGATAATGATAATGAATGGGAGGCAGATATAGAATGGTAATTGCAACTGATTTTACAAAAGAAGAAATACAAGACATAAGCCATTATATTATTGCTAATATTCCATATAGCGTGCTGCAACAAATATTTCCAATGACTGAAAATTATAAGAAAAAATCAGAAGTATTTACCATTATGTATAGGATTATTTATAGTGTGCAAGGATATGTTAGAAGTGAAAAAACTAAAGAAAAAATAAAGAAATTATTAAGTGGTTGTGAAGAAGAGTATAAAGAAATTTATAATATACTTATGAAATTGGATGATAATATAGAATATGGTAAAAGTGAATTGGGAGACGAATTAAAAAAAATATATTCAAATTTTGAAAGAAATTGTAAAATAAATAATTTGATTGATGTGTTTTTAGTATTTGCAGAAAAACATATATTAAGAGATATTGATAGAATTGCAGGTATTAACACAGACACAATTAAAGGTACAGAATTTATAGAACAATTAGGTAAAACCCTAAAAAACTAAAATGTCTAATATTAATTTACATGAAATATTAAATGGAAATGTGCAGAATAAATCACAAGAAAAAAGAATTGTTGGCAATTATAAAAATGGAAGCATGCTGGATAGATTTCATGAATGGTTAGGCGAAAGAAAAACAAAACCTAAAGCAAAACTAAAAAACTAAATCTCATAACCTCCATAAATTTTTTTGTAAATCCAATCTGGATAATTTTGCCCTGTATAGGCTTCACATTCCGACAACCATTTCATTACTGGATGTTCACAACTTAATGATGGATATCCCCGCAATATTTGAATTTTGTGAATATTTTCATGCCTCATAGTTTGTTTATTCATATGTTGTTCTTGTATAGTAATATTAATCACAGTTATATTAGTGGTTAAATTGGTAATAGCAGTAGTATAAACTCCAATTTCATAATCATCACTATAAGTTGCATTCCAAATTTCTGGTTCGCATATTGCAACATAACTTCTATATGCTGGAAGAAAAACACTAAATGTAGCTAAAACTATCAAAAAAACTATTACTAAAATTCCAATTATTTTTCCGATTTTCATACTATTAATAATATGTTTTAGTGTTTTTAAATATTATTAATAATAATTTCATTAATAATTTCGCAGAAAAAGAAAAAGAAAAAAAGAAAAAGTAAAAAAAAAATAAAAAATAAATTGCTTATTTAGAGCTTAATTACGAACAAGCTCCGCCATCGTCTGCAGTTGCATCACTCATAATACAGAAGTCAAAATCCCAATTATCTTCAGTCATATCAGTTCCATCACTATCTTCTGCTCCACTTTGATATGTTCCGTCTGTATCTATAAAGTCTTGTAATGAATAAGCAGTTACATAAACACTTGTCCAATTAATATAAACTCCGCTTTCTGGTGTTAATGAAATAGTTATTGGCACTGAATCACCATTTAATACTTCTTTAACTAAAAAAGCCTTAGTAATTGAACCTGCTTTTGCATTACTATAAAAGCTTGGCACATCTGCATCACTAACTCCTGTTCCGCTCATATGAACTTTATCAACTTGTGTTGTATTTGTTGCTTCTACAACAATAACTAAATCACCTGTTGATTCTTTACTTGTACCATCAATATATCCATTAAGAGTAATAGTAGTAGCTTTTTGTGTTTGATTAACTGAGCCTCCAATATTTGAATCAGTTAATACATCGTTACCTTCATTATATAATCTAAATGCATTAGCACTTGTTGCATACATTGTGTCTGTTTCTGCGTTTGGACCACATATTAAATCAAAAGTACCAACATTTTTATCAATATAATCTGACGAATTAATAAACACTTCTAAACTAATGCCCGACCTAAACGTAGTAGATGATGTAATAATTTTTGTTGCACCACCATCAATTTTTGCATTAATAGTAGGGCTTACAGTTGTTCCTTGTGATAATGCGTTAACAACACTTAAATCAAATGTAGTATCAATATCACACGGCGAAAGCAAATCTCCTTCTGGAGTTAAATCTTTATCTGCTCCAATCTGTGATTGTGATGTCATGAACCAAAACATTCCAGCAATTAATACAATTAATGCAATACCTCCAATAATTAATACCGGTGATGTTCTTGTTTTTCCCATTTTATTTTTGTTTTACCTCCTTTTGAATTCTATATTTTGTACAGATAATCTGCACATTTCATAAATATATTAGAACAAATTCTATTATAAATATATTTAATAAAAAATTAACAATAGTTGTTTTTTTGTTAACATTTGCTAAAACAAAAAATTTAAAAAGTAACTTTGCCTACTATTATTAATATAATCGCACAAAAACCCAGAAACAAAATGAAATTTACAGAACAAAAAAAAGAAGGTAAGATTGAATTAAGTGATAAACAATATGATAGAATGGTTGATATTTTCATCCACACTAATTTCAATAATATTTTTAGAATTGGTGAATTATCAAAAAAATTAAATTATAATGCTTCCGCTCCGCAATTTCAACGAATAAAAACATTTTTAATTAGAAGCAACATTTTAAAATATATTAGGTCTGATGGAACATTTGATTTGTACACGCTTGATTATGATAAACTTGGTGATATCATAGAAAAAACAAAATCTTTCAATAGGTATTTCGCATTTATGAAACAAAGAAAAAAACTCACATTTCAATATTAATTTACAAACAAAAAGAATTAAATATTATACCCTACTAATAATATTACAAAAACATGGCAATCAAACCACAAACACAAACTATTATAAAAACTGGCAGAAAAGGTTTTGGCAGATTTTTTGGAATATTTAGAAATTTTAGAACTTTTCTTGTTTTTTTCATATTTGGATTGATACTAATTAATTCTATAATAATTTCTGTCGAGGCGCGTGATATAGAACCCGGGGTAAAATATCTCGGTGGTAAGTTTATTTTTGCAACAGAAAAATTAAATAATGATTCCCAGCAGATTATAGATGGTGGGGGTGTGTGGGTAAAGGATAATAATTTTATTATTAATATTTGGAATTTTATTAAAGTGTTTTTTAACATATTTTCAACATTATTCATAATTTATATTTGGATAAAAATTTTATCTTATGGGGTAAAAAAAGTTATATTACAAGATGAATCAAAAACTACTGCAAGTTTTGTCGTTGCTATTCTTTTCTTTTTTGGATTGCAAATGATTTTTACTATTGCCTTTACTGAAAAATCAATGATGATGCCATTACAATCATTTGTAAATTTTGGACGTGCAATTCCATTTATTGTAAAACCCGCTGTGGGAATTGCTGAATATTTTATTGATGGGAACACCACTATAAATGAATCAATAAATAGCTCATTGGGAAATATGTCTTTTAAGTGATATTTTCACTAATTACATTCATGCACATAAAATCAAGAAATCCCCAAAAAATCAAGCTATGTAATTGCATAAAACATAAAAAATCGTTGAAATTTACATACTTAAAACAAGAATTATATAGGGGAAATATGATGATTTCCCCTATTTCACAATCAATTAAAGAATCATTTCTTTTTAGCTTTTTTTGCTCTTCGAGCTTTTGCTAACCAAACTTTTCGCATTTTCTTCAATTGTGCTTTAGTATATTTCTTTTTCTTTTTAACCATATTTTTTACCTCCTTTCAATTGTATCTAAATATTTTATTTATAATATATGAACTATATAATTTTTAATATAGTTTACATACTTTCAATATTATCTACTTTTTGAATACCCCTTAACCCTCACTTTATTTTTTTTCCCTCTAACTTTTCTTAAATGAGATTTAACAGAAATTCTCTTTCTTCCATTTTTCTTTACCATATTATTTTTTACCTCCTTTCAATTGTATATTTTTTGTTTTTATAAATATCATTTTGCTTCTTTTTTTCTTTCAATCTTTACTCATTAAAAACTGCTAATGTGAGACCTCCTAATGCAGCTATTAAACCACTTATTGTGCCTTTTTTTAGCCATATTTCTTTAATTATATTAACACATTTGAGTTTTTAAATATTATTAATAATTTTTTTCTGCTCACATAACTATATTTTTGAAAAAATTTTACTTTCTTTTCCAACGCCAAAATGCAACCGCAATTCTTTGTTTAGTATTTGGAAATTCTTTCACCACCCTTTTACTTTTAGTAAATCGCCATATAAATTTTTTCTTTCTTTCAAATTTTTTCGGTTTCACTATTGGCATTTTATCCTGCAATCGTGATTAGGAAACCCCCTACAATAATTGCAAGCATTGTCCAAAAAATAACCCATTCAATTTTTATTTTTATTTTTCTTTTTCTTTTTGCCACTTCACTTATATTTTTTTTTCGCTTCTTTCCAAAGCTTTTTCTTGAGTATAATTTTTTTTCTGTTTGGCATGTGAATTCCTTTTATTAGTTTTTCAAATTTGTTGTTCATATATTCTCTTCGTATTTTATATTTATTTATTTCTTTTGTCATTTTAGTTAATTATATTAGCATATTTGAGTTTTTAAATATTATTAATAATTTTTTACATTAACCTATTTCCAATTCCAAAATAACTTCGCAAAATAACCATATAAAAAAAATGAAAAGATTGTAAGTAAAACAAGTAGTATTATTCCATATATTTTACAAACTGCACTACTAATAAAGAACAAACTAATAGAAACAGGAATTATCATAATAATAGCCGTGAATAACCCCACTATAAAAGCTTTAATTGGAGTTACAAAGTATTTGTATTCTGATATATCATTTACATTTTCTGCCATGTTTATATTAGTGTTTTTGAGTTTTTAAATATTATTAATAATAATAATGTGAGAGAATGAGTAAAAAAAAATAAACAAGCCGATGAAAATTTATTTCACCGACTTGAAAAGTAACCTATATATGCAGAATGAAATTTAGTTCTTACGGAAAATCTCAATTAGAACAAATATAAATAATGCTGCTTCAGCAATGCTTTGTCCTGATTCTAAAATTGCAATTGATATCCCTGCTAAACTAATTATTGCACCAAAGATTGCAATTAAACCAACTATGCTAATTACAATATCAACAACATTGAATTCTCCTTTTTTAAATTTTCTAATCATTGCAAAAAAAGAAACTTCAGACAAAAGGAATACTGCACAAATAAGAGTTGTTATATTTGACTGTAGCGGTGTCCAATCAATAATATTAAATCTTGCTAACAAGTTTAATAATATAATTAATGCAAGACCCCAAAGAATAATAACAACAGACAATGGCTTTACATGTGTTTTTAACATTTGTTTTTTCATTTTTTTACCTCCTTTCAATTCTATATTTTTTTTGATATGTTAGTATCATTATTTTGAAAATATTTATTTTTTAACATTTCAAATCATCCTCCAAAAAAACTTATAATATTTTGAGTTAACATTGGTGATATAATTAAAAATATAAATATTGTGGCAATAAGAAATAATGATATTATGAAAATTTTCATAAAGTTTTTTCTTCCTTTTGGAGTTTTTAATATTAACATTCCAACAATAAAAAATGTTAAAATAGCAAATACAAATAAAATAATTAATGAAGGCATAGTTATTAATTTATGCATTTCAACTAAAAATTGTTCCGGAGCCAGATTATTTAATTGCGTCATATTAATTTCCATTTTATTTGTTAATATTATTAGTGTTTTTTAGTTTTTAAATATTATTAATAATTTTTTTGCACAAATTACAAATTAGAATTTTTTTCTTATGCTTTTAAGAAAAGCTTTCCATTTCAATACACCTAAAATTATATAAAAAATTATTAAACCTCCAGTTATTAATAAAATAATTAAATTATTTTTTTTAATAAAATCCCAAAAATATACAAATAATGTAATTAAAAAAATAGATACAACAAATGGAATAGTCCAAACTATATATTTTAGTATTTTATTTGTTTTTTTCTTTTTTGTCATTTTAGTTGTTTACATTTACTATTCCATAAATTAAGGCACCAATTAAAGATGATACTAACCCTATTATATAATTTGTGTTAGTTCTTATAACCTCCACAGTTTGAATTATATTGTTGAATATTACAAATCCTAAAGCTAATATTCCTGCAATATAAAGTATTTTTTTTATCATCCAAAATAACCGGCCCCCCTTAATATGAAAAAAACCGCAATAATAATACTTAATATGAAGACAACTTCATCCCAATGATTGCCCCACCATGATTTCTTTTTATTTGTTTTTTTCTTTTTTGTCATATAATTATCGCAAGGATACCCTACCTTTTAAGGTTGGGAGGAATTGCGAACCTCCTTTTTTTGTTTTTTATCAACTGCTTTTACACAATGGATAGTGATATATGTTTTTTGTTTTATCTTTGAAT
>Ga0307928_10004312_pt1 | contig 10795 bp, 21 predicted proteins | sample AceLakmetagen232_FD_201815 | JGI IMG/M metagenome (GOLD analysis project Ga0307928, IMG submission 201815) | Saline water microbial communities from Ace Lake, Antarctica - #232 | ecosystem: Environmental > Aquatic > Non-marine Saline and Alkaline > Saline | place: Antarctica: Ace Lake...
TTTGTATACTTTTGTAACTTTTAGGAAAAAAAGTTTGATGAAATTAAATTACAAGAATAATAAATTATTGTTCTAATAAATAAACTTAAACAAAAAAGATGATTGCCTTAAGATTAAAAATTTATTTAGATATATTTGATTAAGTTTAAACATTTTTAATAAAATTGGTCGCGACTAATCGACTAATCGACTAATTTGGTCGACTAAACCCGACTAATTTGGTCGACTAAAAATTATTCTATATATTCTTTTAATTTGATATTATCTTTTATTGTATATCTTTTCTTTTGTTCACCATCAATAGTTTCAATCAAAAAATTAACTTTGTTCTTTAAAACATTTATTTGATTCTTAATTGTATTTGGTGATTTGTGTAAAACCTTAGAAATATCCTTATAAGTTAAATCCATTCCCTTATGATCTATTATCACAGATATTATTCTTTTCTCTTGTGTTGTAATAGAAGAAGTTGTAATTGGTCGACTAATCGGCTCTTTTATTTCCTTAACTATATTTGGTCGGGTCTTGGTCGCGTTTGGTCGACTAATCGGCTCTTTTGGTCGACTAAACTCCATATTATCTAATCTTTCTTTAATCATTTCTAACATAGATTTATAATCTTCAAATAAAACATCATGTAAAGATAATTCTTTTTTAATATGATCAAACTCCCCTTTTACATTAACAAAAGAATTAACGAGGGATTTATTTAGCTCAGTTTTAAAATTTTCAAATTCCTCTTTTTTTATTCTATTAAACCAAAACACAATAAGAAATAGAACTTTGATACTTATAAGTTTTATCAAAATTGTCTTTTTATTTTCTGTAAAATATTTTTATTAATTTTTTTGAAGATAAGAAATACAACCACAATAATCACTAAAACTATTAAACCACCTTCAAATTCAAAAGGAGATAACCAACCACCTAATAAACTTATTTTCTCTTTTAAAATATCTGCAAATGTTTCCATCTTAAATTTTAATGCCTTTTAGCCTTTAAATAAGCCAAATAGAGAGAGTTTAATGCTTACCACAACCAAATTATAGGGATAATAAATAATGCCATAATAAGCAATAATATTACTAATTGAAATTTTGTTCTATACTTGAAAACTATATCAATTACTTTCTGCTGAGTTTTTGTGATATTAAAGTTAGGCATCATGTAAATGTCTGCTCATTTGCTTGATTTAAACCCTGTATTATCTTTATTTAAGGTAATTTAAAGGGGTTTAAAGAGAATTGGACAACCCTAAAAACCCCTTAATATTAAAAGCTAAGGATATTAACTTTAATTATGATTTCTTCTGTTTTTGTAAGATTATAAAAGTAGCAACACTTACGATTATAACAACTAAAGCCAGTTCATTCATCTTGTTTTCTCCTTTAATTTTTTGTAAATATAAAACGAGGAAACCTAACCTCGCTCTAATTTAGTTATAACCAAAGAGTCGGTTTTTTTCTAAATTAACCACAACAAATGCATTGTAGTCGTGATAAAATTTAGGAGTACAATAGTAACTATTTGAAATAAGAATCCTTTTTCTCTACAGGAGATTTCCTTTATAATTCAAGGTAGGAAGCTATAATATACTCTTTCTTCCTAAAATATCTATACCTTTGAAGTTTATAAAATAATCGACAAGTTTATAAACATACACTTTATACTTTTTTAGTATTCAAAACTATTTCTAAGGGGAGATAAGAATTAGATAAGTAAAATGGTAACTCAAATAAATACATACTTTGATGATAAAGATGTAGCTGAGATAATAGCAATTAAGAAAGAAAAAAGATTATCTTGGAGAGAATTTCTTCTTGAAGTTTTTTCTGTTTATGTCAAACATATCAAAGAAGAAAAACATTAATATTAAGGTTTAAAAATGAAAGAACAAATTGCAGAAGCAAAATACCCCTACATATTTTTCTTTGATGGTACTGAGGGCGTAATTAAAAGAAAGTATAGTGATACAGATTTATTAGTATATCCTACTGATGGTTTGATAGCAGAACAAAAAATTAAAAATTCTGAATTAATTAAGGGTGTAGCTTTTAGATTTAAAACTGATAAAAAGAATTTGGTTGTAATGAACGCAGATGTTAGTTCTGGTGTTGTGGGTTGTTTAACAACAATAAGAGGAGAACCAACAAAAATGTCAAGAGAAAGTATGGTAAAAATTATTTTAGAGAAAATAAGTAAAGTTGAAAAAGTTTTAGATTCTCAAGCAAATTTAGTAATGATTCAAGATTATGAAATAGAGGAGAGAGAAGAAGAAAAGTGAGATATGGTGGTTTAGATTCTGCTTATGGTGAATATGAAGAAAGACAAATTCACCCTTTTATGGATATAGTTAAAGGTTTTAATAAAAATAAATCAATAGTCGGGTGGCTTGGAGTTGGTTTAATTTTTGCATTAGCATATTTAGGGAAAAGTAATCCTGAATTAACAAAAACAATAGTTTGGATTATTGTTGGAATGGTAGTTATAATTTTTATTGCAACAAGTATGAGTAAGGAAGAAAAAGAAATTAGTGATAAAGAAGCGAAAGCTATTATTTATAATGATTTAAAAGAAAAAAAAGAAAAAGAATCTACTGAATTTAATAATATGAAAGGTGATATTTTTTTAGATGGTACTTCTGGTATGCAGGAAATTGATGATATTGACCACCGGAAATATGTTGGGTTTCACTTTAAAGAAGATAACGGTAAAAAAACATATTATTTAGCTTGTTTAAGACCTGATGGAAATATATTAGGTTATGATTTAATTGGTGCCCCTTATTTTGGTTCTCAAGATACACCATCAGTAAAGTTCTTTATACCATCAAGATATTTAAAAGATAGGGATTATGAAAGGGGGTTTAAATAGAAGTGAATCAACAAGAAATATTTAAAAAACAAGAAGAAGAAGCTATTGAACCAGTAAATCCTCAATTATTTGTGTTTGGTGATGGTTTGCTATGTGAAGTAAAAAAAAGACTTTCTGAAAAAGAATTTTTATTAAAACCTGAACCAAGAATGATGACTTTATATAATATTAATGAATCAAAATTATATTTAGGAAGTTTTTATTTTGTATGCCCTTATCCTGAAATTTATTTAGTTCAATTAATAGATAAAATAAAAAGAAATTGTATATTTTGTTTTCTTGATTGGAAAGGAAATGAAACACCTTTTGCTAAAAATATTTTAAACAAAGGGTTAGTTAACAAATTAAAATCTCGTTTAGATGAATTAGAATTTTATAGCAAATTATTAACCATCAGACAAGAAGAAAGAGACATAGAATTAACAAATCCTCAATATTATTGGAAATTACAAGGGTTAGTTAGTAAAGCCAGATACCTTTCCGGAGAAGAGGCAATTAAGGGAGAGATAAAAGAGAATGAGTAGTTTTAATGTAATCAAAGAGAGAGAGGGAAAAATAGAAGAAATAAAAATAGAGTTAATGAAAAAAAGAGAGGAACTTGATAATTTTATTAAGAATGAAGGTATTGAGAATTTGCCCCTTTATAGGGATTGGAGAACTATTGAAAGAAATTGTGATAAAATAGAGGAATATGCAAAAAGAATTATTATTACAAAAGATGAAAAAGAAATAAATTATTTAAAAGAAGAGATGGCTGTTCTACAAAACGGATATGATAATTTAAAAACAGAAAATATAGATTACATAAAAAAGAAAAGATTTGAACTAAGAAGTTTCTCTATCCTAATGAAAAATATGATTGATTTATTTGATGAGATTCAAAGACATAGAAAAAAACAAATGGGGGGGTTTTAATGAAATTTAAAATATTATTGTTGGTATTGTTTTTAGTACCAATTGTATTTGCTTTTTCAGATGCAGAGAATATAGAAACTGAAATTAATATTTATTATAATGGGAGTGGAATTTTGTTTATAGAAGATGAAACAAATGATGTATGGGAAAAAGTTTTTGGTTATAATGATACTTTTAACAAAACTTTAAGTATAGAATTTGAAAGAGGTTTTGAATGTGAATCTGATAAGATGTGTAAAATATGTGAAGAGGTATCAAAATTCCAGAAGGATTGTACTTCAATTTATGAAGCCAATACAAATGTATCTTCCAGATTAGTTGCATGTGAAGAAAGAGAAAAAATATCTACTAATTATAAAACAACATCAGATACTTGTATTTCTGATAAAACAAATATAGAAAACAAATTATTTACTTGCGAATCTGATTTAGAAAAAGAAAAAGATAAGCATAAAAATAATGGTATGTGGATTATTTTAGCCGGAGTTGGGGGTGGTAGTTTTATTTATTATACTAAAGTACATAAACCACGACCAAAAGAAAGAATAACAGAATCAACGGCTAGACAAGAGAGTAATATTCCAATATGACTTATACTATGTCTGAAAGATTTAAAGATGTTAGGGATAATTATGATACTTGGAAAAATATTCAAGCCTGTCAATATTTTGAGAAAAGAAAACAACATCACATGACAAGATTCGTTTATATCAAAGATAAAGATAAAAAATTATGTGAAGATAAGTTAAGTGGTTCTGTTTATTGCCCTTTAAGTCCTGATGGAGATAAAACTGAATTTCAAGAAATTCCTGAGTCTTTAATTCCTATTGGAGTTTCAGAAGAAGGTGAAGTTGTTTGTTTAAAAAAAACTAAAGAATTAGGAAATATTGGGTGTGTAGGAATTAAAGGCACAGGAAAAACAGTCCTATTTAATCGCATAATGGGTTGTAGTTTCTTGAAGTGGAATTATAAAATAGTTTTTCTGAATGATTATCATGCTGAGATGAGTTCTCATATTTACCCCTTAAAAACGAAACGATGGAGAGATAGGTTAGATTTTGTTGCTGAAAAAGGTGTTGGTCTACCTATTGTGATGGTTATTCCTAATTTGGTTAATGATGATTTTAAATTATCTTTTCAAAATGTACCTAAAATAAAATATAAAATTCCTTTTGATGTATTCTGTAAAAATATTTCTATGTTTGTTAATTTAGGAGAAAGTAAAAAATATTTTGATAAATTAGTTGAAGAAATGTTAAAACAAAATTTCAAAACAAGAGGGGAAGTTCTTTCTTTTTTAAATGAGAAAATAGAGAAAAAAGTTAGTGGGTCAAAGGCTAGAATTTTGGCTACTATAACTAAACCTTTTCTTGATGGTTTAATAAATTTTGATAAGAAAAGTACTGGGATTTTATTTGATAAGAAAAGAAATATTAAAGAAGATGTATTTATAGCATTAGCAAGAAATGAAGTAGTGCCTGTTTTTGAAACTTATTCTTTATATCAAAATGTTGAATTATTTGGGGGTATGATAAATTATATAGTCTCTACTTTTAATGATAAACAAAAACCTAATAATGATAAAGAATTTAGTGAAAAGCCTTTATTAATTGGTGTTGATGAGATTTCTACTTTGTTTCAAGTTGAAGAAAAACAAGCTGAAAAATTAAAAGAAACTTTGCGTAAAATAAGCCATACTGGAAGATTTTTTAATATTGCTTTGGTATATTGTACACAAACTATTTCTGATAAAAATATTGATTCTGTAATTAAAAACGAATCTAAATTTATGTTTGGATTCCGTTCAAAAGAAGATGACGCAATTTATTTAAAAAAGTTTATGGGGCTTTCAAAGAAACAATATGCTGATTTAGAAAATTTAAAACCTTTAGAATGTTATGCCTGGACATCTGAACATTTTGTTTTATTCTCAAATAATATGATTCCTCGCAAGGTTAATGGTGTTTTGAAAATGAAAATCTTACCTGCTTTAAGTCAAAGTCAAACACCACATAATATTCACGAGATAAATCAAACAAGTTCGAGAGATTATGAACATAAAGACTTTGGAGATTTTACAAGTTATACAAGAGGTTACGCACAATTAAAAGGTATTGAATTATATAATGAAAGTAATGGTAGAAATATTTTAGAAGATACATCAAATAGAACAGATAGACCAACAATCCCATTAAAAGAAATTCCTAAAGCAAACATTCCAAAATTTTTTAATTATGTTGATTATCAAACTGCATTCTTTGGGGAATCATATATCGGTTCTATAATTATAGATTATCATAAACTTTTGGTTAATAATTATAAGATTGTAAGACTAAGAAGAAGTTTAGAGGAAGTTCGGAATAAGAAATCTGAATTTATTTATACAATTAGAAGTATAGAAGAAATAAGTAAAATGGACAATAAAGAGTTAGATGTTGCTTATGAAAATAAACCTAATGGTATTCAAATAATTTATAATAAAAAAAATAAAGAAGTTCGATTAATTGGTAAAGAATGTTCTGATAAAAGATTTATGATTCCTCTATAAGTCAAAGTAGGGATATGTTATTATCCCTACAATATTTTTATAACTTACTTTTACATTCAATAAAAGGGTTTTAAAAAAAAAGAAAAAAAATTTATATTTCTAATGGTAAAATCTCAACTGAATAAGTTATGTTTTGTGGACATGCATTTTTCTGGATTGTACTGTTAAAAGCCAGTATATAATTCCCATTTGTTAAATTAAGGTTATCTCCAGCAGTTAATATTTTTGAACCACTATAATCCATTAATTCGTATTCTGTTGTGATATCTCCGATGTAATCATCGCAATCGTCATCTTCGTCTGAAATGGTTTCAATAATACTAACATTCATCTCCATTAAACCATCATTATTTTTAAATTCAATTAAATCAGTAAAAGTCGCCGATTGGTTTGTTACATTAACTTCACCACCGGAAAAGGTACTGGTCATAATTAAACCCTCGCTACTTTTCACATTTAATGTAGCATATCCAGTAATTGAATTAATCCAAATTGCTAAACCTGTTCCCTATAATAATGCGATTATACCAAACAACATAAGCAACTTTAAGGTATTATATTTTCTACCTTTAAATTTCATAGGTTCTAATTTATTCACTTTTTTAACACTCTCCGTTTTATTTTTTTAAATAGTTTTGAATTTTGTTATCTTGATTTGATAACCATGATATTAAAATCCTGCTGCGATAATTTTTGCTGCAACGGTTTTTTTAACTCTTTTTTGATTCATTTAATAATCTTGAAATCACGTCTGAATATGAATCGCCAACTTCTTTTAATTTTATCAATCGATTTACTAAATCTTTTTTTAATTCAATCTTAACTCTACCATCTTTACCCATCTTATCAATATAGATAGCTTTGTTCTTTAAAAGCTTATCTTGTCTTTGGTTGGTGGTAATTCGTTGTATATTTTTGTTGCGATTACTACCCGAATTGGTCTCAAAACTGTCTTATATATTAAACTCGATTTTTTGTGTGAGAGAGGAAAATATATAGATTTTGTGTGTGTTATGGCTTTATTCGTATCGTGTATCGCCATTTAGGGACTTTATTTCTTTTGTAGTGGTTTATATCCTCTTTTGCTTTATTTTAGCTTAAATATCCTTAGCTTGGACTGTTCTTCTACCATTTGCTTTTGCCCTTTCAACTGCTTCTTTTAAAATAGATTCAACTTTCTTGCTTAGACAATCAGGCACATCTTGAGCCATATTCATATCATTAATTTCTTTTTTTATTTTCGATTTCCTTACCAATAATTCTTTTTTTTCCATATTTTTAACTCCTTAAAATCTTGCTCTCCTTTCTTCTAATGTAGTTATAATTCTCCCATCTAAAACAGTAACATCTATTTCTTTAAGTCTATTTTCTGCTTCTAATTCTGTCAAATTATATTCTTCTGCGAATTTATGTGAACTTCTGTATCCTCTATCTAATATTGCTTTCTTGGAAATTGTTAAACCTTCAATTCTTATCCTTTCTTTCCTTTCTGATACTTGTTGTTGTTTTGCTTCTACTCTTACAGTAATATGTTCTTGTTGAATTTCTATTTTTTTGTTTTCAATTAAACTTATAAATTTTTGATTAAGACTTGGATTAAATATATGTAATCCAGATAAATTATTTTCAATTTTATTTAAATCTGGAATGGTTTTGGTTTGATTAATATTGCTTTCAATATTTCTTGTTAATTCAATAGATTTATTTTTTGCCTCTTCATTTAATTCTTTTTCTGTAATACCTAAAATATCTGTATCTCTAATTGTTGTAGTAGTTTTTGCTAACGCACCTGCAACTTGATTTATTGTTTCAGATTCTTTAATTTCATTAGATATTTTATTTGGAGAAAATAGTTTCTCTGCAAAACCTCTAAACCCAGATGATTGCGTACCTTTTATTGTTTGAATTCTCAAAGCCCCACCAGTCTTATCTTTCCATTCTACAATATCATGTTTTCTTGTTACATTTACTAAACCAGAATGTTTTGTTTCTCTTTGAGTGATTAAATCAAATATTTCATCTAAAGACTTGCCTTTCAAATTATGAGTTCTTTGTAACCTTTCGTACACTTCCCCATAAGACTCATTTCTAGGAATCGGAATCAATCCTTATTATTTTATTTTTTATTTTCATTTGCTTGTTTCATACACATTAGTTTGAAGTTTCTCCAAACCATCAAAATTTCTATATTTTACATAGCTTAAGTTTGAATATAAAGACCTCAAAACTTTTAAATGAGCAGACGATACCTCTCTTCCTAGATTTTCATTTCCAATTACTTTAATAAATTCTGGTTTATTACTTCCTATCTTATCCGTGTATCTCAAAACCCAGGAACGAAACGGAGTCCTTAAAGGTAAAGTTTTGAAACTATTATCGCAGTTTAAAGTCCTTAAAAGTGTTATCGTATCATTCGCCGATTGTTTACATAAGCTAATTGCATGGTAGTTTCCCGCTAGTGTTCCATCTTCTAATTTTTCTTCGCGGGTCTTAAAAAGGTACACCGGTGTTAAAACTTTACTTAAATTTAAGCAATCTAATTCACAGATTTCCCTTGTGCAATAATCCCAATCCGAAAAAAATACATGAGAACCGTCAGAAACCATAGAAGTTATTCCTTGAACAACTTGCGGGTCTTTTATAATACTCAAAGTATAGATGTTTTCTTTATTTGAAACCCTATAAGATTCTCCATCTTTAATTTGATAGTTCAACTTAATACATTTATTCTTATTTATTACTAAACTAATATCATCCATCTTTTTTACTTCCCGCTGAAATCTACAGCTTATTCAGACCAAAACTCCATTAATTTCTATGTTTATCGACTTTAATTAATTATCGGTGGTGGTTGTCGTGTTGTCCACTACTGTCGATTAGTCGGCTATTGGTCGCCTATTTCCTCTCTATAATTTTATCTAATTTTTCTTCTATAAAATGAAGGTAGCGTGTTGTTTTATCTTGTTGCTTATTTAGTTTTTCAAGTTCTTTTATTATTAATCCGTTACCGCTAACACGTAGCCCTTGCTCTCCAACCAGGTTAGAAGCTATTAATACTTTTAATAGTTCATGTCCTTTTGCTTTTGATAAATCCACATCTTCTAGTTTATTATCTTCCATTTTTAATCTCCTTAATTTTATTTTTTGTTTCTTGTCTTTCTGCTATTGAGTTATCTAAAGATAAAAGTAATTTTTGTTCTGCTATTGCTAACTCTATACAATATTCATTTCTTTTTTTTATATCTAATTCCAAAAAAACTTTTTTTAAAAACTTATGTGCCAATACACTAATATTCTTCAAACCACCTAAAAAATAATGAATATTTGCTGTTACTTCTTCAGGTTCACACTTATCTAATATTCCCCTCATTTGTAATTCTTCTAAATTACAAAATTTAACTTTATCAAGATTATATTCATCTTTCATAGGACATAGTGGTAATTCCTTTTCTATAACTTCTTCTTTCATTTGTATCTCCTATCAAATTAATGATTATTATTTTCTTTTGATTTTTGAAATTTCGAACCATTTGGAATCAAATTATATGCTAGTAATTTACAATCCTTACACCATTTTTGATTCTTTGATATTATTGCCCCACAACTACATTTATTAATTTCTGTCTCATCTCTAATTTGTGGTTCTATCATTTTCTATTTTCTCACAATATTTACATAAGCCATCTTTCAAATCTTTAGAGTGGTAGATAACCCCACAATTATCACAACTCTTTAAATTAATTAATTCTGTAATATGTGGGGGATTAAGCATTATTTTTTATCTCCATTCTTTCCATTCCCAATACAATTAAAACAATACTTTTCTTTTGAGTAAATTATACAATAACAAGCTCTACACTTATTTCCTTTTGATTTTTTCTTAGTCATTATTTAACAACCTCTTCTATTTTTGTTGAATCTATTATTTTTTGTATCATTTTGATTATTTCCTTCTTAATTAGTCGGGTTAGTAAGGGTTTTTTACACTTTTTTCTATTTGTTATTTATAGTATTACCCTGTCCATCCTGTCCATTTGAGGTTTATATTACCCTAAAATAAATGGACAGGTTGTCCAACATACCTACTGACTTTGACTTATATAGGGATTTTTAAATTCCCTATATAAATGAAACACAATGGACATCCTGTCCATCCTGTCCAAATACATAGTAAATTTAATCATCTTTAATATCCTCTTCTATTATATTCAAATTATTTGCTTCTTCAACATCTTCATCTTTTAACATAATTCCTTCCCAAACTCTTGTTCTATTCATATCTGATAATCCATCTTCGTTTAGGTTTCTTATGTTATAGATAATATTACATTTTGAACAACTTCTTATATGTGTAAGCTCTTCTAATTTTTCGTGTTTTGTATTTAACATTTTGTTCTTTTACCTTATTATTAGTCGTGATTAGTCGGGTTAGTAAGGGTTTATTCCAACTTTTGCCCC
>Ga0307928_10004313_pt1 | contig 10794 bp, 12 predicted proteins | sample AceLakmetagen232_FD_201815 | JGI IMG/M metagenome (GOLD analysis project Ga0307928, IMG submission 201815) | Saline water microbial communities from Ace Lake, Antarctica - #232 | ecosystem: Environmental > Aquatic > Non-marine Saline and Alkaline > Saline | place: Antarctica: Ace Lake...
GGAAGTGTCGTTCTTTCGATCGCGTCACGGATCGGCGCGTAGCCGGCGGCATATTGACTTTCCGCCATCGCTACACCCGGCCCCCAACGTTGCGTGCCTTTGTCGATCGCGTTGCGCTGCCACTTCTCACTTCCAGCAGCTCGTACACCTTTTCCAAACCTCTTTTCAGCGATCGCCTGTGTGACGCCCGCTTGATAAGCGTCCTCAGCTCCTGCGGTCGCAGTCTCCCAATCTCGGCGGGGAGATTCGACACCCGCCCTATAGTCCTCGGTTCGTCCCGGGGTAACCGTTGCCCATTTCTTAGCGATTTTCTCGATCGATCTAATCGCTGCCATGATAGCACCTCACTTTCATAATACCCCTGAACCAATATTCCTTTTGTCAAACGCCACACGCTCAACAACCACATATACCCTACGCCTTAAGATATAAAAAAGCAACCCACCAACCCGACAGATTAGCAGAAAAGAATATAAATACTTATACGATAATATTTTACACTACCGAGAAAAGAAAAGCAAAAGGCTCGATAATCAGATATCAAAATGTCAGTATAGGGAAGAACCAAGAAAATAACCCGACTTTGACATCACCAATTAAGAGCCTGTCGGCAGATGAAAAGGCCCTTTTTCTCGTAACCAAATACCGACAAACCAAAAAACGCCTGCCAGATCCGGACTTGCTTTTGAGCCGGTCAGGCAGGCTTTTGGGGTTCCCTAATACAGAGCTGGCGCAATCGTGGGCCGAGGCACACGTCCCGCCAGTTGCGGCAACTGGCATGCCGCCTGCGACAGACCTCGCAGCGGGTGATCCGGGGGATAAGAAAAGGCGGCGGGCAACAGGGGTAAGAAACCCGCCGCCGATAAAGCAGTAGCAGCCGTGCAGCCGCCACAAACGGAGAAAGCTTAGCCAATCATAGCATGCCGTAATCGTTTTACAAACAAAAAATGCGCCCAAAAAAGTAAGCATTGTTTAACCCAGTATCCGTTTGACATTTGGGAAAAGGAAAAATACCACAAAAGATACCCATAAACCAGACTTGACAACACTCCCCCAGAAGCTGTAACATAGCAGCGTAGAAGCCCTGAACCATTACAAGCGAAAGGAAATTGCCTCCATGCTTTATTACGTTAAGTCCCCCAGACATCTCATTACTTACCAGGGTCAACTTTACACAGCTATGCAAGTGAAAGGTGATGCACTGCCCAAAATCGGCGCTATAGTCGAATATCAAGGCAAGGTATTCCATGATCTAAAAGTAATGGTTCTGCCCCAGCCTAATGAAAGCACGTTCCTCAAGGTCGATCTTCCCGATTACTAGACTACCTCTGCTGGTTCGACAAGCTGTCCAGTAGAGTCTTCCCACAAGGGTCAGATGAATCGCTCGTCGCATACTCGCTTGTATTAACCCACCCACCCACCCTAATCCACGTTAAACCCGTCGAAATCGTTACATCATAAATCCCAAAGATTATCCTCCAGCCAAATAATACAACCCAAACGGATCCGCTTGCTCTCATCGTCACGGTTTTTCCCTCTGCTGGTTCGACAAGCTGTCCAGTAGAGTCCTCGCCGCATGCTCGGATGATCCGCTCGCCGCATGCTCGCTTGTATTGTCCCACCCACCCACCCTAATCCGGATAAAGAAGCACACACACACACACACCATCCATTATAACATGCCTGTCAAGGATACACAAGCGACGGAGTACCGTCGCCCTTGACAGGCATGTTGATGGTGAGTGTCTCCGTGCGTGTGCGGGGTTCGTGGGGGTTTGTTTCCGTTTTCTGTGGGAGGTGTCTTATGCGTTTTGTGTTCGTTCGTTTGCCGCGTCCGTGGTTGTCGTTTTGTCCGTTGTGGTTCCGTGTCCGTGTTCATCGGTTGTGGTGGTGGTGGTGGTTCGTGCGGGTTCGGTGGGCCCGGTGCCCGTTCTCTCGTGCTCGCGCTCGGTGGGAGTGGCGTTGTCGGTATCGTGGCTAGCTGTGGTTGGGGTCGTGGGCTGCCGTCATGCGTATGCTTACGCAGATTAGTCGATCGGCTGACTCGCTCAGGTCTCTCGATTTATTCGAATAAATCGGAAGCGCCACCACGCACAATGTCCCGCTTTGTATCGCCAATAATAATACAGATTATCGGTACCGGCGGAGCCGACAGCGTGTTTTAATGCGGATCGCTGGCAGCCAAGCCCTGCCAGCTCAGCTCCGGCCGGGCATATGCAATGATGGCAACGAAGCGTTGCCACTATTTTACACTGCGTCGGGCGGTCGCTGCGCTCCTTCGCTCGAAGACTCGCTTGGGCCGCCGCAGTAAGAATGCCCGGAGCTGTCCGCAATACACTCCGGCTGCGCCTCCGTTCTCTCTTGGAAACGCAAGGCCCGAGTACCGTCCTTGCTCAAGACCAAATAATGCGCTCGCTGCGCTACCCGCTCGTTCCTCGCAGGTCCGCTCCGCTCGCTTGCCCTACTGGCGGCCGCGTAACGTCCGCCCTCCGGGTGCTGCCCCCAGCAGCCGGCGAGATGCAAAACGCCGGCCCGCCTCGGCAGCTCCTGACCGGCGGTAGCCTGCTGGCCGCCGGTCAGCCGGTTTTAAATGCCGCTCACCGCGGCAACCTGTCGGACAGGATCCAGAGTGCGGAGAAATTGCCAAGTCTTGGCAATTTAAGGGCTGCACAGCAGCCCCGCCACGTCGATAACTCGACCACATCCGGAACAAAGTACCGGATATGTCAAGAATCCACGTGACAGCCCGCACAGCTCCAAATCTGGCAGATGAACCGACAAATTCCGAAAGGCCCCCTAACCACCCATAAAGCCTGTTTTTTTAGACATATTAAAAAATCAGTCTGATTTTGTCGCATTCTAAACAATATGCGACATTATCGGACTCCGATCACAAAACCAAGAAAATATAAAGCGACAAAGTTTATGCGACCTTTTCCCTTGACATTCTGTCGCCTTGGGTATAAAATTCAAATAGTTATTGTCTATTTACCAAAAACCGCTTTTAAGGAGTAAAAACCATGGATTTCAAACCCGTTAAAACACCTGTAATTTTGACACTCATGGACGGTACGCAAGTTGGGACTCGTGTCGTAAACGTACAAAACGAAAACCTCGCAACTTATTTCAGTGGTGGGATAATGTACAGGATCCACATGAAACATGGGGCAAAAGATCAAGGCACAATCGTTGACGAGACACCACTCCCAGTCGCCGGACTGATAATCTAACCTAAACCCAAATACAGGAGAAAAACGCTATGGAAGTTTATTTCAATGCGACCACGCAAGAATTGATCGTCGTTAAAGACCACAAAGCCTTTTCGCGATTCCTTTACCTCGGAGACAACCCCTACGACATCGCAATGCAAATGCTGTATGAATATAAAGACCTATCAAAAATCCCCTTCATCTGTGACGAGCTGCTGCCGCCTGCTATCAAACCACCACAAGACCCACCACAAACGCAAATCATCGAACAACCAACAAACACAATCAAAGAACCAACCAAACAGGAGTAAAACAAATGCGAACGCTAACACTCACAGAAGAATCAAAAATCATAGAGTACCTCGACCCGATGTTCGACATCGAAACGACAGGAGACAATAACGGAGTCACCCGCAACGTAACAGCCAAACAATGGAAGCAAGCACGAAACGTGACGATGTTTGTTTTGATGTTGGACGCAGGTTTGCGGGTCGGCGAAGTGACACGCCTATCATACCTAGAGTTGTATTTTGACAAAAGAGCGGTGCTTACTTTACAGATCCCGCCCCATATTGCAAAAGGCGGTCGAAGCCGTGATGTGCCGATGAGCCGGCGAGCGATGGCAGCACTTGATCGATGGCACCATCTTTCACATCATAGCTTATATGTGTATCATGAATTGCCAGCTTTTCCGCAAAGAGCATGCGGCGGGTGTTTATCGACAAGGACGGTAGAACGTATCATTTCAAAGGCGGCAAACGATTCAGCCGGATTGTACTGCACACCACATACCCTACGTCACACGTTTGCCACTCGACTATTAAAGGTGACGGATATACGCACCGTCCAAGAATTGTTGGGCCACAAGCACTTATCGTCGACCCAGATATACACTCATGTAAACGATGAGGACAAACAACAAGCGATACAGAGAATGTCAGGCGCTCTCCCCTCACTCACTACCCCCCCCTTGCTTACGGATGGAACGGGCAACCTCTGCGACGACATCAGTGCAATCGGAACACACAGGAGCATAAGTTAGTTTTGTCATTTCCTCTTTGCGTCCGCAAATAATGCACGGCGTATAAGGAACAACCGGAGGCAGCCCTTGACGGGCCGCCTCCGGCTCAACATCGCCGGGATCCTCGGCAGGTAGCCCCGCACGCCAGCCTTGTAACCAAGCAGCAGTCGTCCTTGCTGTTGCTCCGTTATCGACCGCATAATCCACTAACATTGACCGATGGTGATTATCGGTGATCAACACAAGATTACGCGCGGCTCCTACAGAAATCTTGCCGGCATGTACCGCCATTTGCACATCGTCTGGCCATGAGACCAGATTGGCACGATCCGTTACCCAGCTCGTACTCCGGCCCAGTGCAGCGGCGAGTTCCTCAATAGAATATTGCTTACTTGTTAGACAGTCAGAGATGGCGGCGGCCTCTTCGATTGGTGAAAGATCCTGTCTAAACATATTTTCGGCAAAGGCCGCGTCCCATCCAGGCCCCGCATTTCCTTCAAACACATACGCCGGCACTTCGCGCACACCAGCGGCAGCGGCAGCCCTGCAACGTCTGTGGCCCGCCACGATGGTATAGGCACCTTTTTCTTTCTTAAGCAAAACCGGCACGAGTACGCCATTCCTTCTAATACTTTCCCGCAGTTCGGTAAATGAATCATCATTTTTCTCCATCCGCATCAGATAATCTTTTTCACTTACGTCCTTTAGATCGACGTGTCTTAAGCTTCCCTTTGTCATTGACGTATCCTTCCCACGGTTCAACCATTATATTACCGTCCAGCGTGTCCCGAAATACTAAATATTTACTCCGGGTCAACCCGTGCTTGTCCACAAACCACCTCGGAACACGAACCAACACAGTGCTTTTTTCGACCCGTAACTTGATAATCTCCGCTGGATTGTAAACCTTGTTTTCCATGGTATCCCATTATAGGGGGGTTCCCCCCCTCTTGTCAAGTGCCTGTTAAATACCCTGTTAAATACCTGTTAAAAGCCTGTTAAGTCCGGTGGATAACCTGTTAGATAGATTGTGAGTTACCACCAATCCAACCAATGCCCTGTTAAAAGTGTGATTAATTCAAGAGTTGCGCACAGGCATTTAACAGCTTATGCACATAAACTCACAAGGTGAGTTTGTTTTTGTCGCTAAGTGGTGGTATAAGCAGAGCTTGCCCCATATCCCCGCTAGATTTCCCCAACGGGAAATAAGGACTTATGAAAGAAGTAACATGTCCCTATTTTACTATATGACTAATAATACGGTTTAAAGTATAAGTCTTATTCTATATAAGTATGGTCAGGAGCCATCGGAGTCATCAAGCTCATTCTTCAAGCGGGTCTCCAACTTCAAAGACCAAGACTCCAGCCTGAGAGCAAACCGGCAAAACGTCCGGATCAGCAAAATCAGTAACGATGACAGGAACCACCGAAGCACCTTTTGCATATTCTCTTTGAAAGTCGTAAGCATAATAAACCACCTGACCAAAAGCATCGTAGCCAGCTTCTGGCTTAAGCTCGATGACCCAGAAATCAAGACCCACCTTTCCAACCACATCGATCCGCTTACGCGTGAGCTGCTGGTTCATCCGAACCATCCACTCCGGTTCATCGTCCCCCAAAGTAACCGCATTACCAACCCGCACATCGTACCAGACTTTGTCGGGCAGGAATTTACCGTTAACGATAAACTTTCGCCAGATCGCCAGATCTTCCCGGAGCATGTGCCTGTATCGGGTAGCCAATACAGGTTTTTCTGCTAACCCAAGTGTAGCCAATCCGGAACACTCCTTGGAATCGCTGAGACAACGACAAAGCACGTGACTTCATATATTTTTTCATGCACGCCCCGAACCTCTAAAACCAATCGCCTGCCGGCAGATCTCAACGCCTTTCGTATATTCACAACGTGATAACCAGAATTATTAGTAAAGAAAATAGCCCGAGGGTCGGCACCCTGCTCGCCCAACCCCATAATTAGCGGATCGAGAGCCGTCATTATGAAAGGAGTTGTCGGCAACTGATCACCAAGAGCAACTCTGCACCAAGTACGCTGACCCGCAACCTGCGAAACTATTAAACCAAACTCCCAAATAACCGCGTTCTCGGGAAACGCAACCTCCGAGATATCCCATTCGCTAGCCAACTGAACCATGTTAACCGTTGTTGAAATAACAAACCGCTCACCAAAAACATGATCGGGCAACTGCATAATCTCGCCCAGACCCCAACTTGAAATATCCATAATAAACTCCTAAGGTAATTGGTAAAGAACACTCACCCGCATTCTAATCTCATTGACATCAAGAGCCTGACCAAACCAAGCAAGCCGAGTATTAGCACCTCTCAACATTATTCCGCATGGCCAACGCTCATTTATATTTTTACCAAGCATCATCCACTCCCATTGTGGAGGAATAGTTGCCCACCTTATAAGCGGTTCGGAATCGACGAGCTGCTGATTAGTCAACCCATCCGATTTTACGATCATTAAATACAAATACGCCTCACCGAAAGGAACATCCACTTTCGGCCTTGCCTGAATCTGTACCTCTTTAACAATCGTTCCGTTAGGCAAAATAGGACTATACGCAATAGGACAAGCCACATTCTTCTCAGGGTTTCTCAATTCAGACCACCAGACGAGTTCCTTTTCAGGAACCCGCCCGGAGGAGATCATCTTATTGAGGTTGTTTGCGATTCGCGTCATAACGACCCTCATACATTTCCGGAGTGGTTCCACCAGCTCCCTGGATCGCAATACTTGCTTCCAACCCATCAGCACCAATGTAAGCCCGACAGCCGGCCAGGCACAAACAAAACCCAACAGCAACCCATACAACAAAAAACAACAACCGCATACTTTAAGCTCCTATGAGTTCCAACGGAAGAACCCGTAAGGCGTTTGTGTCCCCGGCGTAAATCCTCAGCACGATATCTGAAGCGCCGGAGGTCTCAAGAACATACATCCCGTCCAACATCGGATCGAAATCAAGATACAAGTGTTGAATGCACCTGTCATTGCGGTATTTAGATACGGTCGTATCCATATACTGCGCGTAAGCCGAAGCGTCGATTTGATGAATATGATAACCATGGGCAATTGGAGGCTTGTGCTTCAGAGCCGCAAGCTGCCTCCAATTCTCAAAGTTGGTCTGCGAGAAATATCGCCGCTGGTTATCAACAAGCAACTGACAGTAGGTCAGCGTCTGCGTGTTTGCATTGGCCAACGGTACAGTAGTTCCAAACGCCAACACGCCGGCAATCCGGTTGCCGATCGGCAATTCCACGTCCATCTCACCAACAGCCGTAGGAGTAACGCTCAGCGTTGTGGTCCGCAGATACTGGCTCGGTGAAGCGTCCGGCAACTCGACAGTCTCAACTTGCAAGCTGACCCCATCGATATCACTAAAAGCCGCCTGATAAGTTATCTGCAAGATCAACTCACCTCTTGTCGAGCGTGGGAAACACTCGACAGCCGAATAAAGGAACCGGGTCATCGGAATGAGAAACGTGAAAAACGTATACTCGTTGTCAGCTCCCAACCGATTAGTTATCCAAGGTTCGTACCCCAGTAACATACACTGCAAGGCCTCGATGTCAGATCCGCTGGCACTGAAGATCGGAGAGCCTCGATAGAGAACCTCAAGTTTGGCGATCATCGCGTCAACTTTGTCCCAATCCAACTGACAATTGGCAAGATTCTGCTGGAACCGCAACGTAACCAGAATAAACGACAGCGGGTTAACAGGCAAATCGTAAGAGACAACGGTTCCCGCGGTCACCGTCTCATTTTGCACAAGTGGAGAGTGAATAAACTCAGCCATATAATACACCAGCCCTTTCCGTCAAGCCCGCTTTGCGGCCTCAACTACTGCGTCAACGATAGCCTTGACTCGGTTAAGGTTTCTGGGATCACGCCGTGCGTAACGCGGGGGAAGTGTCGTTCTTTCGATCGCGTCACGGATCGGCGCGTAGCCGGCGGCATATTGACTTTCCGCCATCGCTACACCCGGCCCCCAACGTTGCGTGCCTTTGTCGATCGCGTTGCGCTGCCACTTCTCACTTCCAGCAGCTCGTACACCTTTTCCAAACCTCTTTTCAGCGATCGCCTGTGTGACGCCCGCTTGATAAGCGTCCTCAGCTCCTGCGGTCGCAGTCTCCCAATCTCGGCGGGGAGATTCGACACCCGCCCTATAGTCCTCGGTTCGTCCCGGGGTAACCGTTGCCCATTTCTTAGCGATTTTCTCGATCGATCTAATCGCTGCCATGATAGCACCTCACTTTCATAATACCCCTGAACCAATATTCCTTTTGTCAAACGCCACACGCTCAACAACCACATATACCCTACGCCTTAAGATATAAAAAAGCAACCCACCAACCCGACAGATTAGCAGAAAAGAATATAAATACTTATACGATAATATTTTACACTACCGAGAAAAGAAAAGCAAAAGGCTCGATAATCAGATATCAAAATGTCAGTATAGGGAAGAACCAAGAAAATAACCCGACTTTGACATCACCAATTAAGAGCCTGTCGGCAGATGAAAAGGCCCTTTTTCTCGTAACCAAATACCGACAAACCAAAAAACGCCTGCCAGATCCGGACTTGCTTTTGAGCCGGTCAGGCAGGCTTTTGGGGTTCCCTAATACAGAGCTGGCGCAATCGTGGGCCGAGGCACACGTCCCGCCAGTTGCGGCAACTGGCATGCCGCCTGCGACAGACCTCGCAGCGGGTGATCCGGGGGATAAGAAAAGGCGGCGGGCAACAGGGGTAAGAAACCCGCCGCCGATAAAGCAGTAGCAGCCGTGCAGCCGCCACAAACGGAGAAAGCTTAGCCAATCATAGCATGCCGTAATCGTTTTACAAACAAAAAATGCGCCCAAAAAAGTAAGCATTGTTTAACCCAGTATCCGTTTGACATTTGGGAAAAGGAAAAATACCACAAAAGATACCCATAAACCAGACTTGACAACACTCCCCCAGAAGCTGTAACATAGCAGCGTAGAAGCCCTGAACCATTACAAGCGAAAGGAAATTGCCTCCATGCTTTATTACGTTAAGTCCCCCAGACATCTCATTACTTACCAGGGTCAACTTTACACAGCTATGCAAGTGAAAGGTGATGCACTGCCCAAAATCGGCGCTATAGTCGAATATCAAGGCAAGGTATTCCATGATCTAAAAGTAATGGTTCTGCCCCAGCCTAATGAAAGCACGTTCCTCAAGGTCGATCTTCCCGATTACTAGACTACCTCTGCTGGTTCGACAAGCTGTCCAGTAGAGTCTTCCCACAAGGGTCAGATGAATCGCTCGTCGCATACTCGCTTGTATTAACCCACCCACCCACCCTAATCCACGTTAAACCCGTCGAAATCGTTACATCATAAATCCCAAAGATTATCCTCCAGCCAAATAATACAACCCAAACGGATCCGCTTGCTCTCATCGTCACGGTTTTTCCCTCTGCTGGTTCGACAAGCTGTCCAGTAGAGTCCTCGCCGCATGCTCGGATGATCCGCTCGCCGCATGCTCGCTTGTATTGTCCCACCCACCCACCCTAATCCGGATAAAGAAGCACACACACACACACACCATCCATTATAACATGCCTGTCAAGGATACACAAGCGACGGAGTACCGTCGCCCTTGACAGGCATGTTGATGGTGAGTGTCTCCGTGCGTGTGCGGGGTTCGTGGGGGTTTGTTTCCGTTTTCTGTGGGAGGTGTCTTATGCGTTTTGTGTTCGTTCGTTTGCCGCGTCCGTGGTTGTCGTTTTGTCCGTTGTGGTTCCGTGTCCGTGTTCATCGGTTGTGGTGGTGGTGGTGGTTCGTGCGGGTTCGGTGGGCCCGGTGCCCGTTCTCTCGTGCTCGCGCTCGGTGGGAGTGGCGTTGTCGGTATCGTGGCTAGCTGTGGTTGGGGTCGTGGGCTGCCGTCATGCGTATGCTTACGCAGATTAGTCGATCGGCTGACTCGCTCAGGTCTCTCGATTTATTCGAATAAATCGGAAGCGCCACCACGCACAATGTCCCGCTTTGTATCGCCAATAATAATACAGATTATCGGTACCGGCGGAGCCGACAGCGTGTTTTAATGCGGATCGCTGGCAGCCAAGCCCTGCCAGCTCAGCTCCGGCCGGGCATATGCAATGATGGCAACGAAGCGTTGCCACTATTTTACACTGCGTCGGGCGGTCGCTGCGCTCCTTCGCTCGAAGACTCGCTTGGGCCGCCGCAGTAAGAATGCCCGGAGCTGTCCGCAATACACTCCGGCTGCGCCTCCGTTCTCTCTTGGAAACGCAAGGCCCGAGTACCGTCCTTGCTCAAGACCAAATAATGCGCTCGCTGCGCTACCCGCTCGTTCCTCGCAGGTCCGCTCCGCTCGCTTGCCCTACTGGCGGCCGCGTAACGTCCGCCCTCCGGGTGCTGCCCCCAGCAGCCGGCGAGATGCAAAACGCCGGCCCGCCTCGGCAGCTCCTGACCGGCGGTAGCCTGCTGGCCGCCGGTCAGCCGGTTTTAAATGCCGCTCACCGCGGCAACCTGTCGGACAGGATCCAGAGT
>Ga0307928_10004314_pt1 | contig 10794 bp, 10 predicted proteins | sample AceLakmetagen232_FD_201815 | JGI IMG/M metagenome (GOLD analysis project Ga0307928, IMG submission 201815) | Saline water microbial communities from Ace Lake, Antarctica - #232 | ecosystem: Environmental > Aquatic > Non-marine Saline and Alkaline > Saline | place: Antarctica: Ace Lake...
AAAATGGAAAAAGTTGGCCGGGAGTGTTAGAGCATTATGATAAAGTTTTAGCTCATCAACCCTATGAGTCATTTTATCAATCAAATTTTGCGATTGATTTAAAAAAGGGTTTAGATTTTTATAAAAGCAAACCAGCAAAAATTCAAATCCTTGATTTAGCTATTGAAGCAATGAATAATATCTCTCGAAATAATGTGGATTTCAGGATTATAAGAAATTTGGCTCAGATATATATGATTAAAGCGGGATTAACCCAGAACTCAGAAGATTTTTTGAAGAGCAATCAGCTGTTTCAAGAAATAACAAAAATTTCTCCCCAAATGGCGAGTCTCTATAAAGATTGGTGTCAATTAAAAATTGAAGAACGAGAATGGTCTCAAGCTATAGAAATTTGTCGCCAAGCTTTTTATTTATATCCAAAAATTGAATCTCAAACTCCATTGTCATGTCAAAGCGCTATTAAATCTGAGATGTCAGAAGTTTATGAAAAATTTGGTCAAATTTATTTTAATTTGAAAAATTGGGATAAATCAGAACAAATGTATACTCAAGCTCTAAAATTAGTTCCTATTGGTCGACCAAATATTTGGAAAAAGATTGCTGATATTTATTACAAACAGGGGGATTTAGATACAGCAATTGAGAAAAATTTACATGGTATGGCACTGTCGCCCAATGATGCCGCTTGGCCGTTAGCCATTGGATTGCTTTATGAACAAAAAGGCGATATAACCGAAGCAAAAAAATATTTTCAAAAAGTTTTAAAACTAGACCCTGATAATGAAGTAGTTAATAAATTTTTGGGGTCAGACCCCATTTTTCATGCTCCGCAAACCGACTTCTGACGCTGGTTTTAGTGCAATTTTTTTAAAATGGCGCGATTTCGTCAATTTTGTTATAATTAAATTACATTATTATTTTTACAACAAAAATTTAATTTCAAAGTTCTGCGAACATGGTGAGCAGGTTCTTATGATAATTATAATAATGAAAAAAAATGGTTAGAAAATTGCGAGAAAAAATTGATGCCCCGGGTGCATTATATCATATTGTCTGCCGTGGGGTTAACCAATGTAGAATTTTTAGGGCCGTACGAGATTATAAAAAATTTTTAGCGGTTCTTGAAAAAGCAAAAAATAGATTTGGATTTTATTTATATTCTTATAATTTATTACCGAATCACGTACATTTTTCTATAGAAGTCGGCGATATTTCTGTCTCCGAAATTATGCATTATATTAATGGATATTATGCAGGATATTTTAACCGTAGGCATAAACGCAGTGGTCATTTGTTTCAGGATAGATTTTATAGCACTTTGATAGATACAGAATTTTATTTTTGGGCAGTTAGCGCATATATTGACCTTAACGCAGTGCGGGCGGGATTGGCGGATCGTCCAGAGGATTATCGTTGGAGCAGTTATCAGTTTTATTTTCAACAAAACTATAAAGAAGAATTGGTAGACCGCGAACGTTTTTTAACACTTAGTGGAGTGGAGTCTATAGAAGAACTTCGTTTAAATTATTTAGAATTTATTAAAGAGGAAGCAAAAATAGAAAAAATGATTGACCCAGAAATGGAATAGTATAAATTTACAAGATGATAAAATTTATCCGTATATTGGATAAATTAACTATTGCCTCTCTATTACGTGATCATAAAGCCGTATTAGCCCGTGTAATTTTGGTGCCAGGCACTAAAGAAAAAGGGCACCGAGAGAAAGGCAAAAAAATGAATAAAGGCAATAAAAATATAAAGATATGTATTTAAAAATAAGAAATTTTTCTCAAAAAAACAAAATGAGTATTTTATATAAAATAGGATGGAGACTTAAATTTATTTTAACACAAGCATTGGGTAAAAATATAGATGCTATAATTTGTTCTTTACGACGAGCCGATGCTCGTTCTGGCGTGTCATTGATGAGTTTGCTTGTAAAGAATAAAATAATTAAGTGGGACAATAAGAATAAAATTTTTTCTTATAAAAATTATAAATTTTTTTATGAGGGGCATCCCCCTAGTCTGGATATTATTTCTATTTTGTCTTTTAATGAAGATTATATAAAAAGGAATTTTATTCAAAATAGTGCATATTTATTTGATGGGCCTTACGAGAAAAATGGATTTGTTCTTTCTAAAGGAGATTATGTTATTGATGCAGGTGCTAATTTTGGTCTATTTGCAATACCTGCTAATGATAAAGTAGGGAGAAGTGGAAAAATTTTTGCTTTTGAGCCAATTAAAAAAACTATGCATATCCTGAAGAAAAATTTAGTTGCCAATAAGACAAAAAATGTCTTACCCATACCTTTTGCTTTGGGACAAAATAATAACATTTTACGATTTTCTGTATTTAAAAGTCGTTTAGAGGAAAGTTCCGGTTTTTTTGTTAAAAATAGTTATCTAAAAGAGGATGTGCAGCAAATTACTTTGGACAATTTTGTTCGTAAAAATTATATTAAAAAGATAAATTTCATTAAAGCAGATATAGAAGGAATGGAAAGGGATTTGCTCAAAGGTGCGAAAAATACAATTCAAAAATTTAAACCAAAAATATCTATTTGTATTTATCATCGTCCAGACGATCCAGAAGTTTTAGAACGTATGATTAAAAATTTTGTTCCTGATTATGAAATATTTAAAACAAAAGAAAAGTTATATGCTTGGATTTAAAAAAATTCTTATTTACCTAAAATAAAGTTTATTAAAAAGAATTTAAGTTTTTAAAGATGAATATCCAAGAAAAAAGAAAATATCTTTTTAAATTAGTAAAATTAGCAGAAATAAAGCTTAGGTTATATCAAGAAAAATACGAAGAAAAAGACAAAGGTTTAAGCTTAATAAATAAGGCAAAGAAATTGTTGAAGTATAAAGGAAGATATTTAAAATTTGTTTTTTCTAAAATAGTTGGTTCCTTAAAGGTAAATAGCAATCTTTTTTTTGGAAGAAACTTTGCCCTGTATCTACCAAGTGCTTTTGGTGTATATTTTTTTGGAATTTTAGACAAGCACGAGATTGGATTAACTAAATTTTTAATTAAGAATTTGGACGAGAATTCTATTTTTTATGACGTTGGCGCTCATTACGGATTTTACAGTGTCTTGGCGAAAGAAATTATTAGCCAGAGAGGAGAAGTTCATGCTTTTGAGCCCATACCCAAAAGTTTTAAAATTTTAAAAGAAAATTTTTTATCCGAGGAAAACATTTTTTTGAACAAAAAAGCTCTTTTTAGCAGAGAAGGAGAGAAGGATATTTATGAGGCAAGAAATATTATTTCAGAATCATCTACATTTAGTATAGAGAGTGTCAAGGGTCCATTTAGCGACCAATATAAAGAGAGGGATTTCAAAAAAACAAAAGTTGATCTAATTACTTTAGATAAGTATTGTTTCAGTCATAAAAAACCAACTTTTTTAAAAATTGATGCAGAAAGTTCTGAACCATATATTATTGAAGGAGGAATGAATACGTTAAAAATAAGCAATCCAGTTATTTCTATGGAAGTATGGAGCAATGAATTGTGTAACTGGCCTCACATTAAAGCAACAGAATATCTCTATCGTTTAGGATATAAGTCTTATAAGATAAAAAATAATGGTGATTTAAGATATATCGAGAAAATAAATTTTGACAAGGACATTGATAAACAGTCAAAAGTAGACAACTTTATTTTTAGGAGATTATGAAAATAGCTATTGATTGTCACACACTTGAAGTTAAAAACTGGGCAGGAAAGGCTCAATTTTTGCACAGCTTATTGCAAGAATCTATTAAGTTAGATAAAGAGAATGAGTACATTTTGTATTTCAGGAGTCCAGTTTTAAAGGAGTCATTGCCATTGAATTGGCAAATAAAAAATATCAAACTACCTACTCCATTGTGGCAGGTATATGTTTCGATGGATTTATTGTTAAGTAAAGTAGATGTTTTGTTTTGTCCTAGCGCTTACTTATTGCCTGCTATAAATTTTTTAATTCCTTCCGTGATTATGGTTCATGACCTCACTACATTTTTGTCTAAGATTAAAGGGATGCACAAGAGAGGGATTAGGTTAAAGGAAAAGTTATGCTTAAAGTTGGCTATTTCTCATGCTCGAAAAATTGTTGCTCCGTCTCAGAGCACTAAGCAAGATTTAATACAGCATTTTCGTGTTTCTCCAGAGAAAATAGTAGTCGTGCCTGAAGCAGCGCGGGATATTTTTTGTTCAGTTTTTGACCAGAAAAAGGTGGATGTTGTTTTAAGTAAATATCATTTATCAGAACAATTTATATTATTTGTAGGTACTTTGGAGCCAAGGAAAAATATTGTTCGGCTGATAGAGGCCTATAATTTAGCGATTAATAACCAATCATCAACAATCAATAATCAGCCCAAGTTGGTAGTCGTCGGCAAAAAGGGGTGGCACTATCAAGGAATATTTAACAAAGTTAAAGAATTAAATATAGAGAATAGAGTCGTCTTTTTGGGTTATGTCCCTGAAAGTGATTTACCTTTTTTATATCAGGCCGCTTTTTGTTTTGTTTATCCCTCACTTTATGAAGGGTTTGGTTTACCTCCATTGGAGGCCATGGCTTGTGGTTGCCCTGTCATTACTTCTAATATCTCTTCTTTGCCAGAAGTAGTGGGCGATGCGGCTATTTTGGTCAATCCATATAAAGTGAACGAAATAGCTGTTGCCTTGAAAAATATTTTAATTGATGAGGACTTACGCCAGGATTTAAGACAAAAGGGACTTATTCAAGCTCAGAAATTTTCTTGGAAAAAAACAAGTGAGCAAATTCTAAAAATTTTACATCAAAAATAACTGGTTTTTTGTGTAGATTTTATGTATAATAGTCATAATATGATGGCTATTTTATTTATTATTGTTTTTTGGACGGGGTTGGTTTTTGGCAGTTTTTTAAACTGTCTAATTTATCGTTTACATAGCCATAAAACACTTCTTGGCCGTTCGTTTTGTCCAAAATGCAAGCAAAAAATTAAATGGTATGACAATGTTCCAATTATTTCTTTTATTTTCTTAAAAGCGCGCTGCAGATTTTGTCATAAAAGAATTTCTTGGCAATATCCAATTGTGGAATTAGCAATGGCATTATTTTTTGTGCTTTCTGTTTGGTTGCGCATGGAAGAATTATCATTATTGGTCGTCTTAAGAGATTGGATTATTTTTTTTACCTTACTTTTTGTTTTTGTCTATGATTTAAAGTATTCGGAAATAGAGGATGTTATTTTACTGCCGGCAACGGTTTTAGTTTTAATTTTTAGCTTATTTCTTGGTCAATCTTTTCTCCCCATAATATTTAGCGCTTTGATTGGAATTTCTTTTTTTGGCATTCAATATTTAGTTACCAAAGGAAGGGGAATTGGTTTGGGGGATTTGCGCATAGGTTTTTTTATGGGAGTAGTTTGTGGAAATTGGCAATATTTATTAGTGGCGATTTTTTTTGCCTATATTATCGGTGCCCTAGTTTCTTTGCTTCTAATTTTAGGCAGGAAGAAAAAGATGAAAAGTGCCATTCCTTTGGGGCCATTTCTGGTAATAGGAACTTTCATTGCTTTTTTATTCGCAGACCAAATAATCACCTTTTATGTTCAATAAAAAATGTTCCAATGTTCCAATGTTCCAATGTTCCAATGTTGGTGCTTTCACTCTTATAGAGATGATTGTGGTTTTGGGCATTACCGCTTTTTTGGCAGCTTTACTAATAGCTAATATGCGTTCAGGTGGAGAATCTATGGATTTAACTTCGGAAGCGCAGAAGTTAGGGGGAGTTGTTCGTCAAGCGCAAAATATGGCTTTGACAGGGAAACAGACTGATTCGGTTCGTCCAGCTTATGGTTATGGTGTTTATGTTGATTCTACTGGTTATAAACTTTTTATGAATGACCATGATGGACCTTCTTATGTATATGATGATGGCGACGATACGATTATCCAATCTTTTTCTTTTCTTGATGACATAGAGATGCAATCTCCGGCAAATGCCTTCTCTATTATTTTCACGCCACCATTGGGAGAGGTGTACATTTCCGTTGATCCTTTAAATTTTATTCAATTAACTAATGTGCCTCTTAATTTAAGTAGATATTTAACGGTTAGTTCTTATGGCGAAATTGACATTAAGAAAACAGAATAAATCTCAAAGTTTGATTGAGTCAGTAGTAGCTATTTCTATTGTGGTTATTGCTGTTGTCGGTATTATGTCCGTGGGTTTGACGAGCGTTAGTTTAGGAGGACAATCTGAGGAAAGAGTTGTGGCAATTAATTTAGCGCGAGAAGGAATAGAAATTGTTTCTGCAACTCGCAATAGCAATCTTTTGGACCCTGAGCAATCTTGGCCTTATGGATTAACTGATGGTTCGTATCGGGTTGGATTTGACCCAGCTGGTTTAGTTATGAATGCTGACGCTGTGCTCGATGGAGGAACTACTGTAGAATATTGTACTAATTGTCGTATTTGTCAGGACGCCAGTGCTGAATATTATTATCACAATGATAGTTGTTCTACGTGGAGTCCATTTTATCGGTTAGTAACTATTTCTGCTGGTGACGATTTGGGGGGCAATTGCGATAATTGTGAAAAAAAGATTATTTCTTCTGTTTATTGGGAAGAAAGGGGCAAGTCACATACCATTAGCCTTGAAGCTCGTTTCACTGATTGGCGGTAAAGGCGCTCTGCTTAAATTTCTAATTCCTGCCTGCCGGCAGGCAGGTCTAATTTCTAACAAAATCCTAATGTTTAAAAAAGTTAAATTCCAATGCCTGCCCCGTGGGAGCGTAGCGACTTTACGGGGTTCCAATGACGAGAGTTTTACGTTAATTGAGTTGATGGTTTCTCTTGGTATTTTGACATTAGTTCTTCTTTCTGCTATGGGTATTTATTTAAGAGTAATTGGCACCAGAGAACAATCCTTGGGTGACCTTAATATTCAGGAAGAAGGCCAATATATCATGGGTTTAATAGTCAAAGATGTTCGTGCTGGGCAAATTGATTATAGTTCTTATGGGGGGAATTTGGATGAGCCAGAAGATGAACTTATGCTTTTAGATTTTTCTGGCGACAAAATCAGATATAAGAGCGATTTGGCTGGTAGCGGAAGTTGTACGGCCGACAGATGCGTTTTACAAAGATGTAAGGGTAATCCTTGTGGTGATTATGAAAATATTACCATGACTGACGTTAGCCTGGAACGATTGGATTTCTATGTTAATCCCGTGAGCAATCCTTTCACAGCTGGCTCGGAGACCTATAGTCACCCTTATGTTACTATTATTCTGGGGCTTAAATCTCTGACAGTAAGTTCTACTACAGCCGAGATTGTTCTCCAGCAAACAGTTTCTCAAAGATATACTTATAAAAAATAAATTTCTAACAAAATTTTTATGTTCCCATGTTCTAATAGCAAGAGAGCTATTTCTCTGATTATCACTATTCTTATTATTTCTTCTATTTTGGTTAGCACCATTACCGTTGGAGATGTTATTATCAGGCATAGTCAAACTGTGAAGGGTTCTGAAGTTTCAGAGAATGCTTTTTTTGCAGCGGAAAGCGCTTTAGAAAAAGCAAGTTATGATATTATAAAAAATTATGAGGATTCTTCTTCTTATGATTTAGACGGCAGTATGGACAATGGTGCTACATACGAAATTACTGATGTTATTTTAGACACCAGAACCCCTTTAGATCCCCTAGAGAAAACTTTGGAGGCAGGGGAATCATTTGAATTAGCAATGGATTTCAATGGCGCGACTATTTATCCACCCATTCTGAATATTGATCAGACGGGTTCTATGTCAACTGATTTAATTATTTATGAATGCCTGACAATTCCTGGGCCTCCTCGCGTTTGTGATTCAGGTTATACTCAAACTTTTGTGTCATCTTTGCCTTGTAATTTAAGCATTGACGAAGAACATGAATATTACAGGATTCGTATTAATAATTTAGATGCATCTAGCTCGGAAACATATACTTTAACACCAAGCGTTGGTAATTTGCCGGTTGGGGTTGATATCACCGCCAAAGGGGTTTATCAGGGCTATGAAAGGCAGGCCAAGAGTAGTTTTCCCAAATGGCAAATTTTCGGAAGTTAATCAACAAAATGCCTGTTATTTTCGTTGTTTTTTTGATATAATAGTGGTATTATATATATGGACATTTACGATACGCAAGGTTAAGTTTTTGTGTATTTTATGATTATATTTTTATGAAGAACTCGCAAAATAAAAAATCTCTGTTTTCTGAATTTAGTCGAATTTGTTTTAAGCCAAAGCTTAGCTTTTGGCTTTTTTTGTTTATCCTCCTATTCTCATATTCTAGTGTTTTAGCTTGGACCCCTCCTCAGAGCCCCCCACCTCAAGATAATGTCCCTCAGCCGTTAAATACTGGTCCGACTGCACAAGGGAAATTAGGCAATTTAGGTTTAGGAACAACAACTCCATCTTATCTATTAGATGTTTCTGGTGAAGTTCGTTTCACGGATATTTTGACAGGGACATCTTTCTATAATGGAATATATTTTTTTAATCCCGCATCTAGCACTTTTTCTCTTGACGTCTTGGGATCAATTAGGGCTATTGGTACCACTAATGATAATTATTTAGCCGGAAACCTTGGTGTTGGTATCGCTGCTCCAGACGGAAAAATGGAAGTTCGTCAAACAGGAAGTGACGATATTTTTAATCTTTATGACAATACTTCTAATGTTTTTACTGTTTTAGATGGTGGTAATGTCGGTATTGGAGTCACAGACCCAGATACAATTTTAACCATAGCTAATGATAATTGGATTTCAGCGAAAGATAGTGCCGGCACAAGCTATGTAAATATGTTTAAAGTCAATGCTTCTAATGAAATAGATGTAGGAGCAACTCTTAATATTGGACCCATAGAATTAGCAGAAGATTCAGGAGCAATTACTCTTGTTAATCTACCGGTCAGCATAACTCCTGATGATGGAGATGTTGAAAGTTATGGTTTTAGTATTGATAGTAATCCCGTTCTAACAATTTATGGTTTAGCAGATGGCGCTGGAGGAACTGATACGCACAGAGTGGGTATTGGCACAACATCTCCAGGATATAAGTTAGATGTTCGGGGCGCAGTAGCTGTCGGTACAGCTGGTGCAACAAATCAAATCCATTTTGTTGCCGACCCTGCTTCTGACACAGACGCTGCTACCAAAGCATATGTTGACGACAATTTCGCTCCGCTTACTGGTGGCACTGCATTTATTCAAGATGGTAATTCATTTGGGTCTTTGGCAGTATTAGGGACTAATGATAATTATGACCTTACTTTTGAAACAAATAATACAAGACAACTAACTATTGATACTGAGGGCAATGTGGGTATTGGCACAACTGTGCCAGGAGCAAAGTTTACAGTAGGTCTTGATGCTTTTATGGTGACAAACGCTGGTATAGTTTCAATAGGAGAATGGCAGGGAACTGACATAGCTGTAGCACATGGTGGCACTGGAACTTCAACAGGTTCTATTACAGGCCCAGGAGCTTTAATTTTTACAGCAGGTGGCACAAATCAAAATGTAATACTTACTCCATCTGGAACAGGTTATACAATACTTAATGGCAATGTCGGTATTGGCGCAACAATACCGTCAGCCACTTTACATATTAAGGGCGATGATCTCATTTTAGACATCCAAGAAAGTATAACCACAAATATGGTTTTAACAGCTGGCAATACAAGTGGTTTGGCATATTGGAAAGATATTACTGAAATTAGCGGAGTGACTGGTCCTGGCATTGCAACTGATAATGCTATTGCTCGTTTTGATGGGGCAACAGGTAAAGTGATACAAAACAGTAGTGTATTCATAGACGATGATGGCAATGTCGGCATTGGAACTGATGATCCTAGCACTAAACTTGATGTCATGGATACAGGTGACACTTTATTAAAAGTAGAAGCAAGCCAGACCTCTAAATTTGGCGGGAACATAGTTCCATGGACAGCTGGTAGTGTTGGCACTTCAGCCAGCAAATGGACAGATATGTACATAACAGGAGCTTTGTATGATGGAGGAACTACTTACTATATCAACCCAGATGGCTCGTCAAATCTTTCTGGTGATCTTGATATTGGTGGCGATTTTACCCCAAGCTCAATAACTATGAGTGGTAAGATAGATACTACTGGCACAGTAGATGCAGGAGAATTCACAGAAGATGGCTCAACTACACTTTCAAATGACATAAGTGGTGATGCCGCTACTGTTGATTCACATAGCATAACAGTAACAACAGACAACATTATTGTACGCCATGATGGCGTTAATCTTGAAGATTCAGGTATTTTGGATGCTTCTGATGCCAGGGCAATCACAATAGATTCAGATGAAGAAGTTGGAATAGGCACAACTGTCCCAGGATACAAATTAGATGTTAGCGGTCATATCAATGCCAGGGGTGTTGGCAGTAAATACTACATCAATCAAACAGTTGGCGCAGATATTAGTTGTGGCTCAACTTTTGTGCTTGGCGAACCAACAATTGCAGGCGGTATTGTTACTGCTGGGACATGTAAAGATATTAGTGATATTGGCGGAGTAGCAGGTGTTGGAAATGGTCAAGCAAACTATATTACTAAGTGGAGTGACGCAAATACTCTCACTAAAACAACAACTCCAATTTTTGAGCTTGATAGCAAAATTGGCATCGGCACCGCCGACCCCCAACAAGAATTACATATTCAAGGAGATCTCATTGGTAGTGTATATTATGACTTAGTAGATTCTAACTATTATCTTGACCCAGGAGCTAACA
>Ga0307928_10004316_pt1 | contig 10793 bp, 31 predicted proteins | sample AceLakmetagen232_FD_201815 | JGI IMG/M metagenome (GOLD analysis project Ga0307928, IMG submission 201815) | Saline water microbial communities from Ace Lake, Antarctica - #232 | ecosystem: Environmental > Aquatic > Non-marine Saline and Alkaline > Saline | place: Antarctica: Ace Lake...
TTTTTCAGAAATTATAAAACCTGAAATAAAAGCTTTTACTAATTGGTTTTTAAACAAAACCTTATAAAAAAAATTCCTAAGTTGAATTTTTGGTTTTGTTTCCTTCTTATTAGAAATATATAAAAATGGTGTTATTTTTAACATTTATAAAAAAACATAAAATTCTATAAAAAAATAAGTTTTTCTTAATTTAAAAAAATATTATTCTTATTTTTTAACTTATTATTTAAGAAAATCATATTAAAATAATTCTTATTAATCTAATTCTATAAAAAAATAAGTTTTTCTTAATTTAAAAAAATCTTATTATAATCCTTTAAAAAAAAATTAATTTATTAGAAAAAGTTATAGATATGCAATTCTAGGAGATGAAAAAAGATGGATGAAAACAAACATTAATAATTGGAGAAGTTGCAGGAACAATAGAAGGTCATGGAATTAGGAGTGAATGGTAGATGAGAAGAACTAATATTAAAAGCTTACTTCTTGAGTATGAGGATTTAAGCGAAGAACAAAGAACAGAACTAATAAAAGGTGATAATAATGAGTTATGAAAACATTAGAGAAAATTGTGGTATAATGATAAAAATTATTGATGCTATGGAAAAAGCAGATATTAGTGGATTAAACGATTTGGCTAATCATTTTGATACTTGCAAAGAAGATAATAAAAAGCTTGAACAAGGAGGATTAAAAATGAAGAAAGAAATTGATATGAATGAAGGAGAAGTCGTAGTTTTAAAATCTGATAAATATTATAAGGCTTTTAAAAGAAAAGGTAGTATCATCAAATTAATTGATGAAGGAGAGATATAAAATGAAAGATTTTAAACCTGAAGAAATGTGCGAGATAATAAACAACAGAGAAGAATACCCCAACCTTTACAAATTAATAAACAGGACAAGGTGAAAACAATGAAAAAAGATTGTAAGACTTGTTGGAATTGTGTAGAAGGATCCTACTTGTACTATGTTCAAAGACATGAATAAAGCTAGTTACAAACAATGTAATGGTTGGAAAGAAATACCTATTGAAGCAATACAAGCAAGGAAGCCAAAAACAATGGTTGAATTGAGTGATGAACAACTTAGTATGAGAGAAGAAAGATTACTAAAAAAAACTGAGTTAAGCACCGGATTTAAAGCTTTTCTTAATAAAGGCGGACACTGGAGTCTTAATGTTGATAATAACATAAAGTAATTAAAGAAAACAACAAATAAAAAGTAACTTATTCTAATAATATAAAAAGAAAAGAATCGACCTCACAGGTAAAATAACAAATTGTGATAGTTACTCACTAAGGAGGAATTAATAAAATGGATCCAGATAATGAATATGATAGATTAAGAGAAAAAAAGCGCAGTATGTCTTCTCGGGAGAAAGAGGAAGAAGAGAGAACTAAAAGGTTAAGTGGATTAAGTGATTTTGAGAAAGACTTGATAATAGACGAAATAGGAAAAGAAGAATAAAATCATTAACAATAATAACCTTAGTATTCTTATTACTTGTTAGTCAATCATTAGCATATTATGTTTATGATAAAACTAAAGATGAAACTTTCAATGATTTAATAGTTGAAAGAAAGAAGATTTGTGATGTTAATCAGGTGAAACTAAATGAACAAGGAAGAACTTAGAAATATACTAGGAGATAGATCCAGAAAGCACTCTGAGAGGCACACAGAAGTAGAAATAACTGCTAAAGGAATAAAGAGTATCAAACAGTATTGTAAAGCTAAAGACTTCAAAAAGAGAGCAGTAAACCCTTTTCCGAAGGTTAAGATGGAAGGAAGGATTAAGCCATTAAACAAGTCAGAAGAGCTTATAAGAATGAAAGCTCAAGAACTAAGCGAGAAAGGTCTTATTCTATGCCAAAAATGTTTTTTGAACGAAGTAACACCAAATGAGAGGATATGTAAAAAATGCTCAAAAAAGATATGAAAAGGGAAAAGTTCAGCTTCCTTGTTAAGTTCGAGTTTGATAGCTTTGAAACAGCAAAAGAAGCATATGGATTAATAACAGGAGAAAAATCATGTAAAAAAGGAAATACTACTCTTCTAAAAAAGAATCATAAAGAATATTAAAAAAAAAAGGTGATAGGAGGAAAATAAGATGTCAGAAAAAGAATATGTTGTTACAATGATACAAAAACATGTTGTAGAAAAACCAATAAAAGCAGAAAGTCCTGAAGAGGCAGTAAAGAAAGCTTACAATCTTCATAATAATGGAGAATTGGAGTTTGCTATGAAATTTGGTGAAATGCCTGATATAGAAGATTTCAAAGCAGAACTAGTAGTAAAGGAGGAATAAAAAATGGGAAGAAATTATGATGGAGATATTGAAGGAAAATTTTGGTTTGGAATACAATCTAGTTCTGACGCAGACTTTTTTGGAGTAATTGGTTGTCAACCAGAAGAAATAAATTATTGTTTTGAAGAAAACGACCTTACAGGTATTGAAGAAGGATTAAAGAAATGTGATGAAGCATTAGGAGAATACCAAGAAAAAATGAAAGTTTTCTTTGAAGGAAAAGACACAGATTTAGAATTATCAGAAGTTCTTGATCTTACAAGAGAAAAAACTAGAGAAATGCTTAAATGGTATGCTAGAAGAGAACTTGGGATAAAGATAAGAGATTGTGTGAATGAACAAGGATTTTGTAATTTCACAGCACAATGTTAAAACAGGGGGGAATAAAAAATGGAGAAATACTATGTTATAACAAAAAGTGATCGGAGGGAAAAAAATGAATGATTTAAGTAATATAGATTATAATAATTGTGAGGGTGATGATTGGAAGAAAGTAATTAAAGCTATGGATAGTGGAGAAAAAGTTAAGATTCATGAAAGCATTTATTACTATTTCCTTGAAGTATTACCTCCTATTAAGATGTTTAATGGGGGATTCTTGTTCGCTGAAGGAAGCGAAGGATTAAGAAGATTTACTAATGTAGGAAAAGATTATTTTGTTCAAAACACAGAAAAGATTAATCCTGTTCCTATGATGAATGACGGACAAATAAAGGCTTGGCAAGAAGCAGGGAGCCCAATATAAAATGACTAGAATTTTACTTAAAGAAAAGAATCATTTAAAAATTCTTGAAACAAAGAAACCAGTAATGTTTCAAAACAGAGAATTGAGCAAGATAGACTTAAGTGAAACAACAGCAAATAAAGAATTTTGTGAGATCACTTTTAAGAATGGAACAAGCCACTTAGTGAAACAACATAAGTTAGATTTGAAGGAGATGATGAATAATGGTAGTAGAGTATGATGATGATTGTTTTTATGATTACGAATTTGAAGATGACGAACTAATATGAATAGGAGGAAAATAAAATGGAAGATTTAGATATTATAAAACAGTTGATGAGTGGAAACCATCTAGAAGCATTTGAGTTAAAGAGAGCAAAAGAATTAGTTCATGGCTTAACAATGAATTTAAAAGGGAGAGTGGAAAATATGAGTGATGAAAAAAAACACGGAATTAGTGTAAGAGAAAGAAAAACCAATGAATTAGTAGAATTTATTGAATGTGAAACTGGAAGACCTGCTTTAAGAATATTAAGTGGTATCAGAATTAATATGGGTCCTGATTATAAAGCTAGTGAAGATTATGTTGCTTTGAAAGAAATAAAGGAGATCAAAAAATGATGTTTGGAAGAAAACTAGAAGATGAAGAAGAAAAACTTTTCTGGAAGAAATGTTATGAATTAGGAATGAGTAATGATTGGTGTAATGGAAAATTTAGTGAAGCAGACGGAAACTTTATTGTCGAAGAAGACAGGCTTAACAAGAAAAGTGTTATAGTATTTGATAGCTTTTGGGAGTTGGCTTGTTATTTTGAACATGGTAATTGGTGTCTTGGAAGCTCAGTAATATACAGAAACTTGTGCATGATTCAACAGGATAATGGTGGTGACGAATATCTTACTATGAAATTGTTCAAAGATGGAGTTGTTAGAAGTTTTGAAAGTATTAGTTTTGGTAGAATGTTAGAAGATACTTCTTTTCATTTTAGCCAGTACATTGATGAATTAATGGGAGCAACGCTTCTTCTTAGTAAAAGAGATTTTGTTAAACATGATAAAGAAGGCGAGATACTAAGAGATAAGGAAGGATTGGCACTTATTGAAGAGAAAGAGTGTGAAATTATAGTTTACGGTCAAAGTATTGAAGAAGAAATGAAGACTGCAACAAAAATTATAACTGATTAAGGAGGAGAATAAGATGTTGAATAAAAAAAGTATTCGTATACTTGAATCATTTAAAGATCATGTAGTTGATGAAGTTCCTGAAGGATGGGTTGAAACAAAAGGAACAACAACTCAACCAAATGGATACGCATGGTATAATAATAGGGTATCAAGATTTGACAAAGAAAGTAAAAGAAAAAGTGTATTAGTTAAAATAAAGGAGGAATAAAAGATGATTAGTAAAAAGTATATTAGTGAATTATTTACTCATTGGATGAATGAAAAAGAGATAAATCCAAAGGATAAGACAATAGAAGACTTCTTTGATTACGTAATAGAAAGCGAGATAAATGGAAACTACAATCAAGTAAAAGAATTTGTTAAAGAAATGAGTCAAAATCAACACAGCCATTTTATGATTTACATTTGCAATAATAAAGCTTTATTGGGTGAGAGAGGAATGAAAAGCTTATTCTTAAAATGAGTAAATATCAAAATAAAAGGAATGGTATGCCAATGTACCTCTTTAAACAATGCTTTGGAGATATGTCCATGGAAGATCAGTTAAGAATGGCTGATACGCTGGGAAAAATAACACAGGTTTGCAAATAAACTTTTTTGCGAACCATGCGAAACAAACGAAAAAACAAAGGTGAAAATATGAATATTGAAAGTCTTAGAGTTTTTAATCATCTTAACAATCTTAAACTAGATAATGATGATTTTGAAAGAATAATTAATGAACAAAAGCATGTTGATAGAAGCGGTGTTTGGATAGGATCCGTTAAAGAAAAAGGCATAATAATCATTAGTCATGATGAAAAACACAGCATAAAAATTGTTTCTAAAATTGATGATAGACTAAAAGCAGGAGACAGAATTATGTTTAAGACACTTGTTAGAATTAAAGATCTTCCTGAAGAAGTATTCAGACTTCATAGCATAGCACAATACAGAAGCCTTGATAAAACTATTAATAGCGTTGCTAAAAATCTTGAAACACTAAAAGATAAGATATGCGACAGATTCTTTGACGGATACCCAAAAAGCTTAGGTGAAATGAACAGCGATCCTGATTACGAAAATGATAATAACCGTAAAGAAAAGCTTATAAAATTAAAAACTGAACTTGTAAAAAAACAGTTATCTGCTATTTATTGGTTATTCAACGAAGAAATGGTTGAAGAAAACGTTTACTCTAGAGAGAATATTGCAAGAATAATAAAAGTTTTTAGTAGAAATAACCGACGAGTCGCTATTATTCAAAAGAATTATGAAAGAAATAGAGGAAGCCCATTATTTGGTGGTGGATGGACTGAAAGAGTAAAAAAGACTAGTTTAATGATTAATTGTTATAAACCAAATGATGGCAAGTATAATTATGTTTGTCCTGGAAGAGAAATATATCTTAAAAGTTATGGTGGCGAAGTTTGGATTTGTGATGAGCTTCTGGAAAAGGTTAGCAGTGAAGAACTTGAACATATTAGTAACGGAGGAAATGATGATGAATGGTTATTGCTTACTCCTGATAAATATAAAGGATTGAGTAGAAGTGTTAAGCTTAAGATTATGAGTGAAAAAAGGAAAGAAGAAAAGGATAAAGCTCAAACTAAAGTAAATAAAGAGTTGGTTAAACAATTTAATAAAGGGGTTGTTGAGAGATCAGGAATAAAATTCAGTAAAGGAATGATTGAATACACAGGATGTTTTATTAAGAGTAATATTATAGGAAAGTATGTTGTTGATAATCGTATTGTTTTGCAGGAAAGTCCTGATTTTAATGAAATATTTAATAACCTTGTTGATTACATTCTTAGATTCAGAGTTTACAAAAATGATTATAGAAGGGAAGAAAGGATTAGTTGTGAGTTTGAAGGAAAAGAAAAGATTGTTATTAATGGAATAAATATTAATGCTGAAAAAAGGGGAAATCTTATCTACATCAATAATTTTAAGATTGTTAAAGATGATGTTAGTAAGGTAATAAAAAAAGGTTTATGTTATAATAAGCAAAAAGATTATGATAATTATTTAACTTCTTGCAGCAAGGTTAATCTTACTGTTCAAAACGCTTTAGATGATAATGTTATTACTTTTAAGCTTACTGTTGATAGCACTAGGGATAATTGTCTTAGTAATCGTGACGAGATTATGATTAGTATTCCTTTCTGGAGATTTGAAGGTAAGAACTTTGTAAAAATCAACAATAAAGATTTGAGGGTTAAGAACACTCCTGCTCTTTTTGAGATAGGAAGAAATATTGATAGTAGTCATAATACTAGAGGATACCTTCAGAGAAGCATTGATTTCTTATATAAAGCTGTTAAAGACATTACTCCTGAAGACATAGGCGTTATGATAAAGGAAGGAAAAACTCAATACAAAACTCACATGAGAGCAGAGAAGAAGAAGTATAAAGAAAAAGTAGAAAAAAGCAAAAAGTTCCTTGCTCACGCAGTTAACATTACAAAAGCAACAAAGAAAGGAAATGGTTATTTTGTTGAAGGAATAAGCGGAAACACTTATTATGTTAAAACAGAAGGATTAGGAGTTTACACGGTTGTTAATGGTAAAGCAGATAAGTATCTTTGCATAGTAGACAGCAAATATAATCGTGATGAAGAATGGGAAGTGAATGACGGAATAGCACAAAGACTACTAATGCTAAGCAAAGACAAAGTAGTCAGTCAAGAAATCTATGATAAAGGAGACAAAATAGATGATTATTGGCAGACGCTCGGAACCGAACCTGAAAAAGCGAAAATTAGATGAAAAAAAAGGAATAATAAAAGTTAAATTAGACTACTATGGAGATAGATATGAAGGAGTATTAAAAAAGGTGAAAGAATGAAGAAAGAAGAAGTTAAACTAAAACATTTTGGTGAAACAAAAACAATTCTTACATTAACAAGGAAAGAATTAACTGAATTATTAGAACAAGAGTTTAAAATAAAATTTGAACAAACAAGGTTGTCTAGCACAGGATTCAAAGGATGGTACTAAAAAAATGAAGATACTTATAATTGGTATGGGTGGCGAGGGCAGTTTCTTAGTAAAGGAGATTGTTGAGTGTTTTGATCAGGAACAAATGGATCCAATGGTTGAAATTACTCTTGCTGATTTTGATATTGTAGAAACAAAACAATGCTTACCATTAGGATACCAAAACTTCAGTCTAAAAGAAGCTGGTAAGAATAAAGCAGAAGCATTAAGTAAAAGATATGAGGATTATTGTTTTAATGTTCTTAAGACTAAGATAGAAACAGCAGAGCAACTAAAAGGAACAAATCTTATTATTCTTTGTGTTGATAATAATAAGGTCCGAAAACTAGTTTACGAATCAGGTATTGATTATATTGATTTGAGAAGTACTGGAAGAAGAGTTTTCTGCATGCCAAAGAATTGTGATGAGATGAAGTTTCTTGATGATGACATGAAAAGTTATAGTTGCCAAGAACAATCTGATTTGGATAAAGGTTTTGTTCAGAAAGGGCACAAAATAGCCAGCCTCATAGGGATACAAATGCTTCTCAATCATCTTAGAGGACATGACAATAAAACAATAAACTTAATGATATGATGGAGGTAGATAAAGGTGTGGCTTGTTAAGACTTTTAATACGGAAAAAGAAAAGAATGATTTTATTGATAGTAATAAGGAAAATTATCAGATGGAAGAAATATTTATTAATAATTCTTATGGTGTTGAGTATAGAGAGTTATTAAAGATGTAATGAGGAGGAGAATTAAAATGGGAAGTTTTGCAATAATGGATGATAATGGAATAATCAATGACGGATTCGAATCACTCGAAGAAGCTGTTGATTACATTCCAATTATTAGAAAAGAAAACAATGATATAAGTGGAGATCTTAAAGTTATTGAGATACATTGTGTAGACAATTAAATCGGAGGTAGAAAAAAATGAGAAGGATACAATTAAAATTAAATAATAGAATCTTCTGTGTTGAAGTTCCAAAAGACACTAAAACGGATGATTTTGAAACTATACACAACGCACTGCATGAACAAATAAATTTAAATAATGAGAAAGAAAGTATAATTTTTTATGAAGAACTATAGAAAAGGAAGAAGTTATCAATATGATAGGAGGCGAAGATGATGGATGAAAAAATTAAAAGTATGTTAGAAAAAGCTGGGCTAAAAGAAGAAGAAAAAATATTAGTAGAAAACATTTTAACAACACATAACATTAAACTAAAAGAGGTGGAGGAAATTGAATCTTAAAGAATTAAATGATAAACAAAAAAAGTGTGTAACTAATCATTGGAAGAAAGAAAAAAAGATAGACCAGCAAATAAGTGATCTTGAAGCTAAAAAAGGAAGAATGAGATATCTTTATAAGACAAAACACTTCAAGCCAATACTGGACTTAGTAAAAGAAAAGCTTGGAGCAAATTTTTGGGAAGAATACGGACCTTTCGGATTATGCAGCGAAACTACTTATTACTTCGTAAAAGAGTTAGGGGATATTTGTAAGAGAGGAAATGTTCTTGGTAGCATCTGTATCGTAAGTGGTGATGGTTGGATGTTAAGAGATGAGAAGAAGAACACAGGGAAATATCCTAAGAATAGTCTTGGTGAAGTTAATGGAATGAATAATCCAAGAATAGAATTTACTGAAAAGATGGATGTTGATTGGCTTGTTAAGTGGGCAAAAAGACAAAGGTGAATTAAGATGACAGAAAAAGATGATAAGTATTGGACTGTAGTAAAATACTGCAAGGAAGAAGAATACAATAATAAATATCCTTTCTTAGCAGAAGTAAGACTCGAAACAGGAGAAGTTTTTGTATGGAGATTACCAAGCATTCCTGAAGAACAATATAATTTTATGCCTAATAGTAAATGTGAACCAGAAGATTTCTGGAAAGAAGTGAACCACGAGGGAAGAAGATGAAGCATAAAAGAACAGTATTGGAAAGAATACTCCCTATATCAGAAGATTATAGACTGCTAAAAATAGAAAATAATCAGATGATTTTAATTAAAGTAAAGGAGAAAGGTGATTAGAAATGACTGTTAAAGAAGAATTAGATAATAGAGAAATATATTGTTGTCCTGAATGTAGATGCTCAACAGGTGATGATTGGGAATACAAAGATTTTAGTAACAAAAATATTATTGTATGCCCTCAATGTAAAAGTGAAATCATACATGAAGAGGTGGAAAGAATGGAAGGAATTTGTGAATTTGATTTTAAAGACAGCGAAGGTAATCCTTGTTTAGGTCTTACTCATGGTTTTGGAGGATGTTGCAAAAATTGCTCTTACTACAAGAAGGAGGAAGAAAAATGATTTGGAAATGTAATACGTTTGATTGTCAGCACGTGTTCGAGGACAACACTACTGAAGAGGATATAGAAAAGGAAGAAGTTATCAATATGATAGGAGGCGAAGATGATGGATGAAAAAATTAAAAGTATGTTAGAAAACGAAGAAGTAAGTTTTAATGATTTTTATACTTACTTGAGAGATAAAGATATAGGTGATTGGGATAGAGTGAACAGTGAAGATATTATTAAACAGTATTGTACTGAGAAGATGAATGAGGGAGTTCATGTAAGCCATATAATAAAAGCACTTGAAGAAAATCCTAGTGATGAAGAAGTTTATGGTATTTGGCTTGGTAACAGCATGGAAACTCCAACACCAATAAATAATAAGAAAGATCTAGTTAAAGCTTTAGAAATAAAAGACGAGGAATAAGATGAAAGAAAATAATAAGATTCCTTTATACGTAGAGGATAGTACAGGTCATTCTACAATTGAAGTAGACAGTAAAGAATTGCCTGAACGAGTAGCTGAAGAGCTTAAAGATGACAAATGGGTTACTATCGCGAAGAATGATGGTAGTACGGAGATCTTGACTGAGAGCGATGTTCCATGTGATTATGAGAACGAAGAAGAAGAGTTAAGTGAGGATGATAAGAAGCTTAAGGAAGAAGTAGCAGAAAAGCCTGTTGATGATTGGAAGAAAGCTTTCAATCCAGTTAAAGAAGGAAGCAATAGTAATATGCCAAAGCCAACAAAATCTAGCTTTGTTAAAAAGTTTAATGGAGTAAAAAGCTGCACTTCAATAAGAAAAGCAAAAGGCGGCTGAAGAAATGGAGGGAAAAAAATAAAATGATAGAAAAACTAGAAGAAGGAAACCTAATAAACAACGGTATTTGTCCTGTATGCAAGAAACTACACAAAAACAGTATTGAAGCAAGTAATTGTTGCAAAAAGGTTAATAAAGGTTTTGAACTAAAATGTCTTAACTGCAACAGCCTTAATGTTAATATTGATTTTGAGAATGACGTTTTCTGGTGTGGTGATTGCAATAACACAACAAGTTGTTTGGATCAATTAATAAAAATTAAGGAGATGGTATAAAATGGAATATGAATTAAGTGCAAAAACAGAAGGAAAGCTTAAAAATAAGGATGTATTAACATATCAAGAATACAAAAACAAAATAATCGATTATTTTGATTTGAATGATGAAAAAAACTTAAAAGAAGAAAAAAAGCAAAAAGAAGAAGAATCTAATAACATAGATGCATTAATGAAAGAAAAAGAATCTTATCGAAAG
>Ga0307928_10004317_pt1 | contig 10792 bp, 23 predicted proteins | sample AceLakmetagen232_FD_201815 | JGI IMG/M metagenome (GOLD analysis project Ga0307928, IMG submission 201815) | Saline water microbial communities from Ace Lake, Antarctica - #232 | ecosystem: Environmental > Aquatic > Non-marine Saline and Alkaline > Saline | place: Antarctica: Ace Lake...
TTTTTGGTGTAATATCCAAGACGTCCGGCCGCTTGTGCGTGTTTGAGTTGAATTTCTTTTCCTGTCTGCCGGTGGCGAACTTGTGTCTGCCCTGCGAATTCATCGGTTACGCCTGACGTTCTTTGTAAATCCTTCTTACAATCTTCTATTTCCTTGAAAACACCAGAAGTAACATCGGGCGTTTGCAAGGCTTCAATACCATCTTTGTCATTACAAATTATTATATGATCGGGAGCGGAGACCAACTGCGCTCTTGGATTGTTTATCGCCCCTTCATTCACCAGCCATATTCTATTTAAAGAAAAATCAACATTATCAATGCATTGGTTGCGTTTGGTATTGATTTCGTCTTGTAAATCACGGGTTGCCTCCGGGATACCAACCCCGTCCATCATGAATTCAAGTGGGATGTAGAAATCAATGGCATAGGGGATCTCATGAAAGGGTGTCGGGTTCGGCTCGTCAAGCAGTATAATATTATCCTCTTGTACGAGGACTACATGACGGTCAGGCTCCCAATATTCCCGCAGGCAGATTCCGGCGTTGCGATCTTTTTCTGTATAGACGTCAGATTGGTTCGTGTATTCATCAAGGAGGCCTATATTTTCAGATTCAAGATACTCTTTAATTTTCGGGATTTTGCTGACATTTTCGTAATACCCCTCCTCCTCCTGTTCCAGTAGCCATTCCTTGTCGGCATTGGGAATTATCTCTATAAAGAATCTGCTATCCTCAATACAGGTGGCATCCCGGTCAAGCCTCACATTTTCCATTTCGAGGGGTTCGAATTGCGGGTGGTGGTGAAGGACTTCCTGGACTTCTTCTTCTTCAACAACTTCTTCATATACAATCCGGGGGGGAATCAGATCGCCTAACAAACCTTCATGCGGGACAAGCCGCTCTACCATTCTTCGACTTTTCTTTGTCCGGGTGATAATTTCGTGTCGCCAATATACTTTTCCGCAGGTGATACCCTTCTTGACACGCTGCCTGGCGTAAGGGTCAACGAGATTTCTAAAATTGGATTCGAAAAGCTGCCAAAGTAAAAGCTGTTTGATACCTTCACAAAACGGGATGTGTTCTGGTTTCTTCGCCTTTACGGTTACGAACTCGGACAGAAAGTCCTGAAAAACCCGCATCTCTGAGGCAACAACGGTCTCCACATTATAAAGAGTCTCAGGAACAAATAAAGACGACTTGATAATGTCGTCGTCCTTTTGAGGTGTCGTCCCCAAATATTGATTCTGCGCTGGTATCCATGAATTTATTTCCAGATCCTTAAAATAGCCGTCCGAATCATCGAAACGGGTATTTACAAGATTTATGGTTCTTTCTTCTTCTTTTGTGGGTATAAAGAAGGACTCCTCCGTGCTTGTCGCCATTTCACCACCGCTTTTTTGCCAAATAGGACAAATCCGACCTTTTTAGTCCCGATAACATAGTAGCATATTGGTTGTAATTTGTCAACTTGTGCAAATATGCAAATTTTAATAGATATTATATACTTGACAGCGCTATTGAAAAAGTTTATAATATGTGCAGCACCGGTATTAATCGCCGGGATAGCTCAAGAATGAAGGCTTGCCGTTGAGCCGATAATCAACGGAAATTTTGAAATTATGCCCCCCCTCATACCACAGCGTTCCCCGTAAGGGGAATTTTTTTTACCCCCAAATAGGACAATATGCTAACAATTTGCTAACAACACTATTCCCCTAAATTACTAAAAGACTACTATATATCTCTGATAACTATTAATTTTCTGTTTCCCGAAAAGAAAAAACCCCTCAAAACCTTGTAGTTTCGGGGGTTGCCAATGCCTGTTGATCTTTAAGCCCAGCAATCTCGCTTGCCTGCCTAATTTTAATTCTTATATTTAATAAAAATTTTTCTCTTAAATCTTTCATAATAACTCTAATTATACCTTATTCACTCTTGACATACAGTTATATGTGCTATATAATATAGTAGATTTAACTACTATAAATACATTACAGTAATTAAGCGGAGGAATAAAAATATTTTGGAGGTTGCTACTAATGCCCAAAAAAAGTTCGGAGAGACAAGAATATGTAAGTCTGTGGATGAATACGGCAGAACTCGCAGTCCGGTGGGGTATCACTCGCCCTGCTATTTCGAAGATGATTAAACGAGGAAATATTCCCAACGAAGCAACTATGAGGCTGCCTTCACAACGATTGAGCGTGTCGCGTAAATGGGTGATTGAATGGGAAAAAAACAGCAAGGGCATTTCAAAAGAACCGAGGAAGGCTATATAGTATATAAAACCTTTGGCGCTTATTATACCCCACCGGAGAAATGGGTAATCGAGCCAGGAACAATTATCGAGGAAGATTGCAATAAAAATAGAGATATTACTTGTGCGGCTGGGATAAATTTTTCAACGGAAACATGGATATTAAATTTTATCCCCCATTATGATTGTATGCTTATAATTTGGAAATGCCTAATAAGAAAAGAATGGCTGGACGGGGTTACTGTCCCTTACCTCACTGACGGAAAAGCCCGTTGCAGTAAACTTCAATTAATTGAGATTTGTCATAAGGAGGAGCCAACGTGCAAGAGTTTAATGACGACGGCTGGATCGAGTGGGGGTGTGGAATGAGAGCGAAATTTCTGCACGATAGAATAGATAAGAAGAAGGCAGAGAAGCTATTCAATGCCCGGGTTGACAGTTTATTCCGGGTACTAAAGAAGAAGCTCAATAATGCTTTTTTGAAGGCGTTGGAGGGAAGCGAAATTAAGGGAGGGGATAGCAATGGTAAAAGCGAGCGACCGCCTGTGGCAGGCGTTTCTGAAAAGTCTCCAGGAGGGGGAGAAAATTCTGAGTAAATGAGGAGGGACATTGTGAAACTTACAAACGAAAACATCGAGGCAGCGACAAAATGTCTTCGAGAAATTATCGACTGTCCATTTGAGGATTTTAATACAACCGCAAAAATCCAGGCGTGCAAAGTTCTTTCAGAGATGGAATTCGCCCGGTTGTATCTAATTTTAAGCCTTGAAAAAACAAAGATAGACACAGAGGTCAGTGATATGATTGAAAAAGCGGGGTTTACCCTGAAAGGAGGGACATTATGAGTGAAAATAACTTCGAGATCGTCAAGGAGAATAATATTGGACGATTTTTAAGGGAAGAAACCGAACGCCGGGGTCTTAATAACGAAGTCCGTTATATCTTTGAACAAAAGGATACAGAGGATTTAATGGGTCATCAGAATTATTCAGGCAAAATCTTCGACATCATATTCCCGAAAGGAAACCCGGACAAAATGAATATAAGCAACGGGAGAGAGATAGAAGATTATTCTCTTGTCCAAGACATTATTGCTGGTTTATTAAAACCCTATGTAACAAATCTGGAAAAGGAATACCAAGAGAAAAGAAAGGAAAAACAATGATACCAATAAGCATCTCTTTTCTCCTGGCAGGACTGCTTATTTTGGCTATCGAGAAGGCACTCGAATGGAAGCCAAAGTCGGACTTCTGGCAGTGGCAGAAACGAAGTATCTGGAGGCGATAAATGAAGACTGACATATATTGCGACAAAATCAAGGAAATTCGCAGGCTTGACGATGACCAACTCCGGAGAAAATACAACTGGCATCAAGAACGGGCTATCGAACACCAAGAAAAGCTGAAGAAATACCGCTATTTGCCATATTTCGCTATCGTGAAAAATCACAACCGGATCGCCAACAAATGCCGGAAAGTGGCGAAAGAGAGAGACGTGGAGTTATGACATTCCTCGGTTACGACAGATATCTTGACAAGCTGATCGAGGAAGAGACCGGCGAAGAAACTGAGAAATCAGGAGAAGACATTTGGTCAGACCTGCAAATTCAGGAGTGGCAGGTTGAAAAGGAGGAGGAAGATTAATGCCATCACTATACGATTTCCTGGATGTTGAAGCCAGGCTTAAAACGGTTTTCACCGACGAAACCGAGTTGACCGACGAAGAACTCAATGAATTACTGAAAATCAAAGCGGACAACAAACGGGACATTGAGGAGAAGCTCGTTGGATACGCAAAATTCATCAAGCAGATTGACGGCGAGATAACGCCGATTGAAGCGGAAATCAAACGATTGCAAAGACGAAAAAACTCCCGGAAAAACCTGATAGAGCGAATGAAGGAAGCGATGAAATACGCTTCAAGAGTAGCAAAAATCACCAAGACGGTTGACGCCGTGGGCAACGGGATGAGACGGCAGAATATTGCCGCAAGGGTTATCGTCAAGAGCGAAGCCCATGTACCCCCGGAATTCACGAAATACACTGCAAAATGGGCAACTGGTCAGTTGGACTTTATGGCGATGACTGAGTTATCGAGCAAATTCGGCGTGGACATTTTCACCCGTGAGATTGACAAGAGGCGTATCAAGAAGTTTTGGCAGGATTCCGACGAAAAGGAAGTCCCGGACGGTGTGGAAATCGAGGACGGCAGACAGACTATTGTGATTTTATAAGGAGGATTCAAATGTCAACAGCAGCATTAGTGCCATTGGATAAGAGAGGACTGGAGATTGTCAAAGTAGTCGAAGGGGCAAATTTCAACGAAATAATCGCAATGCAACATTATATGATGACCTACGACGCAAAAGGCAATCCAAAAATCACTATCCTGAAACCAGGGCTATTGAACAAAATGGAAATCAAATATGACGGGAAGGCAATACCACAAGCAGTGATTCCCACCGAAGACGAGGAAATGCACCTTCGCCGAATGATGGGATTTGACGCCAACGATCCACTGGTTATTATGAAAGGCGTTGTCCACATTCCGGGAAGCGATCAACCATTTACCGACTACGGCAGTGCCAGTCCCAGAGATACCCCCAATAAAAGGCTTCTGGAAATGGCTTGCACCCGTGCAGTCAACAGGGCTATCCGCCTTGCCACAAACTGCGGGTTCACATCGGTGGAGGAGATGACTGAGGACATATCGTTCGAGGAAGCCAAAGTTCAGTTACATCAGAAGAAAAAGCCAAAACAAAAAAGTCCCCTGGCAAATGACTTCAGGCTGTTCTTCATCCAGGTATTCTGCAAAGGCGATGCAAGCAAGTTCGACGGAAAGCTGGCACTTACATTCTTCAAGCAAGAAACCGGCAAGCACTGGCAGGCAGATGATGTAACAAACGCTGACTGGAACCTGGTAATCGCAAAACTGAAGTCAAAGCTACCCAAGCCCGAGCCCGAACCAAGCGACCTGCCCGCTGACATTGCCGTTGACCAGGATTCAGACGACCTATCTTTTACCAGAGAATGAGGAGGAGAAAATGAAGAAATATAAAGTGAAAGTCATGAAAACAGGATTATTTCTCACCGACCTCCGAGGTGTTTACCGGATTGATGATGAGAAATGCTTTACGGAAAAGGAAGAGGATGCTATCGAATTCGAACGGGATCTGCTAAACATGTGTGGTATTGATGAGAACTATAGATTCCGGTTGGTAACAAATCTCACATTCCCGGCAACAGATTCCTTCTATCTTCATGGCGACAACAACGACCTGATTGGGTCTGACATCGCTCTGTCCCTGTTCGAGGAATCCTATCCCCATTTTCTACATGCCCTGGATGAAATCAAGATAACAATGTTGGTGTATGCAAATGGAGAAAGTAAAATAACCCATGTCGATGATCGGGTAGTGTTGGATGCGGTATGATTTCCTACTACCCGTCCCGGAAAGGAGGAAATTAAATGCTGGAACTCACACAAATATGCCCACGAGACCACGCAATCGGCGAAGAATGTCCTCTTTGTAACGGCAAAGGTCTTTGGACAACAAAGAATGGACAGGAGGTTATCACTTTCCTGGAATCCATATATGGGATTTCTTCTCTCCAAAATAGGCTGGAATTAATGGAAGAATGCTATGAAAGACACCTTAAAACCTACCACCAGAGAGACGAAAGACAGGCAAAACTGATTGGCATTATGTCCTGGCTACCACACAACCAGAAAACTGCAGAAAGGGAATTGATTGAAGCGTTAATCGAGTATATTGGCAACGATAATATTACCGCCTTTTTCGAATCCCTTAAAAAAGAAATGAGGTGGGAATGATATGAAATACAAATCCGTCGTTCTCAAACCCGAAGACGCCGACCTGAGCAAACTCACCATTGAGAAGATTGAAAAGAAGGTCCGAGGTTGGAGTAATGCCCTGGCACAGTGCAAACTGCTTCTTCACTCGAAACCCGATAATGTCAGGCTTAAACATCGGCACGAATACCTGTCCAAATGTATCCTAAACGGAGTGGAAACCCGGGAGAGAAAAGAAAATGCCAGAGAACTCAAAAAACTTAAAAGTAAAAATTGATACCCGTGAGCAGAAACCCTGGAAATTCCCTGCCGGGACTGAAACTGTCCGGGGCAAGTTGGATGAAGGCGACTACGCCATTGTCGGGCTTGAAGGCAAATTCGGCATTGAGCGTAAAACCCTGGAAGATATTTGGGCGAGCCTGACCTGGGGGCGGGAGAGATTCAAGCGGGAACTCCAGCGTGTCAAGGTAAAGGGATACCTGAGCTTCATCATAATAATCGAGGGCAGTCCCCGTGATTTCTGCGACCCGGAAGCCCGTGGCAACAGGACAAAGCCCAATTCCCTGCAGGCAACTGTCCGGGCGTGGCGACGGAGATATGGTATTGATTTTATATTCCTGAAAAATAGTAGGAAGGCGGCCTGTTATGCGAGGTGGTGGTTAACCCAACGGTGGCGGGAATGGAACGAGGAATTATGGCACGAGCAGGAACCAGCGCCATTCAAAATGACACCATGGGCATGCAAGAAAAGAAAATTAAGAATGAAAGGAGGAAAAAATGGCAAAAGAACCAGCGGTGTTGTCAATAGCACCGGATACGAGCAAACTCAGCGATGAAGAAGTGGAGAAAGTCATCGCAGAGCTGAAAAAATCCAACAAAGAAACTCAGGCAATTCTCGACCCTATCGTAGAAGAAAGCGAGCGGTATAGTGCCGGGCTTGAACAGAACCAGAAGAAGATCACAGCAGCAGATCAATTAATCCTGATTCATACTGCTTCTGTGGAGAACCTCACAAAAAAGCAGATGTCTCTCCTGCCAAGAATCCGGGAGTTGAAAAGTATTATCTCCAAAAACGACGGGAGAATTCAAACCCTGGAACAGGAGTTCACGAAAGGACGGGAATTCAACCTGACCGTCCCGGAGAGCGTAGTCGAGAAAATCATAGGAGGTGATGCCACTTAAAATCCCAACCACGATCATAGTTTGTTTCTCACCTAATCGGCAAGAAGAAAGCCCGCTTCGGCGGGCTACTCTTCCGGGGCGGGTGGTGAAGGTAGTGTAAGACTATCTGCAAATAGCATCTCGAAGCAACCGGCTGCTCGTCCCGGTGGAGTTAAATGAAAGGAGAGTGAAATGAGCGGTTTTGCCTGCCCTGAATCCGGGCTAAGTATAAGCAAAAGAATTAGGGAGGGGATATATGTGAAACCTTACATAGAAGAATGCTGTCCAATTTGTAATCAGAAAAAAGTCTTCATCCGCAAGGGCAAATATATTTGCGGAAATTTCAACTGCAATTGGTCGCAGGAAGTGAAGCCCCTGAAAAAGGGGAAGCAACCAATATTGAAAACTGACTTGAATAACAATCGCCACCGTGATCGGTGGATAAGGAAGGCGGTGTGAAATGCAATGTAAAAAATGCGGTGGCAGTGGCTTACTGTGGGACATGGGGAAATTCCCTGAAGAGCCACAAGAGCCTTTCACAAAATGGATGTGTGATAGATGTAATGGAAAAGGCATTGAACCGGAGAAGCAGAGAAGAGAACAGTGCAATTGTCCTGTCTGTGGGAATATTTTTATTCCACCGGAACCCAAGAAAGACCCAAAAACACTTAAACCCGATGAAATAATTTGCCCTGTTTGTGGGGATATTGCAACTGCTGAATTTGCTGATAATGGGTTTGGCGCTTATGCTGTTCAAATTGAACCATTCCATTGTTATTGTGGATGGAGTGAATATCAATATCAGATCGACCCGGAGGGGCTGGAGAGAGCTATGAAAAAAGCGAAGGAGATTAAGATTAGAGCGGAATCTTTCTTCGGTTATAGTAGCCCGACAACTATTATTATCAAAGCCTATCTCGGAATGGAACCGGAGAAAACTGCAATTGAAATGATAGCTATAACCCTGGAGGATGTCGGGATCAAAGAGGAGGCTCAAAACAAAGATGAAAACGAAAGTTAAATGTCTGAGATGCGGGGAAAAGGAAATAAGGGAAATATAGGAGGTAAAAAATGAAAGTATTTACGAAAAAGGATGAAACCCTCCCTGAGAATTGGGAGCAGGAACCTAATTATATCTGGATAGGTGGGGGAAATGGCGAACTGAAGGCAAGCCCACTGGATAATGATTTCATCGGGAAAAAACTCATAGACGAAATAAAAAAAATGGGAATTACAGGGTTCAATAAGACACAAGCAATTGAAATGAGCATTGAGTTCTATGAGAAGCAGCTTATGAGGGGAATTCACGACTACTATGAAAACCCGATAAGAGATGAATTCGAAAGAATTTACAAAGAATTCCCGGATGGTGAATTCAATGCCGTATGTCAATACAAGGTTTCCGGCGATGTTTTTATCAAAGTCTGGAATCAGTATTATAAAAAAATGGTATGAAAGGCGGTGATTCCAATGAAAGTGAATGCTGAAATAATAATCCAGGTGACCTATTTTAATGATCCATTGGTGGTTCACTCTCACTATCATAGATTTAGGGAATATGAATATGCTCATCCAAATGAAATAAAAAAGAACGATGAATTCGCATTTAGTGTGAATAACAAGCAACTTAATATAAAAGTGGGGGAGATTTATACTGGATCCCCGATAGATGGAGAATTTGCTTGTAAAATATATCTCAAAAAAATAGAATGCGATAGTTTCCAGGAATTTGAGGAAATTATCAAGCAAATACAAGGGTTTGGATTCAAGGAAAGGATATCATAAAGGGAAATATGATCTCATCCGGGGCGGGTAAATAGGCCGCCCGTCCTGGTGGAGTAAAAATGAAAGGAGAAATAATATTGAGATTATTAGTAAAGAACCAACGAACGATATATCCCCTGAATGTATTGTTTGTGGGAAAGATTCTCCGGAGTATAACATAACGGTATGCGATTTATGTCAAAATCCGGTGTGTTTCGATTGTTCTGAAGGAATTAATGGTTGCCTTGTATGCAAGAAATGTATGGATGAGAATGAAAAGATTGAATTCCAACAGGTGTGATGAATTTGGGAGAGGAAGGAGAGTGTGAAATGGCTGAGGACAAGGAGTTGAAAGGAGATTTAACAGGAAAAGTATGTTGGGCTTGTGGTAAGCCTGCAACCCATGTTTGGAAGATTGCAGAAAAGACTTATTACTGCGATGACTGTTGGGAATACAGAGAAGATTATGTGGAAGATATACGAGAGAATGAAAAGATTGAATTCCAACAGGTGTGATGAATTTGGGAGAGGAAGGCGGTGTAAAAGATGAACACAATGGAAGAACTCATTGAGAAATACAAACAGCTTAAAGATGCGGGTGAAAGTCCTGTGGTGGAAGTCTCTGTGCAATGGAACTCTATTGCCCTCCTGACAGAAGCCCCGGAGGAATCAGGTGAGAGAAGTATCCAGCATGCTGAGGTTATCGTTTCTCGTTTCCTGAAAGCCTTTTTGAAAGAAGAAGGTATTGAATATTGGGATTTTGATGAAAAAAAAGCAAATGTGAATTGGGAGAAGAGAAAGGCGGTGTGAAATGAAAGAAGATATTACCTGTAAAAAATGTGGTGGTAAGGGCATTGAACCGGAGAAGCAGATCGACCCGGAGGGGCTGGAGAGAGAACGGAGGCAACCAATGAGTGAAGCAACACTGATATATGAAGAGAACGATCTCCGGGTAGTGAAAGTCCCGGAGGAATCTGAGGACAAAGAAAAAAAAATCTACCATTATTATTATGAGGAACGCACCGGCGGAAACCTGATGGGCAAAAACTGGGAAACCATGGCAAGGGTTACAAAAATGCACGACGGCAACTGGGGCGCTCCGGAGGTTTTGAAGAAAAAGCAAGCCACCGGCAAGTCCTTCAAGGCACTTTGCAAGAAGCTGGATAAGGAGGTATAAAATATGTGTGAAATACGAGAAGAAGATAGACCGACGAGTTTTTTCAACAGCAGATTACAGTTTACCCCGTTTTTGTATAAATTACGAATAAGGAAAACCCTCGATAAAATCCAAGATATTGATGGTTCTTTCAGCGACGAGATTCTAAAATATCTTGAACCGGAGGACTGCAAAAAACTTACGAAGGCGCTCAAGGAACATTACAAAGAAATCAAAAAGTTAGCAAAGCAAATCAAAAGCCTTGTTAACCCCTTCTTTGGTGTATTCCTGTCATTGGAGGAATTTTTTGACGAAGAAAACCCCTTAAGATTGCATAATGATAAGGCGAGGGCATTGAAAAGGCTTCATGGCGAAATGAAAGAAATCGATAAGGAGGAATAACATGAAAGACGAGATGAGGTTTTATGATTTGCAAGGCACTGGCACAATGTCCCAAATGAATGAAACCTCATCTCGTAGAAGGGATAAAGACCACCATTAGCCTTACCAAGAGAGAATGTAATAAATATAATGAAAAGAAGGATGGTATAACAACTTGCCAACCACCGTCGAAATATATGAAGCAATCGAAAAACAAATGCAAATTTTCTTCGAACCTGGCGAAGTCAGAGAACTGCGGG
>Ga0307928_10004318_pt1 | contig 10790 bp, 13 predicted proteins | sample AceLakmetagen232_FD_201815 | JGI IMG/M metagenome (GOLD analysis project Ga0307928, IMG submission 201815) | Saline water microbial communities from Ace Lake, Antarctica - #232 | ecosystem: Environmental > Aquatic > Non-marine Saline and Alkaline > Saline | place: Antarctica: Ace Lake...
TTGGAAACCTTGGGGTTTGGTTATTAAGGAAACCAAAAAACCTATGGGGCTGAAATTTCTTTCAACTATCCACCACTTGTTTAAGACTTGGGTAAACAAGAACCCTTAATGCTCCCCGAGTAGGACTTGAACCTACGACCTAATGATTACTTTATGGACTATATCATCACCATCGACTTTACGTTACGGTGTCGGACGCTATTGTGGTTATTAAGTGAACTCTATCACTCCACTAGTCTCTGCACCTTTTCTAAGTGTACTTAGAACTTGGCTCAAGGTTATCCCGAAAGACGTTCCCTGAATTCATCCAATTTTCGACTATTGTTTCCAATAGAAGCTGCTAACACAGTCATTTGCTCTACCAACTGAGCTATCGAGGAATATATTATTCAAATTCTGGTTCTATACCCCATTCTTTGAATTTTTCAAAAATTTTGTATTGGTTTCTAACTGGTAGATATTCATTTATATCACCAGTCCAATAATAAAATGCTAAACTTAAATTAGTAAAAATTTCAATCATTAATGGATAAACTTTATCTGCGAAAACAGGTGCATCAAATCTAATTCTAATTAATTCACACGCATCTTCATACATACTTTCATCAAATTCTTGGTATTCAAATCGAATATCCTTTACTAATTCTGGAAACGGATAAACCAATTGAGCTATTTCTAACCCTTGATACTTTGTTAAATCTTTTAATTTCATAATGTTTATATTAATAATAATTAAAAAAGTTTACATTCCTTTCGGATTTCCTAATCAGAACGTTATTTTTCCCAATGGGTTTTTTAACATTCCTTTCGGAATTCCTAATCAGAACGTTGCGGTCCTTACGAGTTTCGAACTCGTCTGATTATCTTCCGTGACAGGGAAGTGGACACCCAAGCATCCCCAAAGACCATATTGTACCCCAAGTAGGAATTGAACCTACACATCCAATGGACAATAGTTTTTGAAACTATCGCGTCTACCATTCCGCCATTGGGGCAAACGAATATAGATAAAGGGATATACAAGTCGTTCCCAAGATTCATCAATAAACAGATAATTAATCTATTTACTAAAACGATACACGACCCTTGTTATAATTCTTAATATTAGTGATATCATTCTAATATCAGTGCTACCAATGTGGTATCTTTCTTTCTATATTTGCAGTCCTGACGGGAGTTGAACCCGCTCCATGATCCGTGACAGGGATATATCTTAGCCGTTTGACCTCAGGACTATATTTTTGTACCTCTGACAAGACTTGAACTTGCACATCCATTACTGAATACTAGGGCTTAAACCTAGCGTGTCTGCATTCCACCACAGAGGCATATATTAGCGGTGACTGGAGGATTTGAACCTCATACTCCACATAGACGTTTGTGGTATGTTAAATGAACAAGTATTAACCCCTTAACACTTATTACAGTAACTATTGTTACTCCAATTACACCACAGTCACCAAATTACTTACTTATTTATTATTTTATTAACTATTGAAGAATTTCCATTTTTATATAATTCTTCATGTATTTCACCATGACAATTACTACATACTAAAATACATTTATCAACTTCTTTTTTCATTATTTCTAATGCTTTTGTTTTCCCACTAATAGTAAAATCTTTTTCTTTATCATTAATATGATGAAATTGTAATGATTTAATACATTTATTATATCCACAACTTTCAACTTCACATTTACCACCTTTATATTCAACAAGGTTTATTTTTGCTTTTTGTCTCCAATATATTACATTCTTAACAACCGATTTTTTTCTTTCATCTTTTGATTGTCTGGTGGTTATTCTTTTATTTTTAATTTGTTTTGTTATTACAGTTCTACTATAATTATAAATATTAGATAATTTTCTTAAACTGAAACCATTATCATAATCGTTTTGAATATTATTTATAACACTACATGGTATTTCAATTGAATTATCAAATCTACTTATTCCATTTTTTCTACAATGATAAGAAACTGTTGATTTACTACAACCTAATTTTTTAACAATTTCATTATATGTGCATCCATCATTTCTTAATTTAATAATATTTTCTTCCATAATCATTTTTGCTTTATATATTAAAACAAAAAGGTCAAAAAATTAACCAAATTGGTTAATCTTGTTTATGCTCTGAGAGCAGGATTCGAACCTGCGGTGGAACTTCCGTTCACCAGATTAACAGTCTGGACTTTTCGACCAACTAAAGCAACCTCAGCATTTAATCCGTTTTATTACGAGAAAACGGATAAAGAACATTGTTTAGCGGGTACAATGTCCAAAACCTTGATAGTTCCCTACACATGGTAAAGAATCGTAGCGCGAAGTGAATTCGAATCACTGACCTCGAGAATATGAGTCTCGTGAGCTGACCAACTGCTCTACCGCGCAATATATTGTTAAAAGATAAGACTGTACTTCATTATACTACAAATTGAATGGGATTGACCACCACCTTTCTTATCTTTTGTAGCGGGTCAGGTGAGACTCGAACTCACATCTTTCAGGTTAACAGCCTGACGTTTTTCATTATAGCACTACCGACCCGTAGTTTTTGAGCGAGAGATGGATTCGAACCATCGTTCCCTTTCGGGTTAGGGGTTATGAGCCCCCGCTGGTACCAACTCCAGACGACCTCGCATGTATTTTAATTTTATCTTAATCTTTTACCTGAACAACTTCTTGAACAATATAAATTCACACAATCATTACCACACACTAAACATTTATTATTTTTTGATCTGTGTGGATTATTTTCATATAATTCTATAAAATTTTTTCCATATTTTTTAATAACATATTCGATATAAGGTGTTATATTTTTTTTATCTATTATCTTTAATTTTCCTTTAAATTGATTTATTTTACATTTATTTTTTTCATCAATATACCCTTTTATTTCAATATACCCATTATCTATTTTAAAATCTGGATAAAATTTGTGTATTTTATTATTAAAAACATATTCAAACCCTTTATAATTTCTTTCAAATGAAATATTATGTTCTATATGATAAATAATCCAAGATAATTCCCAACTACTATCTGACCAATATCCTTTATACCACCCACTTTTACCTCTACCAGAACCTATTCTTATCCCACCTTTGCTATTTTTTCTAAATTTACACTTTTTATCATTTAAATAACATTTTTTAGAACAATATATTTTATTATATTCTGATGGTCTAACCATAAATTCTTCATTACAAATAGGACACATTTTTATTTTATTTAATTTTGGGTTTCTATTCTTATTTATATATTCAGATGATAAAAACCCAGGTGCATTACCATTTTCTATTAATTTTTTAATAGTTTTACTTATCTTTAATTTCGATTCTTGTGTTCTTATATGAGAATTAGCACAACTTCTTGAACAATAATATTTATTTTTCTTTGGTTTATCTACATTATATTCTTTTATTTCAAAATTCTTTTTACATTTATAACATTTAACTTTAAATGTTTTCCATTTATGTTGTTTTTCACATTTATAATTACAATATTTATTTTTCACAGGTTTACCACAATTTAAACAGTTATTCATTTATTCTTTTTGTTTTGTATATATAAAAAGAACAAAATCATAATTAACTCGAACCCATGTAATAAGATTGATTAATGTACTGCGTATGGGATTTGAACCCATGAACCTCAACAGGATCAGTGTGAAAGACTGACTACTTTAACCACTTGTATAACGCAGCATATAGGAGAATAAATTAAATTCTCCTTTTTTTACTTTTTTAATGTTTCAATACGTCAATGAACTAATTTCTGAGCCAATGAGAGGAATCGAACCCCCGACATCTTGTGTACAAAACAAGTACTCTACCAACTGAGCTACACAGGCATAAAACAAAAAAACCCGATTCGTTAAAATCGGGTTTTTGATATAGTGTAATTTTTGGACATTACATACCATTCCCGATTAATTTTGTATCATTATCCGTTGACTCCAATGAGTTTAATAATTCTATATTTGTCCAAGTTTTCATCTGTCTTATTGTTTATTAATTTTTACTATTATTATCTTCTATACTGATTTTTTGCAAAAGTTTAATTTTTATTATATATTTAGTTAAAAATATCGTTTTTTTCCACTTTTAATTCATATGTAATGAAATAAAATTATCTGTTTCAGTTAAAACGAGAGAAGATACTTTTACCATTTCTCTATTAGCACGTTTTTCAGCCATTGCGATTCTACCTACCAATGTAGTTTCAATCATCCACTTATGATCATTAGTCCAAGTATTTGATTCGAATACTCTTTTAACTTCGTTTAACTTAGACAATGAAACTTCATTGATAAAAGCATCAACTAAAACTTCCATTACTTCGTCATATCTTTTTTGTTCGTCTATCATAATTGTATTGTTTTATTATTTGATACAAATATACGACAAGTTTTTTTAACTGCCAAATTATTTACTAATTAATTTCTATTTTTTAGCAATATTATTGATATAGTCATTATGCGAATCCATTTCATTATCCATTTGTTGATAATATTCTTCTTGATTTTGTCGAATATTTCCCAAATTATCAGCTATATATTGAATATAATCTTGATGACCATCTAATCCATTAGCTAATTTTTCGTAATATTTATCTTGTTCTTCGATAATTTCTTCTAAATGTTCAGCAATAAATTTTGAAGGATTTTCGAAATATTGTTCTGTAAGTTCCATTTATTCATTCATTAAATTATTTCTAATCTGATCAATTTTATCTTGTCTTTCTTTCAATGGATTTCTATATAAGTAATTATATACCTTTGTAGTAGTTAAAGTTTCAGGTATATCTTTTATTCTAATATATTTCCCTTTTGAAATCCTTTCTATAAATTTAGTTTGTTCTAAAAAATTGATATAAGAACCAACAGTTGACCTTATATCTTCTTCTCCATATACGTATCTTTTCAGTTCTATTGGTCTAAAGAAATCATCTTTAGATAGTTGATTAATATACTCAACAGTTTTAACCCAATAACACTTATCATCAAGATTCATATAGAATAAATATAGTTTAATACTATATATTATTCCTTAGTTTCTTGATTTTTCTCGAATTGCATATTCATATAAATATCTTCAAAATCAGGATTTACTAAACAAGCAGTTCCACCTATATTATTAATATGTAATACTTCTTCCCAATCATCATCATAATGAAGTTCAAAATTACCTCTTTCGTACTCATAAAATTTCAAATCCCCATTAGTATAAATCACTTTTTCTAATGGTAAGTTAATATATTCACACACTTTTTCTAAATCCAAATTAACATTACAATCAGCACGAGCTGTCACAATCCAAACATCGTGTCCAGATTCTATCATTATCTTTGCTGTTTCCTTAATTGATGACATTGTTAATGTTCCATCAAAATCAAATGATACTTTCATTGTTTATTTTAATTTTATCAATTTTTAATTTTCTTTCTTTAATTTTCTTTTCGTTAGAATGATAAATTAAAGCACATCCCAATGAACAAAAATTAGATTCATTTCTAATTTTATCTTTTTTATTACATTGAATACATTTATCGTTCATTAATATTATTTAAAATTCTATTTAACTTTTTATTCCTATCCCTAATCCTTAATAATCTTTGAAGTTCATTAAGAAACTCAATATTATAATGTTGTACTACATTAGGATATAATAAAGCAAAATCCATATCTATTATTTTATCCGTACTTGGATCAGGTAATTTGTTTATTATCATAAATCCATATAGTCTAAAAAATATAAAAAGTTCCCTCGGTGGGAATCGAACCCACAACCCCCTGATTAAGAGTCAGGTACTCTACGCTGTTGAGCTACGAGGGAATATGTTCGCCTGGTGGGCCTCGAACCCACAACCTTCTGGTTAAAAGCCAGAAGCCCGTCCACTTGAGCTTCAGGCGAATATAAAAATATAGGTGTGCTACTACGCTAAATGATCCACATTTATCCTTAGTCTACTTTTTACAACACTATTACCGTGTGTTTTTAAATCCTTTGGTGCGATTAACTCCTTAGATGATGGCTGCTTCCAAGCCTACATTCCTATAAAGTGACCCTGTTCGGAATCGAACCGAAAACCCCCGCCTTAAAAGGGCGGTGCTCTACCAATTGAGCTACAGAGTCAACACGGAACACGAAGTTCCTTCCTTACTTAATTTGAATGAATCTTTCACTATCCATTCCTTTTCTAATCCATCTCATTAAAGTTATAGCTTTAAATTCAGGATAAAGATAAGTTGCTTTCCATTCATCTTCATTGGAATCTATACCTAATTGATAGATAGAATTTTCTACCTCAATATTATAATATACCATTCCGTTACAGACGTATTGTATTTTTGCTTTTGTTCCTGTTACTATTTCTTTTAGTGTGTGTTTCATAATTTTAATAATTTATTTAGTGGGGAAGATGGGATTTGAACCCACATGTTACCAGTTACCCTTTCTACACGGTATAAGCGTGAGGGGATACATCCCTGTTTTGTAGGTGTAGAGGAAGTTGAATCCCCGACCTTTTGAGTATCAGTCAAATGCTCTAACCAACTGAGCTATACACCTATATAATAGACCGTTCTGCCAACCAAGATCTCGTTAAGACGATCAATCTTAAAGGTTGATGCGTCCATCAACAAACGGGATTCGAACCCGTAGAACAGTTTTAAATTATTTTTTCATATTGTTTTTTCCATTTTCTAATCGAGTTATCTGATACACCATATTTTCTTCCAGTTTTACAATAACCTAATTTATCTATTTCTTTAATTAATTGATTATATGGTGGTCTTTCTACTTTTCTTTTTGATTTATGATATTCTATTTGTTTAAATGATAAACCATTATTTTTTCTTTTTTCATTTTGATAATTAATTTTAATTAATTCTTTTTTCTTTTTTAAAAGTTTCGTATTACAAATCCTTTTATTTCCCCTACAATGTGTAGGTAATGTTGCATTGCAATTAGGACACACTATTCTTAAATTTTTTATTCTATTATCATTATTAATACCATTTATATGATCAAGAATTAAACTCATTTTTTCACCATTCCATATTTCATTTTGACCACATAATTCACAGATTCTTTCTTTTAATCCTTCTTTATATAATCTTTCTTTTAAATCACAAGTACTACGATAAGTTGAATTTTCAATTAATATATCTTTTATTTTAATTTTAGAGAAATCATTACCAATATTAGTTGGATTAAAATGTTCTATATTAATATTATATTTTTTAATATATTTTTTCAAAATATCAACAGAACCACCCGTTATGTGTATATTCATTTTTCTTAAACAATCACTATAAGATTTTGATATTTTTGTTATTTTTTCTAAATTTTCTTTATAATATCTTGGTTTTACTGATAAATTATTAGATGATAAACCTAAAGTTTTTCTTTTATTCTTTATTGATGCTTTACTTCTTTTTAATTTTAAATAACAATAATCTAATCCATATATAGGATAATAGTTTTTCAATAATGATTCTTCTTTAGTTGTCCATTTTATATAGCTCATATTTAACTTTTTATTTTATATATAAAAATCACAATGTTTAAAACGAACTCTTTAATATGTTGTTGGGGTGGAGGGGATCGAACCCCCGATATTCTGGATGTAAACCAGATGTCTTAAACCACTAGACGACACCCCAATTTTGCACGTCTGAAAAGATTCGAACTCTTATCATTTCTTTTGGAGAGAAACATGCTACCATTGCACCACAGACGTATTTTGCATGGGTAGGTGGACTTGAACCTTATGCATGCACCCCATTTTCTTCCCTTGGCGAGAAGTGTCTTACCGTTAGACGATACCCATATATTATTGACATTGAAGGTTTCAAACCTTCCGATGATGCTACCCATCAACTTGCCGTTTCCATATTAATGACAATATGCGGAGAATATAGGATTCGAACCTATGGTACAGTTGCCCGTACATTTGGTTTCCAACCAAACCCAATCGACCACTCTAGCAATTCTCCAGTTGTTGCCCTTTAAACTTTCGCCACTAAAAAACTTGGACAACCTTTAGTTTTACAGTTGTGAGGTTAGCAAGATTCGAACTTACGTATTAACCAAGTTTGACCTATATGTTATGATGGTAAGTCCATATAGTATACCAGACCAACTTGTACCTAACCACTCAGTCATAACCTCATTTGCGGAGGGTGAGGGAATCGAACCCCCACATCAGGTCATCCCCGACATCACCGTTTTCAAGACGGATAAGTTCTCGCAATACGACCCTCCAATAAAGGGGAATTCCACCCCTTAAAATTCTATTTTCATATCAGAATCTTCTGTTATGATTTCAGCCCAATGTAGAGATTCGAAATATCCACACCAAGGGGGCCAAAATTGTACTTCTTTTCCATTATCCATTCTAATATTCATAAGATAATGTTCATCAGTTACATGGCTAGTGTCTACATTATGCCATTTAGGATTTTCAACTGAATCTTCTCTAAAGTAAGAGTTCTTACTTTGATACCATTTGTAATGTTCGTTTATTCTTTTTAAAGATTCTTTAGCTATTTCTAAATCATCCCAATCAAATTCGAGAATATCTTCACATTCTTCTGTATGAAATGAATCTCCTGTCTGATAATTATACTTTATTTTATACTTCATAATTTCTAAATTGTTTTCAAATTATTAATAGTTATTTTATTTTCATTTAATTCAAATATATCATTATATTGATATTCTTTATTATCTAATATTAAAATAACATTATAACCATATTTTTTATATTCATTAAACCGATCAATCATATTTTGTTTATCAAATGTGAACATTGATTTTATCTCTATAAGTTTATTTTCCTTTTTTATATAAATATCAGGTATAGCAACCCTATATTTACATTTAACAGAATCCCAATATTTTATTCTAAAATATTCTACTTCAAAATATATCTTTTTATAATTTAATTTTTTTATATAATTTAATTCATATGAACTTCTATAATATACTTTTTTATCATCCCAGGTTTTAAACCAACCATGTTTAAATTGATATTTTCCTTTATTTATACAATGTGTTGTTTTTCCTTGTAATATTGCATTATGAACACTTTCTGATATTTTTCGTGTTTTTATACCAAACCCTTTAAGTACATGTAATAGATTTTCACTACTATAAATATAATTATATTTTAATGATATATCCTTTGGTGACAATTTATTGTCGTAATATTCTTTCAAAATTAATTCTTTTATTCTGAAATATTCTTTATATATATCTATTGTTCCAATTACATTTGAATCAAATCCAAAAGGTAATAAGTTTTTAAACCAATTTTTACTATGTTTACATATATTAACATTTAAACATTTTATTTGACCACATTTTTTACATGTTTTTATTTTTTTAGGATATTTATTTTTTAATGTCTTGCTAATTTTTTCTCTTGTTTCTTTTTTTATTTCTCTGTTTTTATTAGAATAAGATGCTGAACACGAATGATTACAAAAAATTTTTTGTTTATTTTTCAATAATGTTCCACACTTTTTACAATATTTTTTTGGTGGTTTTCTTTTTTCTTTATAAATATTTAAATCAAAATTAACACTATTTGATAAATATTTTAATTTTAAAATCCCTTTTGAATTAGGTGTAATATTAAAATAATTATATGCTTCACCCTTTGTTTTAAAACTATCTAATATATTATACAATTCTAAATTATTCATTATAATTTTTATTTTTATATATTAAAAATAAAATGTGGGTAATGTTAGAATTGAGCTTATTTCTTTTTTTATATAAAATAAGTTCAAAATGATAAGTTTTTCATTGTGGTGATACACAGAATCGAACTGTGGCTAATCTCACGGCTTCAACGTGATGCTCTACCAACTGAGCTATATCACCATATTTTTATAGGAATAGTATAACACCATTCGACAACAAACCTGTTTAAAACGAGAAGGTGGAGGGGTTCGAACCCCCGAAAAGACGGGTTGCAACCGCCTGCCTTAGACCACTCGACCACACCTTCATTGATGTTCGGCTTTTTTCCTGTTCACAACTTGACTAACAGGAATATTAATATCAAGTTTCAGTCTATTTATAACCGAACTAATAGACTTGGGCGTGGGTAGTGAGGGATTCGAACCCCCAAGTCGTTAGAACCAGAGCTACAATCTGGCGAGCCACCAATTGCTCAAACTACCCGTTATTATTAGGTTTAAAACATTTCTGTTAATATATTATGTACATTAATACTAACCTAATAATGTAGTGGGAAGAGATGGATTTGAACCACCGTACCTCGAAAGGACCTGAAGCCACATGAACATAGGATGTTCCTACATTCGACTCCAAGTGGCATTGACCACTAGCCGACCTTCCCAAAAAATACAATACGTCAAAGAACAAATTATTTTAAAACAAAAAACCCCGAACCGTGTATGGCTCGAGGTTTGTATTTTGTTATACTTATAGAGTTTTAATCTACTTCACAAGTAAACATACCGAGCCTGGGTGGTTTCACGAACCACTTAATAAAGACTGAATAATATTTACATATCGAAGTTGTCATAATTTCTCTGTTTTTTAAGTTTTTAATTTCTATTATATATTGAACTTTAAAAGTCCAATTTTTCTGTTTTTAATTTTTGTTGTTTTATTTCTATGGTACAAAGGTAGAAAAGTTTATTTAAAATACAAACTATTTTTAATCTTTTTTTAATCTTTTTTCTTAACTACTTCTTTATCACACGTTTAACCCAACAATATTTTTCCTCGTTTTTAAA
>Ga0307928_10004319_pt1 | contig 10790 bp, 5 predicted proteins | sample AceLakmetagen232_FD_201815 | JGI IMG/M metagenome (GOLD analysis project Ga0307928, IMG submission 201815) | Saline water microbial communities from Ace Lake, Antarctica - #232 | ecosystem: Environmental > Aquatic > Non-marine Saline and Alkaline > Saline | place: Antarctica: Ace Lake...
AAGCGCTTCCATTTTTGTCTTCTAATACAGATGAATCAATAAATATATTAGAACCGTCTATCGGGACAGGGCGTTTTATCCATAACATTTTTGATGATTGGAGTTGGACACAGAATAGAAAACTTAACATTACAGGGTATGAAACGAATCCTACTGTAGCTAAAATTGTTGCTGGGATTAACAAGGGAACGCCAATCATTTACAATAAACCGTTTGAAGATATTTTTGTAGACGAACAAGGAAATCCTAAAAAGATTGAGGAAAAATATGATTTAATTATTGGCAATCCTCCTTATGGAATACATAGAGGATTATACAAAGGGCTTGGCGAAGAATCTAAAATAAGTAGATACGAAGAGTATTTTATTAAGAGATCATTAGATCTTGCGAAAAACGATAAGGAGGGAAATCAAGGTGTAGTGGCTTTAGTTGTACCGTCAGGATTCTTAAGAACAGGAACAAGTCCAGCTAAGAAAGCTATTGCTCAAAATGGAAAATTAGTGAAAGCAATTAGGTTACCAAATAAGATATTCGGGACTACTGATATTGGAACAGATATAGTTATTTTTAAGAAAGAACCTGCTACTTCAGATTCTCTTATTCAGGATAGGATACAGAAGATGATTAATGATAATTATTTTGGAGATCATTCAGGTAATATCATTGGAGAAAAGGGAACAAGACAAGGAAGATATAGAGAAGAAGAATATGTGGAAGGAACGATTCAAGATGTTACAGATTATCTTAATAAACAAAATCAAAAATTAGACAAAAAGGGGTTTATTGAATCGTCTCCTATTTCTCCAGTTGAAGAAGAAAAGATTAAAAAGGTAGCGAAAGTTAATCTTCCTAATTCAACATCAGAAGAAATACAAGATGTAACAGATTCTATCAAGGATAGTATAGATGACGGATCTATTTCTAATACGAAAGCATATACTAAAAATTGGAGCAAAGAAGTGAACAAATCAGTAGTTCCAGTTAAAAAGACTCCAGACAAGTCAGTTCTTGATCCTGTTGTTAAGCAAGAAGCCAAGAAAGTAAAACTTCAAGATGTTTTAGAAGTGGCTTCTAAATATAGTAAGAAAGAAAAGGATCTGTTCTTATCTATTGAAGCAACAGGAGAATTAAAATCAGGAGCATTAAAGAATCTATCTGATGAAGAATTGGTAGATTTTACTAATTATGCTAATGGCCTTAGATATAATAACTTTAATTATTTCTCTGGTAATGTTTATGATAAATTAGATCAGCTGAAGAAAGACAAAAGCGAAATGTCGTTAGATCAATATAAGAAACAGAAAGAAGGAATTGAAAAGATATTACCGAAACAGCAACTTCTTGATCGCATTAATATGTCTCCAAATACTCCTTTTGTTGCTGAAACAAAGATTTATAGCAAGGCAGAAGAGAAGTTGATAACTCTTAAAGAGGGCTTCCTTGAATTTATCAATAGTTTACCATATGATGCACTTGAAAACGCTTCGAGTTGGGATATAAGAAACTACGTTAATCAGCAATCTGTTCGTGGTGGGGATAAGATAATGAATGAAGTAACTAGAAACAGAAGAAGAGAAGTTGGGAATAAATTATTCAAAAAATATCTTCAAGATGAGTTAACAGAAAAGCAACAAAAAGTAGTAGAAAACACATACAACAAAAAGTTTAATGGATACGTTGCTCCTGATTATACAAAAGTTCCATTTCTTAGTAGTGTTTATGATGTTTTTAATGGAGAAAAATTAAAAATCAAAGAAGTCCAAGCACAAGGAATAGGATTTTTGATTAACAAAGGACTAGGGTTGTTAGCCCATGATACCGGAGTTGGGAAAACAATGGAGGGTGTTTTGGCGATTAACGAAACATTAGCAAGGGGATGGGCCAAAAGACCTTTGATAGTTACTCCGTCTGGAAATGTATATAATCAATGGATCGAAGAAATACAAGAATTAATACCAGGAATAAAGATAAATAATTTATCTAATCTTGGTGGCAATTTTAAAGGGAATTTGTCAACACTTAAGATAGAACCAGGAACTATATCTATTGTTACTTATGACGGGTTTAAGAAGCTTGGGTTTACAGATGAAACATATCGTGTTCTTACGGAAGATCTACAGGATGTTATAGAATCAGATTCTACTAAAACTAAAAGGGCAGAAGAATTAGAAAAAGCAAAAACAGAGGAAACAATCGGGAAAGGGAGAAGAGGAATTAGCGGAGAAAGAAACTTTGAAGATTTAGGATTTGATTTAATCACAGTTGATGAGGTGCAAAATGCTAATCATATTATCAAGGGAGCTAAATTAAAAGGTGGGCAGGCAACAGAATTTAGAGGATTGACAGTAAGGCCAAGTGTTTTAGGAATCAAAACTTGGTTGGCAACGCAATACATTCTCAAAAACAATAATAACAGGAACGTTTATTTATTCTCGGCAACTCCATTTACCAACAATCCTATGGAGTATTATTCAGTTTTGTCTTTAATGGCTAGAAATGGACTAGATAGAATGGGGTTAAAGAACGTGAATGAGTTTATGAATACTTTCATGGACTTAAGCCAAAACTACGAAGTTACTGTTAGTGGTGGATATAAAGTTAAGACTTCAATAAGAGGGTTTAAGAATTATCAACAATTCCAAAAATTATTAACTGAATTTATCGATTTTAGAGATGGAGCAGAAGCTGGAGTAGAAAGGCCTAATCGTATTACGAATAAATTAACTTTACATCCTACTCAACTTCAACTTGATGAAATGAAGGCAGCTCAAGAATTATTTGAGCCTAAAGAGAAAGATCGTGCTGGGCAATTAGTTGGTATATCGGAGATGAGGAAAATTACTTTTAGTCCTTATACGTCAAGATATTATACAGGGTCACTTCCTGGATATAAAGCATTTATAGATAGTAGCCCAAAGCTTAAATCAACCGTAGAAATGATTCGACAGAACAAAGCGGATGAGCCAAGTGCTAATCAGGTTATCTATTCTCCTATTGGGAAAGGATACCTTCCGTTAATTAGAGACTATTTGATTAAAGAAGTTGGCTACAAAGCCAAAGAGGTAGCAATTATTACTGGTTCTGTAAAAGGAGAGCTTCGAGTAGCGATACAAAACAATTTTAATGAAGGGAAAATTAAAGTGTTGTTAGGAACTGATGCTATCCAAGAGGGTGTAAACTTGCAGAAAAAAACTACTGATTTATATATTCTTTCACTTCCCTGGAATTTCACTGAACTAAAACAAGTAATGGGAAGAGTATGGAGGCAAGGGAACCAATGGGAGAACGTAAGGATACATACGCCATTTATAGAAAACAGTATTGATGTTTTCCAATCTCAAAAACTAGAAAATAAACAAAAGAGATACGAAAGTTCACTTCAATTTAAAGGAGATTATCTTGACATAGGAGATGTTGATTTTAATTCATTGAAAATGGACTTAATTACTGATCCGGTTGTTAGGGTAGAAGTTGAGCAGGCCTACAAAGAAGGTCAGTTAAGAAAAGAAAGAATTGAATTGAAAGCAGAACTTTCTTATGTAATGCGTAAGGCCGAAAAAGTACAAAGACTAGAAAATGATATTGAAAGAAACAAAGAAAGCGTAGAACGTTATAGTAAGTTTGTAAAAGAAGCACAAGAAGAAAAAGATGAAGCGAATGTAGACTATTGGACAGAAAGGAAAAGCAAAGAAATTGAAAGAATGAATGAAGCAGAAAGGAAGCTTCCGGAATTAATAAAAGAATATAAAGAAAAAGGATTTTTACCAGATCCAGAAATGTTAGCCGAGAAAAAAGCTCTTTTAGAAACGAAAGAAAAAGAAATTGATAATCTCGCTGATGAATATAAAGAGAAATTGGCAAAAGTCAAGAAACAAACAGTAGCTACAAAAAAAGCTGTTCTCAATAATTATAAGGAAATTAAAAGTAAAATAGCAGAACAGAACAAAACATTTTTTGCTAAAGCGATTTCAAAGAAAATTAAGGTTTCTCCCAAAAAAGCTAAGATGAAAGATCCTGGAGGAACAGCTACGGTTGGATCTTTCTCTGATGGCACTCCTGTTAAACTTGGTGGTATTGATAAAATCAATCCTATTGAATTTCCAGAAATGGTATGGCTTGCTAATGAAGCAATGGGTCATGTGCCGGAGATCTCGAGAAGATTAAGAAGAGCTAGAGGAAAGTTTTATCCTACAGGAACAGGCAAGATTAAAATTACTCCAGAGTTGTTCAAGAAAGGGAATCTCAACCAGCTAGTAAAAACATTAGCCCACGAAATAGGGCATTTAACAGATTATTTACCACATGGAACATTGAAGAGAGGGAATATGTTAGGAAGGCTTTTAAGTTTAAAAAGTTTCCTAAAAAACAATTACGGAGAAGTAACTATAACGAATAAGGAGATTAGAGACGAATTGAAAGCTGTTAGTAAGTACTGGAGGCCCTGGGAAGAGACAGAAGCGACACAAAGCTTTAAGAATTATAGAAATAGTTCTAGGGAATTATACGCTGATGCTATTTCAGTTTTGTTAAATAGTCCTGGTACTCTCGAAGAAATGGCTCCTGGTTTTTATGAATCATTTTTCCAATATCTAGATAAGAAACCAGAAGTAAAAAAGGCTTATTTTGATTTACAAGAGGTTCTTTCTCACGATAGAGAAACGCTTATTGCATTAAGAAGAAAAAGAATTAAAGAGATGTTTAACGATGCTGATTTTAAAGCACAAGAACTTCAGAAGAAAAAAGAGAAAGAAAGACAATTTAGATTGAAAGATTTTTGGGAGATGTTTACCTATGCGGTTAAAAGCATTAACCAACCAGTTTATAATAAAGTTAAAGCTTTTCAGAAGGCAGGAGGTTATATTTCAGATGATCAAAATCCGGAGTACTTGCTATCAGGAAGAAATTATTTGTCGGGGTTAGTAAAAGGAGAATTCAAAGAGAATATAGAACCGATAATGAAAGATCTGTTCAAGAACGAGATTGATTGGAAAACGTTTGGTGAATTTCTTTTTTACGAGAGAATTATCGCGGGAGATAGAAGTGAATTGGCAAATCCAAGAGGGATAACTTTGAAAGTAGCAGAAGAATTAAAAGATTCTATTGAAGAATCTTTAGGGGATGAAAGATACAAGTCTTTAGAAGAAAATGCTGATAAGTTTAGAGGATTTCTTAAAGGGCTTGCTGAAGAAGCATATAAAGCAGGAATGTTTAGAGAAGAAATGTTTGATCTTATTCGTGGTAATGAAAAATATGTTCCATTTCAAGTTTTAGAATATATGGATGATCATGTTGCTTGGAAAACCGCATCGCAAGTGGGAACGTTAAAAGATATAAATAATCCGGCTAATTCTCTTTTACTAAAAGCTGTTTCTACTATTCGGGCAATCGAAAATCAAAAGAATAAAATAGCAACATTTAAAATGCTTGAAAGTGGTTTCCCGAATGAGATCACAGAAGCTCCTTTGCGATTTACTGGAAAAGCACAAGTCCCGATTGAATCAAAAGATTCTGATTTTAAAATGGTTACCTATTACAAGAATGGTAAATTAAGAGGGAAACACGTTGATCCTTACATCGCTAAATCTTTGGAGAAAGATACAATCGCTACTAATAGAGCAGTGATGACAATTCTTTCTCCGGTTAGATACTTAAATCAAAAATTGTTTAGGCCGTTATTTGTTGTTTATAATCCTGGTTGGATTCCGTTTAATTACATTAGAGATTCTTTGCGATTTTGGAAAAATGTTCCGGACTTAACAATGTGGCAGATGATGAAAAGATATAAACAATCATTGAGGCCAGCAAAGGTTAGGGCTTTTGGACTTAAGGAGACAGCTAATGCGAAAGATCTAGAGGCAGAGAAACTTATAACAAAATTAGAAAAGGAAAAGATATTACTTGTTTCTTGGAATGATTTCTTAATGGGGCAAACAACAGAAGATCTCCAAATAGAAACAATCTTTAGGCAAATGGGATTAACAGAGTCCAAAAAAGAAGTTCCAAATATCAGCAAAAACTTTGGAAAGATTTTAGAATATACGAAAATTAAGTCAGTATTAGATTGGATAAGCAATATGGGAACTATGGTAGAAACCATGACTAAAGTAGCTGGTTATTACGAACTTGAAGGAAAGATGTCTTCTCAAGAAATGGCAACATTTATAAGGAGAAATGTAGGATCGCCAGATTTCTTTGAGAAAGGTTATTTAACTGCTGCAACAAATGATATTTTTCTATTCTCAAATGCTTTTATGCAAGCAGTCTCTGCTGATGTTAATATCGCTACTGATCCAAAAACAAGAAGTGGTTTCTGGTGGAAAACTGTGAAAATGTCTTTTCTCCCTAAGATCTTAATGTTTCTTGCTATAGCTGGAGCTTTCGGGCTAAAGACCAAAAAGATGATGGAAGATGCTAGTGAATATGATTTAACTAATTATACAGTTATTCCTATTGGGAGAGATAGCAAGAATGGGAAAACGATTTATCTCAGAATTCCCTCTGATGAAACAAGCAGATTCTTGGGAGGTATTTTATGGAAAGCTATGTATGGATTTAAGAATAATCAGAATTTTATGAAAGATATGAAAGACATGGCCGGATTGTTCGGAGGACAATTACCAGGTTTATCTCCAGCAATCGAAGTTCCACTAACAACTAAACAGTTCCTAGAAGGGAAAAATCCTTATGATTCATTCAGGGGAAGATCGGCTTTAACTGATCAACAATTTAAAGCTGGTGGATGGTATGCTACAAAGCCATTTCTCTTGTGGCAATTCCAACAAATGGGAGGAAATATATTTATGAAATTTTATGCTGGAGAGCAAACGCCAACAGAAAAATCGATAGGTGAACAGTTTTTGCAACTACCAATCATTAGTAATGTAATCGGAAGATTTATTAAGGTTTCTGATTATGGATCTATTCAAAGATATAGAGAGAAGTTAAGTGGAGTTCAGCAAGAACAAGCAAGAAAAAGCATTGATGAGAACAAACTTATCAATGATTATGTTAGGAGATTTCAAAAGAAAGAAGAAACAGAATCAAAGCTGGGCAAAGCATTGATAGGAGATATTATAGGGCATTATCCTCCAAAGGGATCAGAAGAAATAGCAAAAGCCAATAGAATTAAAAAGAAGTTTAAGATCTCACTTATAAAAGGAAAAGCTGATCCGGTAGTGAATTCGTTTATTTCTGCTTGGACTAACGAAGAGAAGTTAACGCTTTTGAAAGTGTTCGAAAAGGATATGTCTAAAACAGAATTTTCAGAATTAAGGAAAACACTGTTGAAGCATAAGATTGTAAGTACAACAGTGTTTAGTAAATTGAAACGTCAATCAAATGATTAAGGCATGGGAAACAATTATTGAGCCGATATTAGAAATGTTGTTTTGGATTATAATTATTCTTTCGATTGTAACGCCAAACGCATATGATGTTTGGTTAAGATAAAATTATTGATATTAAAATTATGATACCAACGGAAATACTAAATCTAGGAGCAGTAGCGATTATATTCATCTTGTTCGTAAAAGAGTTCTTTGCTTATCTAAAAGCGAAGAAGAACGGAAATGTAAATTATGTAACAGAAAAAAAGTTTACTAGTTGTCTAAAATCTCTTGAAAAAGGAAGTGAAAGATACGAGAGAGAATTGGGTTTTATCAACGAGAAGCTCGGTAATCATTTGACCGATGTAAATAAAGAAATGTCAGGGATCAAAACAGAAATGAGAGATTTGAAAACAGATATGGCGATTGTCAAGGATAATGTTAACGACATCAAGATAGCGATAAAATGAAAAAACGCAGACTAACCTATCTGCGCTATAAAGATTTTTTCGTCTTTAGGGGTAATAAATTACCAATATGCTACATAACATTAATACTATACATCTTTCAACATTTTTAGCAAGGGGGCAATTAACAATTAAAAATCATGTTCAGAGAAAAAATCAATCTTGAGGACTCCGGGGTAGTTGATGATCCAAGGCTTGTCGCAGAGAAAGGGATGGACTATCAAGACAAAGAGATTACTTTTTCCTATGCGCCAGTTGATTGGAAAGAGAAAGCAGAAGCGCTATGGCAAAAGTTCCCTATCTTTTTCCAAAGTATGTCGAGTTCTTGCGTAGCTCAAGCGATTGCGAAACTCTTAGGAATCGAGAACTTTATAGAAGAAGGGAAGTTTGTATGGTATTCGGCTAAAGATATTTATACTAGAAGGAAGAATTTCCCCAATCATGGGATGTGGTTTCAAAATGGAATAAGTCTTGGCCACGAGGGTGTGACCTTTGAGCAACTAATGCCATCGCAAGGATTGTCCGAAATTGAAATGAACGACCCTAGTGATCGAACTCTTTTGACAACGTTGGCAGGGAAGATTGGCCGAGGTGGGCCTTACGTTGCTTTGCCCCTCGATATCGATGCTATCGGTTCTATTGTGGATCATCAGAAGAAAGGAGTATTGCTTGGTGTTAGGTTTGGCCCGGGGGAATGGAATAGGAATGTGCCAAAGGTATTAGGGAACGATAGAACGTATGGTCATGGGATCGTTGCGACCAATGCTCTCCTATACAAAGGGAAGAAGGCGATAGTCATCGAAGATAGTCATGGCGAATCGCATGGGATTGATGGGCGCAGGATCGTGACTCAAGATTGGTTCGAGGCCAAGAAGATTACCTATGCCGGATATTATAAGTTCCTAGCAAACGATGGGCTTATTCATGAGCCAAAGCCAAAGCACAATTTCCGAAAAGATTTATACTATGGTTTGGTTTACAATCCGGAAGTCGTTAAGCTTCAAACGTGCCTAGCGTGGCTTAGGCTTTTCCCAAGTGACGTGGACTTTACCGGGAACTTTTATTCGATCACATTGAGAGCAGTCAAGGCATTCCAAATGACTTATGGGATCACGCCAGTTAAAGGATATGTTGGCCCTAAAACTAGAGCGAAGCTGAACGAGTTATTCAGATAGGGGTAATTAGGGGATGGCTTGGCGATGCTGATGATTAACTATAGAAGAGGTGTAATGAGTCGTGGATAGATGAAAATGGCTTAAACAACGGATAGTGGTGTTAGAAAGGTCGGTCTTATTAAAATAACTTAATAAATTATGTACAAAGTATTTTCAGCAGTTACTCCAGCAGTCAAAAGTAAAGGTTTTTGGAAGACAGTTTTTTATTCTTTCGGATCTTGGTTCGCTGTTTGGGCAATCGTTTGGTTAGCTTCTCCGGAAGCAGTAACTTCTCTAGGAAGATTCGGATGGATGATCCCTCTCTTTAATACAATTTGGGTATTTCTCAAGCAGTATTGTGATGCTTATTCCGAAGCTAAGAAAGTAGAGAAGTAAAGTCCTTGACAAGATTCGGGGTGGTGCTACGCTTAAGGGTAACAGAGATTTAACCTAGTCGAAAATCTTTGAGCATGACCTCTAGTTATGTTGTTCTTTCTAAAAAAGTAAAACTCATTAAAGAGATAAATTAGTTGTATCTTACGAAGGAAGGTAGAGATCCGTTTACCTTTTTTCGTTTTAAGGCTTGACAAATTATTGGTCATCGTGTAAGGTAACCATGATGATTTGTTCAAGACAAAAACTTAACAACATATTATTTAACTTCCAGCTGGGTGTTGAATATATCATCATTAACACACAGGAAAGACCATCTCATTTATTTGGGGTGGTTTTTTCTATTTAGAACAATCCGACAGGGACTTAAATGGAGTAAGCCGGTTCACAAAAAAGACTCCAACTCCAACTGATGTGGTAGACAGCATTCTACCCGGAAGACTCAAGTTGTAGTGTAATGGATACAGTAACTCACGCTACCAAGTCGTATCCCCTCTCTTGAAAAACAGGGAGCTGATAGGGAAGCTGAGAAGCGCGGAGAGAAAACCGATCAACGCTTCAATAATTTTCTCGTTTTTTCTGAGAATCTAAACTTAACCTTTTAGGGGAAGGGACACTCTACGTTCTAGCGGAAAACTCAATCGCAAAATTTAATGAAATAATTATGGAATATAAACTATTAGAAGCACATTTTAATATCTTTAAAAAGGAATGCGTGAAATGGATCGAGAAATTTAAACTAGATAATTGGGAAGTTCATTACCGATGGCAAGAAAAAGAAAGTGCTAGGGCAAGCATTGATATTAATCTCGATGGATATATAGCAACGATTAATTTGAATAGAGAATGGGATAGCTATGAAGGAGTCGAGGAATTAAAACAATGTGCTAAGCACGAAGTTGTTCATCTTTTATTAGGAAGATTTTCGGTTAATGCTAATGCTCGTTTTGTTTCTGAAAATGATTTGAGCGAATCGGAAGAAGAACTTGTGAGGAAGTTAGATAAGTTATTATAAAACAATAAGACAAAAACTGAAAATACACTTGACTTCAAAACTGGGTATGCTAGGATGAGGGAAGTAAAGGTCGAGTTATTTAATTGATCGTTAGAATTAGATTATGCGGAAAGAAATAAGAGAATATAAAAAGCAGTTAATCGTTAATCTTTGGGCCGAGAAGAAAGGGACTTGGACAATGGATGATTTAGCCGGTTTATTTGGTTGTAGTGTTGCTTGGATTTATGCTGTGTTAAAAGAAGCTAGAAGTAAAATAGAATCTGAACATGACTAGTAAAGAATATACTAAGAAAAAAACTAGCGAGAAGAAGTCATTAGATGCCATTGATCCTAAAAGGAAAGGGAAGAACAAAGACGAGAATTTACAACAAGCATTAGCTAGGATTCAAAGAGAATTGAAAGCCCCAAAGAATCTATACAATGACTTTAGCAATTT
>Ga0307928_10004321_pt1 | contig 10786 bp, 4 predicted proteins | sample AceLakmetagen232_FD_201815 | JGI IMG/M metagenome (GOLD analysis project Ga0307928, IMG submission 201815) | Saline water microbial communities from Ace Lake, Antarctica - #232 | ecosystem: Environmental > Aquatic > Non-marine Saline and Alkaline > Saline | place: Antarctica: Ace Lake...
TTATTACTCCTGCTACCTCCTGAAAATATAATCTTCTACCCATTTTTATTCTTACCTCTGCTTCACTATATCCCTCATTGAAATATGCTTCCTGACACCGTATTTTCAATTTCAGATCCAAAGCATGTCCATCTCTTCCATGTACTCCGTTGGTCCCTGAATCGCAATCGTAGCAAAGATAAATAATATTATGAATATCATCTACCAATCCCGGCTTTCTCTTCAATATATGATGAAGTGACGGCTTCCGGTGAAATGCTTTGCCACAGTTCTCACATCTACCCGCAGAACGCTCGACAACTATTGCAGCAATCTCCTTGTCAATCTTATACATCGTTTCTCCAGTGCGTGTCCACCGACACTGTTTAAAGATATGGTTTGAGATATGGCTGACTCGATCAGGAGTGTGGACAACTAAATAGAATATTCCACGTGATCTATGCCTTGCCGACGGACACATTTAAAAAAGAACTTTAAACTAACTTATCATTTTTTTTCAACATGTCAATTATTTCTGTAGTTTTTTTTTCAATTGGATTGTGGAACCTTCTAGCATGGCGACATTTAGAGGGGAATAATCTTCTACTGATTTAAGATCAAAGGTCTGATTTAAAATAACACCATCAAAGTCTCTGGTTCCTGTAACGGTGATATAGTATCGCTCTCCGTTGAGTCGTTCAAGAAGATCAAGGTTTGATAGTGCAGGAAATCCGTTAGTCCAAGCACCTCTCCTTTCTCTGTAGATAATATTTCCTTTTTCTCCTGGGTCGAATTGAACATTTTCTTCACCAGGTACCATTACTTTTTGATTTATTCCAATATATGAAACTCCTTTATCGATTTCAATTCCTGTTCCACCGCAGAGTTCACAATCTAAATCAGGCTTGTTGTATCCTTTGGAGATGCAACTACACTTTACGCTGTCTGTTTCCTGCTGTTTGAGGTACAGAATTACGTCCTCAGCGAGTCGAAGTCGTTTTGTTTGGTCTAACTGTTGTTTATATAGCTCTTTGTCGAAGAGAGGGTTGCCCTGGTTCGCATTTTGGCGTAGTGGGGCTTGAGTTATGATCTCAGTTTTGTTTCTTGGCTTCACTCCTACCAGAAATACGTCTGCTATTTGCATAACGGAATAGTTAAAAGGAAATATAAATGTTTGAACCGGCTCTGATTCATATAGCAATGTAGAGTGTTCCCAAGATCCCCTGCCTATCTGTACTCTAACTTTCTTATACTTACGCACATCTCTTCCGGTTGTTATCTGCATAAGTTTTTTAAATCGATCTACATATACTTTCATTGAAGACCTCTTTGAATTGGTTTGCCTTGACGTTTTTTGGCATTTCTTCCTCTCATTTGGTAGACTTTCCCATTTTCAATTTTAATGTTTTCTACACACGGATGTCTCAGGGTGTTTTTTATCCCATCTTTTGTAGCATATTTTTTACCGTCAATTTCAACATTGTATCCATATCTTCTTGCGTTGTAATATCCGTCTGGAAGATCAACTTTAGGTGTAGTTTCGATTTCTACAAAATCTGGCATATATCGATCCACATCTCTGTTGTTAAAATATCTCCATGGTCTTGATGCTTTGCAGATAGATCTTAAAATAGCCTGTACATCTTTGATATATTTGATGCTGTCAAGATGTGTATCAAATCCATAACTCTGTAAAACTTCCAGCAGTTCTTGCGGTGAGTTGAATTCAGTATCTCCTATAGCTACACTTCCTTCTTCAAATAAACTAGCTTGCCAAGTCCCAGTCTTTTTGGTGGAAGGATGAACATACATCTCCCATGCTCTGTAGTTTTTGTCTTCTGGTCTGGATAAGCCAAATGATTTTCCAAAATTAGCATCTGCAAAAGACTTAGATTTTCTATAAATCTCCTGAGCCTGTTCTGGTGTCATTCTACCCGCAGAATTTATCGAAGCTCTGATGTCGTTGGAAGATGGGTCGAACCTTTTACTCAATGGTATTACATTTCCAGCATCGTCATGTGTAACTGGTTCCGCTGATTTTATTTGGTTAGCATCAAAAACCACATAATCATCGTCAAGCAATATAGCATCAAATCCCATCTCGTAGATTTGTCCTGTTGATAGCTTTTCGTATTCGTCCCAGCCAGCCACCTTTTTAGCTTTCAAATAATATTTTCCTATATATGTTGGAACTCCTATGCCTGCTTCTCCGCCAGATATTTTATCTTTATCTAAGCTGAACCAGTGAACTCCGTCTGGAGAATACTGTCCGTCAAATTCTGTGAATTCAGCATAGGTTCCATGATAAGCAGGTCCAATGTTGTAGCCGGCACTTTTTGCAGCTTCGTCTACCATCTTCTGTGCGGTATCCATGTCCTCGGATTCTACTGCTTTAAGGTATTCCTCGTCTGATGCAAGAGAAGCAGTAACTCCCATGTCAGGAATAAACCCATGCTCTATCATTTTATCTACAAGAATAGATTCATTTGTGAATTCAAAATCACCATAAGGTCCAGCGATGTCAAACATGCTTCCTTGCCAGGCATCTGCTTGTTTGGTGGAAGGATGGACTATGAGATATTTGCCATTAGATTTATCCATTTGAAACGAACTTCCATATCTTTCTTTAACAAACATTTCTACAGAAGATCTTTTTGCTTTAGCAAGATCAAACCAATAATCAAGACCTTCTGAGGCTTGAGTATTAATCCCTGCCACCACATCTATAGAGTCAACATCTTTAAATATCTCTCCATAATAATCATCTAAAATATCGTAAAAAACTTTTGCTTCTGTAAAACGTACTGCTACTATTTTTCCAAAACGTAACTCATCTGAGATAGCCATTCTTATAAGGTCTTTGGCTCTGGGATAAAATCTTACATGATCTCCTATTTCATATTGTGAAGGATATTCTATTTCTGCAATAATCCTCCCTTGAACGGAAGCATCTATTCGCTCTTCAATCTCTGTGCCGTACTCGATGAATAGACGGTTGTTGTCTTTGTCAAAACTGGCATCTGTAACCGATGGCTGTAATCTGAAATCCTGAAGCATGTCCTCAATTTCAGTATCTACAAATTCTGCCGGCACAACATTTATTCTGATAAATCCAAGAGGTCTGTTTTCCATCTTAAAGCTATCTATAAACATACCGTATCTGTTTAATGTTTCTTCGAGATCAATTGGGTCAATAGTAATAGTGGTCTCTTCGTCTGCTTGAATTATTCTACCTTGTCTAGCAGCTTTGGCACTAGGTATAGCTTTTTTACTTCTAACCTTAAACCCCATCATTCTAAGTTCTGAATTCCACTCTGTAACATCTGTATCTGACAATTCATTCAAAAGCTCTTTGGTTACTTCAGGACTTCGAGACTCTATGTAATCTAACATCTGTCCGGTTTGATGTGCAGCGTTCAAAGCTCTGTTAATAGCAACAAACTTTTGTGGTAGAGTTTGAGCATTTCGTAGCTCTTTATAAATAGTTTCTATAGTTTCTCTGGTTTCATCAATTCCTTGTGCAGACCAGTTTCCATACCACACAGGAAACACCATGTGCTCGTATATATCAACAAAAATATCGTTGTCCACATATCCATTCTCTACAGCATGTGGCAAAGATTCTGATACCAAGTCATACAAGTTAGTGTAGTCACCATCTTCTAAATCCGAAATATTTTGCCTGAGATTTGCAATTTCTTCGGCATCTTCTTCTGGGTCTAAACTCTCTATTTCTTCTTCCTTGGAGCTTATTTCATCATCAGCCACATAGCCTAACCATTGATTAAGAGAGCTGGCTTCTACTTCTCCAGACTTCAGCTTTTGCATAAACATGGACATAAATTCCTCACTAGATACTTTGCCAGCATATCTATTGTATTCCGCGAGAGGATTTTCTATTGATATTTCGCCTATCTCTTCGTCCATTTCCACTCTTGCTTCTGCCCACTCTCTGGGCTCAGTTATTGCATGAAACCTCAACCATTCTCCAAAAACATCCTGCAAGTCTTCGTTAACCTGATCAGCAATCCTATTTCCATCAGATTCAAACCTACGAAGGATATTTTCTTGCCGCTGTGGATTACCAGTAAACGATGAAGAGTTTGCCATATCATATAAATAGTTTATTTTATAAATTTCTCTAAGTTCATCTTCTTCTATTTCAGCGTTGACTAGATGAGCAATAGTAAGTAATCTTCTGCTTGTTATAAGTCTTCCTTGTCTGGAGGCTCTGATATCATTGGAAGATGGGTCGAATCTTTTGCTTAGTGGAATTATATCTCCGGCATCGTCGTAAGTAATAGGGTCTGCGGATTTAATTTGGTTAGAATCTCGAACAACATAAACACGTCCGCCGGAGCTATTACCAACAGGCTCAACTAAAACCATATCTTTTCCTTTAGAAAATGCAGTATCCACATCATCGTTAGTAGCAAAAAAATCTATAACAACTGGTTTTCTGCTGTGCTTGAGATAAACAGAATATAGCTTCGGGTCGTTGGTTCCATCGGGTTGCAATACCGTAACATACTCTTGGGCTTTTGTGGGATTTGCAGAAAACCACTTTCTACCCTCAAATTCTGTAAAATCTCCGGCTGTAGTTCCGTGATAAGCCTTAATTTTATATCCTGCGTTTCTGGCAGCATCGTCTACCATTCTTTGGATAGCTTCTGTGTCTCCAGACTCTGCCACTTTCAGGTACTCTTCATCGGAAGATGCAGTCACCAGTGTTCCGGTTCTACTCGCAGAGAGTTTGGTTCTGCTTATATCTATAATGTCTCCTTCGTATTCATCACCGAGTGTCCTGTATGCAACATCTCCCTCTACTGGATTTCCTATATAAAAATACTCTCCAGGATTTGATGCTTCTGCTACATCGTCTGTAGACACAACTTGTCTTATAACTATCTGAGTCTCGTCATAATAAACATTATTATTCTCAGCATGTTCTAAAGCAAACTTTGGAGAAAGAGTAACATAATCACCTGTCTCAAAAGTTGTGCCGCTCGCATCCCTTGCTCTATATATAGTAGCTTTTGAAAGATATTGAAACTTCCCTAACTCTGATAATTTACGACCACCTTCTCTATTGTCGGATTCAACCATTCGTCCCTGCCTTGAAGCTCGAATGTCGTTGGAAGATGGGTCGAACCTTTTACTCAAAGGAATAATATTGCCAGAGTCATCATAGGTAGCTGGATCAGCTGATTTAATCTGAGAAGCAGAAAATGGAACATAACTCTCAGGTTTTTTGCGAGTATCACTTTCATAGTCAGCACCTATAAATTCTCCACCCTCATCTAAAATCAATCCATCAAATTTGCCGGGATGATTTTCTTCTAAGAACTCCTGAAGGTCGTCTGAGTCTGTCCAGTCTGGAAGCCCTGTTATGGAATCTAGCGGTGCTCCGTTGCCCCACTTTCTAAAAAACTCATTATTAAAAATAGTTCTATTGATATCAGTTCTGGTATCAAAAGGATTCATTTTTAGAAAAACAGAATATGTCTGAGGGTTCTTAACTTCTTTCTTTCCAGAATAACCGGTTGATGAAGCCGATGGGTCTTCGTATCTGGTAGCATGAGATTTGTCAGGAGAAAAGTGCGAACCATCTTTAAATTCTGTAAAACCACCTTGCCATGTTCCATGAAAAGCTTTATATGTATATCCACTTTCTTTGGCTTTATTATTCACCATGCGTTGAGCGGTATCCATATCTCCAGACTCTGCCACCTTTAGGTACTCTTCATCAGATGATGCAGTAATCAATTTTCCTTGACGAGAAGCCTTGACCTCTTTCACGGTTACATCACCATCGTTGAATACTACATAATTGTAGACATCTCCGGTAGAACCTCCCGTCCCTCCGTCAGCCAGATATTTAATACCATCTATGCCAAATGAATATAAAAACTTAGAAGCAGCCTTATCCGAACCAAGCTTTTTTGAAACCAATGTATATATCTTTTCGCCACTATATCTTGCTGTGTTGAGGTGGATAAGTCCCTGTTCATCTCCTTTCCCAAAAGGCAATTTTAAATCCTTCTTAATTTTCTGTAGATTCTTTTCGGGCAGAAAATCAGCCATAAAAGACAGCACCTTTGTCTGCACTGATTTTGGTTGATTCTCAAAAGATGCTTTCCAATGTAAAAGCTCCTCTTGTTTGTTTGCCCAGAGAGTTACTTTGTACTTAACGCCAACTAATTCATCATTGCCTCTATAATAATCAGCTATCTCCTCTTTATTCGTAAAGTAAAGACCCCAACCAAAAACCTGATTACCTTCGCCTGTGCCAATGTTTTCTGTTGAGAAATTTTGAAACTCATGAGGTGATCCATGATACGCATCTGCTGGAGCTGCTGTGATTTTTTTTGCATTTTTCTTACGACCGTCTTTGATTAGATATGGAATAAAACGGACATCTTCTTTTTCCAAAATCTCTTTAGCCTGGGAGAGGTAATCTGAATTATCGTCGTACATATAAATCGTATCGTAATCATCCAGAATATTATCTGTTATCCATTCTCCTTTTGCTTCTGCATCAGGTTTTCCCACACAGATTATTTCAGCATCTTCTATGTCCATTTCCTGAACCCACGCAGATACCAGAGACCAATTATCTCTACTCGTAAAAACTGCTACATCTTTATTGACACTCTGAAGCCACTGAAAATAATCAACCATCGCTGGATTAGGTTCTGGATCTACTAAATAATCTTGCTCAAAACCATCGCTAAAAATTAAAGTATTGTCAAAATCAATTAGATACTTTTCCTTCATCAGTGTCTCCTCGAACAAGTTATGTAGTGTAAGTATATTAGTTTATAGGTGAACGGTCAATATTTCACAGAATGGAAACGTAGATCTCAGTCACAGGAACATTGGTATGATTGATTATAAAAAAGAATTCATCCGGTAGTAAGTTTTTAGCCATCTGAACAACACCCTTGCTGTCTGCTTTTGATCTCAGAATTTCAGTATTGTCAATACTTCTGATCGTATAGTCTGCATAACTTATTACATTACCGTGAATATCTCTCACCACCTCAGTCCACATCTGCTCTCTAGCGTTCAAATATTGTAAGAGATCATCAGCGGAGGCGTATGGGGAAATTTCCGTAGTAGCATTCATTGCGATAACACCGTCAGCTGTGTTTGATAGATATAAAGTAACCAGGTCGCCTCTCTGAGTGAAAAAGGCATGGTCTCCACCTATTTCATCTAGGTCGGTAAATGTCTTCGCCAGCGTGCCTATGGACACTTCAGAGGAATTGTAAAAAGTATATGTTTTCGCACCAGCGGTTGCAAACTCAGATGTTACAATAACCAGATTATTATCGTCAACAGCTGTGAACTCAATTGCATTGCTATCGCCATCTACTATTGAATCTACGCTATTCATTCCAGTACCTGTTACCAAGATATGCTGACCACCTTTTATTTGAAGATCATTATTGTAGCTTGCTGAGACAACAAAACTGCCGGCAACTTTAGTAACTGCTGCTGAGGTTATATCTATTTCAACCTCTTCGTATCCATCGTATACTGTCAACATATCTGTTCCAACTGCATCGTACTGAACACTGAGTAACATTATTTCTCCAGCCAGAACAACAGCTCTTTTCCAGATCCCACCAGAAGCATAGGCAACAATCGGAGCGAATGCTGTGCTGTCAGAACCTTTCAAAATAACAAATGTATCCTCACCTGTTGGCAGAATTAAAGGAGACTGAGAAGATACTGTTCTTGTAGCATCCAGAGGAGAGTTTCCTTTCTTGGCTGATATTTGCAATGTGCCTGATTTATTTGTAAGATAACCTATCAGATTTGTATCTGTAAAGCTGGTCATTATATAACTACTCTGCATTGTCGGCTTCCTCCAGTTTTTTAGATATGAGATCAATCATTTTGGTCAGGTCGTTCTTGTACATATAGTCTGCCTGTTCTTCAATAGTCAACGACTTGAATATGTCATCCACCATTCTAAGAACAGAAGCATCTTGAGAATCCAAAACAGCCATGGCTTTTTCTTCGTAAACGGTAAGTACCTTGCTTCTGGTTTCAGTACGCTCTTCTTCCTTGGCTCTACCTTTTTCAGTAAAGTGATCGGAATCGTTGTGCTGAATAAAGAACTTCAAAGCGTTGAGATCTGGGAGAACGTCCTCTTCCTGCTCAGTCTTTTCCACCAGTCTTTCCAGAGTTGAAACTACTGCGGTTTTTTCATCTTTAACATAGAAATATTTGTAGACCTTTTTTGTCTTCCTGATAGTCTGCTTTGTTAAACCTCTGTCTCTTAATTCTTTCAAAGCTGAGGCATTGGCAATCAGTTTGGTTTGACTATAGGCATCTGCAAAGTCTGGATATTCTTTAATCCATCTGTATAATGTGGAGATGTGTATTTTAAACTGCTCAGCTATTTCCTCATCTGTCTTTCTCATTATCTTAAAATATTCCACGGCTGGAACATGAGTAGTGGGATCATATTTAGAATTCTTGAAAGCATCGTTCTCTTCATATATTTTAGCAATCTCTTCCTTTTTCTTCCATCTCTGATATGTAGTCTTGCTGATTCCTATCACTTTTAGAATTTCTGTATCCGACTTACCTTCGCTTACCAGAGTTGCAATTATTCCAGCATGAAGTTTTTTGTCATATGCGACATTTTTAGGTGCTTTCTTTTTCAAAGAATTATCTCCTCATCTTCTTCGTTTTTTTCAATCTCACCTAGACCAACATTAAGAGCCATATCCATTTCGTTGTAGCGATCTGAACCGGCAAAATCTTCTATGTAGTCTTCAACTGTTTCAGCTTCGTTAAAAGTGTTGCTTTCCTTTTCAACTATATCTTTCAATACGGGAGGATATTCATATTCAGGAAAAGAAGCATTTGCCATCTCAAGAGCATCTGTACCAGACTCAAATATGAGAACCATTTCTCCTGTCTCAGGAATTTCATATCCACCGTCTGCTATTTCGAGCAAAGCTCTGGCAGAATCAAGGGCAACGATGTGAACATCCTTGGTATCTTTTAACTCAGCAGCAGGTTTAAAATCTTTAAGTACCGATTTAATACTTTTTACTTTTTTATTCGCAGATACATACTGTCTGAAAGTTCTTACAAAGTCTTCAGCATCTACTTCACCGCTGTCTACAGAGTTTCCGGACCCGTCATAAACATCGTAATATACTGTCTGTGAACCTGTATCAGAGATAAGACTTTTAATAGCTCCCCATTGTGGGAAAGTCATATCTGTGAGCAGTCTTAGATTAATAGATTCGCTGTCACCAGTGCTTGTTACAATCCTATCTTTCATCCTTTCTTCGGCTGGAATAGCATTGTGACTTCCGCCAGATGCACCCATTTCAGATCCATCTTTGAATATAAAACCATGACCCATGGCTGAGGGTTGAACATAATAAGATTCCATATAATATTCCAGACCCTTCTCCCATTTTTCCTCAGAAATATTTGAGTAATCCTGAAGAGGATTTTCATTTTCCCTGTCGATGTATCTTTCTAAAGCGTTGTCAAAACCATAGTCTGCACTATAAATAATATGTTCCCAGTTCTCTCCTTCATCATCCTTGGATTTTACCCACTCATTATATGATTGTTGAAGCTCTCGATAATGTTGCTCTAACTTTGGAATAAGTATGGTTTTTTTCTGTTCACGACTTAACTCTTTATCATCTGTCAAACCGTAAGCTTCGTACATCGCCTCAAAATCTTCATCATCTAAAGCATCGACATCTAAATAGTCTGTAAAGGTAATTTGTCCATCGCTCACATCTATTTTTTCTTTGGGACCTACCTCGCCGTTTTCGTATAATTTCTGCAAAGACTCTGACTCATATTCTGCACTACGTACTTTTCTACTCGCAGATACATACTGTCTGAAAGTTCTTACAAAGTCTTCAGCATCTACAGAACCGCTGTCTACAGAGTTTCCGGACCCGTCATAAACATCGTAATATACTGTCTGTGAACCTGTGTCAGAGATAAGACTTTTAATAGCTCCCCATTGTGGGAAAGTCATGTCGGTAAGTAGTCTTAGATTAATAGATTCGCTGTCACCAGTGCTTGTTACAATCCTATCTTTCATCCTTTCTTCGGCTGGAATAGCACTGTGATCTCCGCCAGATGCACCCATCTCAGATCCATCTTTGAATATAAAACCATGACCCATGGCTGAGGGTTGAACATAATAAGATTCCATATAATATTCCAGACCCGCGTCCCATTTTTCGTCAGATACATCTTCGTTAAGCTGAACAGGATTACTATCTTCCCATTCGATATATCTCTCCAAGGCGTTGTCAAAGTAATAGTCTGCGTGTTCAATAATGTGTCCCCAGTTTTCGCCCTCACTTTCTTTGCTGCTTTTCCAACTTGCATATGAAGATTCTATCTCTTTGAGATGAGCATCCATCTCAGTAACAAGCAGTGCCTTTTTCTGTTCCCTACTCAATCCTTCGTCATCAGTATACCCGTATTCTTCATAAACCTCATTGAAATCGTCATCATCGAGATCATCAATTTTAAAATATTCAACTGCCGAAGCTTTAACCTTTCTCTTTTTTCTACTCGCAGAAACCGTAGCTGGCAAAATATATGTGTCGATATTATCCATAACATCTTCAACTGTGATTTCATATTTTTTAGAAATATCAAGAATATCTTTCTCAAAACTATCTACTTCCTGAATATCAAGAAGTGCTGCATTGACATTATCTTTTAAGTCAACTATTGATGATTGACTTTTATATTCATTCAAAACATCTTTTAAATTTTCCACAGTGTAGTAAGAATG
>Ga0307928_10004322_pt1 | contig 10785 bp, 13 predicted proteins | sample AceLakmetagen232_FD_201815 | JGI IMG/M metagenome (GOLD analysis project Ga0307928, IMG submission 201815) | Saline water microbial communities from Ace Lake, Antarctica - #232 | ecosystem: Environmental > Aquatic > Non-marine Saline and Alkaline > Saline | place: Antarctica: Ace Lake...
GCACATTCATCCTCTTCATCCGTATCTACCCCAAATTTGTAACCAAACGGACATTTAGTTTCTTCCTTTTTTTCTTCCTTTGGTTTTCTTGTTCTTTTTGGTTTTTCTTCAGGTTCTTTTTCTTTCTCTTCTTCTACTACTTTTTTTCTTTTCCTGGGTTTTTCTTCCTCTTCTTCTTGTTCAACTTTTCTTTTCCTTTTTGGGGTTTCTTCTTCCTCTTCTTCTTGTTCTTCTTCAATTTCAAAGAACTTAGCATCGATTTCCTTGTAAGTTAATTGTACCAAAAGGTCATCAAGTTTAGGAATGTCGTCCAATATATCTTCTTCATATACATCTTTTCTTTCTTTGAAATCAATTCGACTTGCTTCCGCAAAAGGTTTACTTTTACTTATTGTTTTACTGTCAAATCTAATTTTTAAAGATAAACCTTCTTCTAAGTCAGGAAATACTTCATAAGAATCATCTTCTTCCAATTCATCATTTAAAAGATTTTGGAATAAATATTGACTAATATCCCAAATATGAATTTTTTCATCGTAGTCATCATCATCTAAAGGAATAACAGCATACAAATTCCTTGCTGATGCTTTCATTGTATCTGTTTCATCCTTTTCTGCTCCTTCTTTAAATCGTTTAGCACGATATTCACAAATTGGGCAAGGTTTTCCAAATGATGTAGGACATACAATAGTATCATTTGCATTTCCTACATTTCTATGAATTTTAAAGGGGGACCTATACCATAGTTCTCCCGGGACTGCAATTCCTGCTTCCTCATTTCTATCAAGATGTTTTTTTGCTGTTACTTCATAAGGCATAATATCTAATAATGCTTTACCACCTGGTTTTTCTTTATACATAGAAACATCCTGTGGTAGTTTCAAATATCCGTAATTGGATGATTTTTGTTTCTGTTGACGAGCATTAGCGCTTACCTGCCCTCTAAATTTACTTACTTTCTTTTTTGACATTTTCTTTCTTTTTAAAATATTTATACATAGATTTTTTGATTGTTTTTAATATTACCTGAATAGTTATCAATACCAATAAAGCATGATAAAGAGGAAACAGTAAAACAATTAATATGATTTGATTATTTGTCATGTGGTTTTCTTGTTCTTTTTTTAATTTGTATTTTTTGATTTATTTTTTCTTGTTGTTCCTTTGCCTCCCATTCTTTTGATAAATCACGCGGCACGGAAGGTCCCGCGAAATATTGTTGACCATGTAATTTTACAAGACTTTCTAAAGCTGTTTTCTTTGAGTCAATGGATTTAACCGCTGCTTTAGCAACTGCCAATTCATATTTTTGTTCTAATAAAGTATTAAAACATTTTTTATATTTATCATCACCTAATATTGTATTATTAATAACCGTTTCTGTTAATTTTGTGGTTATTTCAAATTCTTCAGGATTCATTCTAATTTGTTTATCCACCTCCGCTCGAATTAATCCTAATTCAACCTCTTTGGTGTCAATTTCTTTTTTAATGTTTGCTTCTGTTTTACAAAACTTAAAAGTAAGTGATGCCTGTCTTAACCATTCTACATCTAATGCAGAATTGTCAATTTCAATATCTTCTTGGTAATTTAATTTTTCTTCCATGTTTTATTTTTTTAAAAATGTAGTGGAGGAGTATGGATTTGAACCATTATAAGAAAAATTCCGAGTAGTTCTATTTATTTTCCAAGCATCAAAAAACTTAACTAAAATAATGCTTTAAAATTTCTCCCCCTTTATAACTGAATAACAAGCAAAGGTTAATCCTGGAAATCCTGTATAAAAAAATGAGGACATAAATTCTTCCATTATTAATGCTGCTTGATTATTTTCTGAATTTAATAATACACTTTGACAATACCCAAGAACTGCCCTTCTAATTCCTTCAGGTTCTTCCTGTTTTAATCCTTTTAAAATAGAGCTAATTTTTTTCCATGCTCCTTTTGCTAATAAAGCTCGGCATAATTCAATTGTTTGATTTTGTTTTTCTGCTACTCGAGCGGCTGTTTGTAATCTTTTATCCTTTTCTACATTTAATACCTGTTCAAGTATTTGTATTGCATTACGAGGATGTCCAAGACTGTCTTGTACGATTTGATTATAAACTATTCTTTCAATACTTTCATTTTCCCCTTTTACAATATTTCTTAGAAGTTTAAGCATTTGATTATCTCCTAATAAAGTAACCGTAAATTGACTACAACGCCCTTTTATAGTAGGTATTAATTTTTGTGGTTCCGTTGTGCAAAGAATAAAATATACATGGTTAGGAGTGTCCTCCAATATTTTTAATAAAGCATTTTGAGCATCATTTGTCATTTTATGAGCTTCGTCCACAAGAAATACTCTACATTTGCTTTCAATAGGTTTGAATTGCGCTTGTTTTCTTATTTCTCTAATTGTGTCAATGCCTCGAAAATCAGCAGTATCAATTTCTCTAAAATCAGCTCCGAATGAATCTAATTCTTTAGCAATAATCCTACCAAGAGTAGTTTTTCCACAGCCTGTAGGACCCTGTAAAAGATAACTATGAATGTTTCTTTTCTTTGTTAAATTTTGTAAGGCTTCAATGATTTCTATATTACCAATAATATCATTAAAATCTTTTGGTCTATATTTTCTATAAAGGTTCATTTTTAAATTTTATTTTTACTTATTATAATATACAAAATCAATTAGTTTTAATTAATTTTATTTAGGAATTTCCCAATCTTTTTTCTCTGCCCAACTTCCATCCACAGGACATAATTCTGCATCTATGTCTAAGGGGACGATAAGCCAATCCCAAGCCTTTGGTAAATTTTGCGTTGTTATTCTTTTTATCGTTTGTGCAACATGTATTAATTCATCCGGGTGAACGTCAAGTAAAATGGAATCATGTATTTGTCCTATTAATCGGGTATCCCATTTTTCTTTTATCATAACTTTATCTGCTTCAATAAAAGACCATAATAAACAATGAAAAGCAGCACCTTGCACGGGGTAGTTAATAACATCATTTTTTTTCATGTATCCATCACAAATAAATCCTGTTTTCATTTCAAAAGCACCTTGTTTTTGATATTCTCTAAACCAAGTTTCTTTCCATTTTCCATATTCAAAAAACCGTACTTTCCAAAAATGGGATTCTATTTTTTGTAAATGGTCTATAAAACCATTCATTGATTTAATTCCTTTTTCAATTAAATGATTAGAAATACATCGTCCTTCAAAAGTAACACCTTGTTCTTTTTTCCATCTACCTTGTTTTGGTAAACTACACCACTTTGCTAATGATAAAGCATTGTTTTTATAATAGTCCCCATAAAATTGTGGAAATATAAAACTGTTTTTCACTGCTGACCTTAAAAGAGCATGTTCTTTTATATGTTTATCAATTTTACATAAGAATATCTGTTCCGTCATATCTTTATGTAAATCAGAACCGGGATTATTTATGTACTTCAACATATTCTTATCCTTATGGTAGCAAGCTGCTATCTTGACTTCTAAGGAACCATAATCCAATTCTAATAGTTGATGACCAGGACGTGGTATAATTGCTTTCCTGGTTATTGTCATTGCTTCTTCATCTCGTTTAGGAACATTTTGCATATTAGGATTAGAACTGCTGCTTCTATATGTTCTTGCAATATGTAAATTATATGAAGGATGAATTACTCCATCTACTTGTTCCCTCATAAATGAAGCCAAGTAAGTGTCTTTGATTTTTTTTAATTTCCTAATCCTAATTAATTTATTTAAAAAAGGAATATTTAATTCTTTTAATGATTCTTCATCTGTAGAACCTTTATTTGTTTTGGTTTTTTTAGGCGGGGTTAATTTTTTGACCTTGTATAAAATATGTTCTAATTGTTTTGGAGAATTGGTATTTATGTTAAAAGGAAAAGCTTTTTTCCATTCTATATAAAAGTCATCTGATTTTAAAGCATCTTGAAGTTTTTGAATTTTACTTGTTAATTGCCTTTGTTTTCTTTCAATGTAAGGTACGTCAATACAAAATCCTTGTTTTTCAGCTCTTGCCAAAGCTAAAATACCGTTGTGCAGTAATTGGTATGCTTGTTTTGTTGGATTAATTTGCATTTAATAATTTTTAGGTAAAACAGACGCACTTAAGTTTTTGGATACTTTTCTTTCGATGTGTAACTCGCTTGACCATATGCATCTGTTTAAATTCATTTATTTTCCCCTTGTCTTGTTCTTTTAGGTGGATTGCAACCGCTTCTTCCTTCATTAGCTCCTTTTCCTTTTCCTGAACCATCTTTTTTTGGTACGTTTTTACTTTCTTGTTTTTCCATAATTTTATTTGTTTTCATTTATATTTTGGATTTCCGTTTTTATCTCGTGCATTACATTTAAAATTTGAATAGCAAACAAACGCCTCACAAAGTCCGTTCTTATCAAATTCACATTTGTTTGTTTTCTTGTTATTTGTTTCTGCTGTTATTTCCATTAGTTTTTAATTTTAGGTAAAACAGACACACTTAGGTTTTTGGATGTTATTCTTTCGATATACACCTTACTTGACCGTATGTATCTGTTTAAATTCATTTATCTGTTTATCTTCTAATTAGATTGGTAAACGGAACTCATTCCGTTTATACACCTTTAGCGGTAATTATTCTCTATATTTTACCATAGCATCTTTAAAACCTTTATCATAAGCATCCTCCATATCATTTACGCTATAACTACCGCTAACATCACCTATAATTAATTGCTTAGTATCGGGGTTGTTCTTGGCTTCCGAGGGTTGTTGTCGTTCGCTTAATCTTCTATATTTTTAATGAAGTTGAGCATATTCATACTGTAATCTATCGTAATCTTTAATTTTTTCTTCGTCTGTCATCGCTCTCTTATTTTAGTATTTAATTATTAATTTCTGTGGGTGTTTGTCGTTCGCTTAGTTCAACCGTAGCATTAATAGTATCGTTCAATAAATCTTTGTATTGGTCTGGTAATTTATCTAAACCGCTCCATCCATAATCATAGTGCATTGTTCTAATTACACCATCATATAATTTATTCTTTTCCATATCGCTCTCTTATTTTAGTATTTATTAATTAATATCTCTGGTTATTTGTCGCAACTAATCATAGCTGTAAGCGTTATAAGCCATTTAAGAAACACTCTGCATTTCAGAAAAAGTGTACTTAAAATCTGCTTCAAATTGTTCTTTAGTCCTTTTATTAAACCAACCTTCAACCAATGTAACTATAAATTGCTTGTATTTGTGTTTATCTGAATAGTAGATTTTTTCGATTTCACTAATTCTTATTTTGAATTTTTCAGCTTTGCATTCAGATGAATTATATAAACAAACTATTTCAAGTTCATATAACTCTTCTTCCTTGTTAAATCTTTCTTTATTCCAAGAAGTGTAAATCGGAATGATTTTTATTGAGCGTCTTATACCTGTTTCAGAATAATAGGATGTTTCACTTGGTATCTCAATTTCTTTTGATGCTACTTCTTTTTTCTCGTATTCGTATTGCTTTATTTTCATAATTTTAGTAAAAAACGGCTTATAACTTTGCTCGTATCCTTGTTTCTGCAAGGTTTTTAATTTTTTTTCTAATTCTCTCATTGTATTTGTGTTTATGCCACGTTATCAAAATCAGAATGCAGGTTCATTGTACTTTCTGTTTTTGGCTCGTAGAATTTCCGTTCACTTGTTCCATTTTCATAGAATAATACATTTCTGCAAATAATATCATTTCGTCAGGTGTCCAACATTTTTCACCTACTGTTCTTGGTATTAAATTGTCGGTGTTTAACTTTCTGTAATAATCTATTGCTTTCATTTTATTGTTGGATTATATTTCTAATTGACCTTTTCTTTATTATCGGATAGTTCATTAATTATATTTCCTAAATCATTTTCAAATATATCAAAAGCCTTTGTATCTTCATTAGAATTTCTTTTTATATTTCTACGTTGTTGTATTCTAATTCTAAGGTTTTTTAATGCTTTGATTTGTATTTCGTTTTCTTTTTGGTGCTTCATAATTCTATCTTGCATCCTTTTAATTATTTTCTCCATTTTAAATATAATTTAGTATTTCTGTTTTAATATTATCATTTAGGATAAATATATACACTCCAGGGTTTTCTTTGTCTTTCCATTATTTTATTTGTTTTAATTATTAAAATGGTAAAAAATCATAATCAATTTGTTTTGTTTGTAATTTCATTAATCGGAATTGATATATAGTATCATAAGCACAATATCGCATCACTTTTTCTTTCCCTTCATTGGTTGACATTAATTCCTTTATTTTATTTAAAGAATTGGTATCTTTTGCTTGCAAATAAGGACTTACCTCAGAAGAGTAATCAGCAATTCCAAAATTAGTATAAGTCTGAAACTTTAATCCAGTTATTCCTGGTTTATTATTAAGTGTATGGGCAGCAAGCATTGTATCCCACGCCCAATTCTGTATTTTAACACCAAAAATATATTCTGTCCATGTCTGTTCATATTTCATATTATGAGCAGTTTTCATAATTGTAGGGTCTGTAAGCAAGTCAAAGAAGGGTTGTAATTTTGTTTTATCTTTTGGAATTGTAAAAACATAAGCTTCATTTTCATTTGGAGACACAGAGCAACAAACTATTTCATGCCCTTTAGCATGCGGTTTTAATCCAGTGGTTTCATAATCAATAGAAATCATATCAGATTTTATTTCTTTTAATAAATGAATATTTTCATTTATTATATGAATTTTTGGTTTATGATATCTCGGAAGTGGTTTATCAATCAGCTCACTTATTTTTCTAATATTATGTTTCCAAAACAATCTTTCATTATTTTCAAGAAATAAAATATTTGTTGGGTGTTCAATCGGACAAATCCATGCTTTGTAATCTTTATCAGGGATAGTAAATCCTGTCCATTTAGATAGTTCACCTAAATTAGATTTCCATTGTTCTCCTATTATACTGAATAAAGCATGCTTCCCAAATAGTACAATGATTTTAGGTTGATATTCTTTTATTATTTTTGATATTCTTTTCCGGCAGCAAGCAATTTGTAAATTTGTAGGTGGTTTTTTATTGACTGTTCTACAATTAACTGCATTGATATTTAAACAATCTTCAAATAAATCAATCCCATATTTTTGGTAAGTATTTAAAATAAGTTTACCAGCTTTTCCTTGCCATTGTTTATTTTTTTCATCATCTAAGGAAGTAGGAAAAGAACCTATATTTAAAATTTGCTTTTTAAAGTTACCAAAAGGTTTCATTCGAGGATTTATTGAATTTACATATAAACCACAAGAAATACAACTTAATGACTTTCCACCCATTTTACTTTTTGATTCTGTGCTTTTTTTTGTAAAAAATCCTTGCATAATTTATTTTATTTTTTTAAATTGTTTTTGTATTGACAATAAATTTTGTGGTTGAAATTTGTAATAAAAATTATCACCTTTAATAATAATATTAACTTCTGAAATACTAATAATTCCAAATGGGCTTTTTAAAAAATATATTTCTTCTTTTTTTCTTTGTGTAGTACATTTAATATCAGTATAAGATTTAAATTTTTTTGTTTTATCACAATACCACTTTCTTTTGTATTTTTCAACTATAATTGGCTTTAACTCAGTTATTAATTGGTCGAAAATATAAAGTATCTTTTGATTAAAAGAATATTTTTTAATTTGATAATCTTTAAAAAATCCTTGCATAATTTATTTTATTAATTTTAAGTCGTTTTAAAAGGTTTTTTATCGTTTAATTTTTCAATCAAAAAATGTACTTAATTGTTTTCTCATTAAACCTTTTTTATGGTTTTTAATATTTAAATTAAAGTATGATTCTTTTAATTCAATACTAATTGATTTACGATTCATTAATAATGCTTGGAAACCTTCAGAACCAATCCCCCCAAATGGGCTTAAAATAGTTTCCTTTTCATTTGAATAAAGTAAAATAAGCCTTTCAATAACTTCTAATTGTAAAGGACATATATGTTTTTCATCTTGTTTACTTCTGGCTGTATTACGTTGTAATGTATTGGTTTGGTTTATATCCATCCAAATGGGGCTTGCATATCTTTGCCATACTTGATGAGAATATTGTTCTTCAATAGAATAAGCACTTTTTCTATTATGTAATTTTATTATTTTTTTAAATTCATTTATAGATTGTGGAAATGTATCATATTTGTGCATAGGTATATAATGTGTAAACAGTTTTTTTGTTATTGGTATTTTATTTTCCTCTTTTGTTTTAAAACAAAGTATTTTATCAGGCAAACCTGCACGAATTATTGAACTATCTTTTAATAACTGTCTATGTGCTAAACCTATTGTTTTTGTTCTAACAGCAGCAAGTAATGGATCTTTCCAAATTGTAAATTCAGAATGTAAAAACATATCTAACCCCTCAAAAATATCACCTATCATTGAACTAAATCTACGAATACCAATAAACCCTTCTCTACTTTTTAACAAAGGTAAATCCATACAATGTATAGCAACAATACGTCCTGGTTTTATTACTCTTTTAATTTCTTTTGCAAGAAATTTAAATTGATCTACAAATTGTTGGTAATCAATAACATTACCCATATCTTCAATATGATTTGAATAAGTATATAAGTCAGCAAATGGGGGACTAAATACCATTAAATCTATTGAATTATTTGGTATTTCTTTAATCCGTGTAACACAATCACCATACATTAACCAATAATTATTTGTTTTTACATCATATTCTTTACTAATTATAGTAGTTATTTTATTATTTAAATTTTTATTTACTGCTTTTATCATTTGATATTGTGCTTGTTTAAATTGTTTGTGTTTAAATTGTTGTGTTTTAATAACATTTTGCATTCGGTCAGTGGTTATCATCCATACAGTAACTTTATTAATTTGTCCAAATCGCCAACTTCTACGCATTGCTTGATAAGTTTGTTCAAAACTAAAATCTATTGAATTAAATATTTGATAATGACAATGTTGGTAATTTAATCCCATTGATGCTATTTTTTCTTTAGTAATTAATATTTGAAAATCACCATAAGCAAATCCTAATAAATCATTTTGTTTTTTCTTTGAACTATCAGAACCTTGTACATTTCTACAATTATATCCTAATAATTTTAATTGAGTGTATATTGTATTTGCTTCTGGATTCTGTTTTGTCCATATAATAATTGGTTGATTGTCTAATGTTTTTACAATAGACAATGTTTCTTTTATTCTTTCTTTTTCTGTTTCCCTTAATGTTTTATGATAATCAGTTGCATTTACTGCATAATTACTAAAAAATGTTCCATTAGGAGGTTTTGTTATTATTTGTTTTTCTATTATTTCAAGTTTTGGTAAATCAAAATTACCTGCTTCAAATCCTATATCTTTAGGATGTGAGTACATAATAGCCCAATTGCTTACAAACTCATAAAATTTACTTACTGCATGTCCTTTTATACGCCATTTTGATGTCCTATTAGTATCATGCACAAAATACATAGCTAACATTTCATTATATGTCATAACATCTAAAAATTCTGAATGGTTTCCTAATTCCATAGGGTCATTAGGACTTGGTGTTGCGGAAAAACAAAATTTATAAGGGACGTTTTTACATTTTTCAATAAGTAAGTTTCGATAAGATCCCGTTTCATTTTTAAGTATTGAACTTTCATCAAGACAAATGCACCCAAATTTATCAATATCTATATTTTTTAACTGTTCATAGTTTGAAATATAAATATCTTTTTTAATTTTATTATTTTTAAATCTTTTTATAGGGATATTAAATTTTATTCCCTCTTCTATTGTCTGTCCTGTCACTGCTAAAGGGGCTAATATTAAAACTGGTTTATTTATTTTACGTAATATTTGATTAGATATACTTAATTGCATTGGAGTTTTGCCTTGTCCTGTATTAGCGAAAATAGCATATTTACCAGCTTTTAATGCACGTTGTACTGTAAATTTTTGAAAATCAAAAAGCATTGAATTTAATTCAGATTCATGTATATTAAATCCACTTTTTATAATTTGTTTTTGTTTTGATTCTAAAAATTTTTGATAATTTGTCATGTTTTTATTATTAATTTTAAGCCTTTGTAAGCCGTTTTTTATTATTTTAATATAAATATACTCAAGATAGAAAAAAGTTTATTAGAACTAAAGAAAATAAGGTATAAATTATATCTTTTAATCTAACAAAATCTTTTCAATTTATTCTTTTTCATTTTTTATTTCTTTTAACATACTGACATATTGCCAAGCATTACCAGTAAAAGAAATCATTTTGTTATTTATAACACAATTATTATTTTCTTTTAATATAGTTTTTAAAAGGTATGGAATAATAGCAAAATTAATGTCTTTTATTTTTTCTTTTAATTTTTTGGTAGTTTCACACCAACCAGTTTCTGACTTACTTTTAATAATCAAAACATTATTTTGTATATTGATGTTAATACTTTCATCAAGTATATAATCACGTTTTGTAAATATCTCAGCTTTATCAATCATTTCAATTGTTTCTTTCGGAAATATTAATTTTTCTCCCTCAACATTAAGATGTACATTACAATTAGGAAATTTATCTTCAAATATTCTACAAGATATTATTGTACCTTGCGCAGTTTTAAAATGAATCCATCCATTACCTTCAGCTATTTGTATAGGTTCTAATCTTTCTACTATAATAGCGGATGTTTGTGGTAATAAAAATGTTTTTACCGGCATATTTTGAGAAATGTCATAATGTATAATTCTAAAAGCATCTGTACTTTCCAAATAACCCTTTTCAT
>Ga0307928_10004323_pt1 | contig 10784 bp, 23 predicted proteins | sample AceLakmetagen232_FD_201815 | JGI IMG/M metagenome (GOLD analysis project Ga0307928, IMG submission 201815) | Saline water microbial communities from Ace Lake, Antarctica - #232 | ecosystem: Environmental > Aquatic > Non-marine Saline and Alkaline > Saline | place: Antarctica: Ace Lake...
TCTCTATCCTTTGCAAAAATAACGACATGTAAGATATCTCCTTGGTCAACACCCATGACCGTATGCCTTGCTTTATCCTCTAGGTCGTATTTGTTTTGAATGCACTCTAATAAAACATCCCTGTTAAGCGGTTGGTTTTCACCACCATAAGCCTCACCCAAACAGAAGTTATAAAAGTCTTTAATCCCCGATAGTTGTTTGGTTGGTCTAATCCTTGCCCGCTCTTCTTTCTGCAGTATCTCGGTGGCAGTTATCCAAGGTGCCATCAACTGGGTAATGTGATAACCCGACACTTTCCAGCCCTTGTCGCCTGTTGCTTTCCATCGTCCAGTTCTCCTTGCATTATCTGTAATAGTAGCTCGGCAATAAACACACGCATACCTAGCCTCTTTGGTATCACCCCTAATAGAATCAGGAAATTTTAATATCTGTAATCTTCCACACTTAGGACATTTTACAAACCATTCCTTTTTATCACTTCTATTAAACAGGTAATCCACCCCGAACTCTGGGATGGTTGGCGTACTAAACGCCAAGAAGTATTTATACTTTGAGTGTGACAATCTTTCTTTGTATATCTCAATAATGTCAGGCTTTGAGAAATCGACCTCATCATGAATATTAAAATCGCTGTCAACTGATATAGCCTGTCTTTCGCTCCACGCACCCCTGAAATAAACAAAAGATGTACCTAACTGCTTTAACTCAATACCACCCGATACAATCTTACTCAAATATGGTGATGTTTGAATCATCGGTCCAATTCTAGCTTTTGAGAAGTCTGCCACATCAGAAGCGGTTGGAAATGTATAAATAATAGAAACATTATTATTATCTGCAAACCACAAAGCCCGATTCATTCCATAGGTAGTGACACCAATCTGGGCAGCCTTTTTCATCACAATATTTTGTGACTTGTCCTCGTACAGTTTAATCAAATACTGATGGTTGTACCAGTCAAACTTTTCACCTTTAGGTGTTCTTACGTTATCAGATACCCAAGCCAATAGCTCACTTTTTCTTACCTGCTTTAGTATTTTGCTTTCTGATATTTTTTCTAAATTTGTCATAAGTTTCTTTAGCAGCTTTTTTTAACTCATCAGACACACCCTCTACTTCTATTTTACCCTCATGTTCTACCACTTGGCTATCTCTCCATTGTTTTGGTCGCAAATTCTTCAAGGTAAATATAATCGACCTGGAATCCCCACGCCTGACACTACTTCTCAAAGAAACCTCTGCCTCATCAGCCAATGTTTCCTTACCCGTATCTACTGCTTTATCTATTGAGTTTTTAAATCTTTTACTAGCATCTCTCCACTTGTATATATTAGACCTGTTGATTCCTAACTTCCTACACGCAAATGAAATATTGCCACCACCCTCGTCTTTTAAGAACTCAATAAAGCCTTTCTTCACTTTTCGGGTTCGCTCCCTGTCCCTTCTGTCTTTCCTCTCTTTGTCATATTTCTTGTTGTCAACCTTAACAACTCTTGTTTCTTTGTTTGCTTTTGCCATATATACTCCTTACTTATAAATTATAGTATCTTTTTCATTTGAGCGGATTGGTCGTTCTGAACGCCACCTGTTGACTGGGAGCCAACCGCACTACCTTGTGCTAAATCCGCATGTCTTTTTTTTAATGTAATTTTTTTACCTTTATACATTCCAGCATTCATATCATCTATTTTACTAAATGGCAATATTGGAACAGTCAAATCTTTAATCTTTGATTTATCTATAAAGTAAACATATTTTAATTGATAACCTTGTATTGCTTTCCAAGTTCTAAATTCCTTACTCGATATTTTCAAATGATATGCTTGCATAATATGCACTTTTTTACCAGTAATTGGATTAATCCTTAAACTTGCATTTGGAGATATACTAACTAATTTAAAACCACTAGCTCTATATATTGTTCCATCGCCACATTGTGTACCATCAGCAAAACTAATAATCCATTTAATTTGTGGACAATTCTTTTTAATTAATCTTAATGCCACTGATATACACCTACTTTCACTATTACGTGGCAAAAATTCATCAAATGCCATTCTATTAAGTTCTACAAATTCATTCCAACCAGTACCTTTAACTAAATTTATTGTGCCTTTTTTATTTATACTAGCACCAAATGACATAACCCCGTGTAATTTTTTATCATAAAATGAACCAAAGTGTAACTGACTATTTGGTACAACCTTACCACTATAATGCCATTCCTTAATAAACCTATTGGCACTTTTGCTATCTATTCTTTTAATAATAATATCTTTTACGTTAATCTCCATTATATTTTTCACATATTAAAGCTAAAGCATTACCATTGGAATTTTCATTTTTCGTATCAACTGCCCCACCGTCTTTCTTAGCACCATCAACAGCTTGTTTGACTATATCCGCCTGATTATCCGATAGCGTAAAGGTCATTTGTTGAAACCCTGGCTTGTCACCATCTGGCAAACTAATATCATCAAGTATCTCCACTAGGTGTAAATCTTTATCACTAAATCCCCATTCTTCCAGCTCCCCAATATCGTAATCATTACCCAACATATCCCAGTCCCACTCACCCTTGTTCTTGTTACTCCTAATGTTATATTCTTTAAATTCTTCTTTAGTTAATTTTCTGTTTGGAACTCTAACGTCTATTTCTTCTTTACCCCTACCAACCAATTGCATTATTTTTAACCTTTGATGACCAGCGATAATCTTGTTATCTGTATCTATTGCGGGTATTTCTACTAAATTAAATTTTTTTAAACTATTCTTTAAATCCTTAGCTTGTTTGTTAGTTAATCTCCTAGGGTTACGCTCAAAAGGTACAAGGTCATCAACAATTCTTTTATCTGTATGCCATACTAGACCTTTTTTTTCTTCCATTGTCTCTCCTTCTTTTTTTGCCTCTTTCTTCGGCGTTTTGATAAGTTCTTTTTCTTTTTACTACTTTTTGTCATAATTACTTGATTTTTAACTTGCTTCAACACCCCACTCCCCTATTGTAACCCTATCCCCTATTTCTTTCTTTTAAACCTAAATACCTGTCCCCTACTGACCTGTCCCCTACTAATTACCGCATATTACTCTTAATTTACCTTAATAACTATATTCACAAATTATATAACCATTAGCCTTTTGAGGCTTACAAATATAGCTTTTAGGCACTTTAGTAACAATAAGCATCTTAACCAGGACAGCCAACATCAAAATAGCAGTTATTATTTCGAACACACCTCTTTGGTTATTTGTCATCCTTTTTATCCCCTTTTAAATACTCATCTAAAAACATTTTGATATCCCTACCAAATTGAGTATCTACTTTAAATTCTAAGAAACTATACCAGTTACTCTCAACCTTACCCGTCCCATGTCTCCTTTTCTCCTCTCTTAGCTTTATAGTTAAAACTCCTTTATTGTAAGACATATCATAGTAGGATTTTTTATTCTTTTCTGGCATAAATTTTTCGGTTACTTTATTGAACCAGTTTGCTTTAATCTTTGGATTGTTTCTGAATGGTAATGTCATGTTTGTTTCCCCAAATGTGTTTCTGGACTATCCCACTCTTTCATTAACATATTAAATATTTTCATTGTCTGTACTGCTGAAAATCCTGAATGCCCCTCTTTGGCAAATACTTTAGACATTCTTAAAATTGCCTTACCTAGCATTCCCTCATAATCGCTATCTTTATCAAACATTCCGAGTTCTTTTAACCTTTTCTCAAAATACTCATGTCTACTCATATTTTTTGTATTTGTCATTTTTTCTTTTTAATAAATTTTAACTTTAAATCATAAACCTCTTTGACTTCATAAAGCTTTGTTTTTGGATTCAAGTCGTTTGCATCACTCCATTTCTGCACCGTCTTTTCTGCTTCCTTAATTGACTTAAACGATTTACCAGATAAAACAAAGGTTCTCATTTATTTCTCCTGTTACTACAAGTAGCGACTAAATAACCAACCTTTTTCTTAAATCCAGGCAAGTGTGATGGTCGACTTTCTATCCTCTTTACATTGATATTTTCAAACACTTCTTCCAAAAACTTATAAAAACTGTCTTTATTAAACATAATTCTATGCTCTGTTACTTGTTCTGGTGGCATACAGTTATCAGGAACTGAAAAGATAGCAATACCATCAGTCCCTAAATTTCTAGCAACATCCTGAACAAGCTCCAACCTCTTATCATCATCAAGGTGTTCCAGTATTTCAAGCCCGACAACCAAATCTTGCTTATCTTCTTTAATAGGTGGCAACTCCCTCATCTCTGCCAAAAATCCTGCATTGTTCATGGTTCTTACTGCCACCTCGGAAATATCAATACCTTTGTACTGGCACTTTGGCATTCTCTTTTTTAATTTCTTAGCAAAAACAGGTAATCCACAGCCAATTTCCAAGACCTTGAACTCTGAACCTTTAAACTCCCTACTAATCATATCCACGATTTTTTGCATCTTTTCGGGGTAAGTTCTCCAATTTTCTTTCGTTCCCTCACCGTTATAAACCTTATCCCAATGCTCTTGCGTGTTCGGGTTAGCAAAATCCAAAGGGTGAATGCCTAACTCCTTTCTTCGATTTGGATACCAACGGTCAAGTGTGTGCTTCGTTCCTATCATTGTTTCTCTGATATAAGCTCTCATACTGGGTTTGTGTTGCTCCGCCCAATCAGCACCAGTATAAACTTTTCTACCAACATGTCCTAGTTTAATCAAAGGGTCAGCCCAAATCTTAAACCCATGGTCTTTTTTAGCTTTTAAACAAAAATTCAAATCCTCTGAAAACCCACCAGTCCAATCAGTATATGGTTGTTTCATAGCCTCTAAAACATATCGTGGTATCAGCATAAAGCCCATGCCCGCACCATCGACCTCAAAGGGTTTGTTACCCCATTCTGTGTAGATGTTATAACAAGCATTCTTTAAATCTAGCTTTCTTATAACAGGGAAAAACGGTCTACCTTTACCAAAGTAAATACCAGTCGCAATATCAACATTCTTGTTTTGAGCCAACTCATAAAGCCTTGTTAAACTATCAGGCTCCCAAATCGTGTCAGAATCAATAAACAGAAGATAATTCATGTCTGTTTTTAAAAAGTTCTCTATTATCGTATTTCGGGCAATATGGTGAACTTTTGCCTCAGATAACATTTTATACTGACAGGGGCTGTACCCAAAAGTCAGGAACAAAGACTCCATAAACTCATACAAAAAGCCTGTATCGCTACCCCTTGGTAAACCAATAGCTATTTTTTCCTGTGCGGGTACTACGTTAGGTTTCAATGAATTTGAAGTCATCTGCGTCCTTCATAATGAATAATAATAATTTCTTCTTAATTTTATACACATCTGTTTTATATCCTTTAACATCCTCAATCACAAAAACTTTCTCATCTTTATCAAAATAAGTAAAGTCTGCAATATACGAAATGCTACGAATCGCTTTACCTTTGAATCTAAAAGACTCCCTCAACTTAATCCTTACCTGTGATTTTAGTTTTTCAATATTCCCATTCTTCTGCAACATGTATAACTGGTCACACCTTAAAGCCTCTTTTTTAGAGTCATGCAAGTGTCCCTCGTTGCACTTAGTCTTTTTTGAATTGTACTTGTGGTATCTCTGGTACATCCTTATGTTTTATAAAAATAGTAACTTTGTTATTTTCACCATAATTTTTAGCGATATACAAAAATTTGGCATCAGGAAATTGTTTAGCTATTTTTCCCAAATCAAGCTCGATAGCATTTCTGCCCTTTTTATCCTTTAGCTTGAATATCCCTATTTTTGTTTCTTTTAGGTTTTTCATCTTTTATTTGTAATTCCCCAGTAGTTAAGTTAACAGCACAATTTGGAAAGAGTTTTATATCTAATCCAAGACGCTTAAAAACTGAAGTAGTAACTACTAACCTATATTTAACTTTGATAGCATCTAAAATCTCCTCTTGCATTGAGGCAAGACTAATTATTTTAGTCAACTGACCCAATTCTTGTTTTGATAGATTATACTTTTTTACCATTTTTTTCCTCCACTCTTATCATTTCAGAGATAATAGAAAATTGTAGATTTAAATTTTCCAAACCTTTCTTTAATACAGGAAGGTCTTTTTTAGCTTTTTCATAATCGACATCACTTGGTTTAGCTATTATTAATATTCTTTCAGTAATACGAATATTAACTTCTTTCTCTAAAATTTTTCCAAGTGTTTGGACATGAAAACTGTCTCTCAATAAGTCTAATTTTGTTTTTAATTTTGCCATTTTAATCTCCTAAATTTTTAATAATTTTCTAAACAGGCAAGGGGTTAAGCCTCGACCTGAGCAACAAAGTTGCGTCACGAAACAGTCTAAACAACCTGCTATTTAAACCGCCTCGCCTGTCCAAAAAACTATCTTTTAATTGATATCTCACCGCAATGATGACATAAAAACATCGATGTTGGCTTCTTACACTTTACACATTTATGTAGTATTTGCCAATCAGCTTTTTTTGTATTCTTCTTTTTTGCCATTATTTCTATTTTATTTTCTAATTTATAACCTCTTGGTTTCGCAAATAACTTTTCATCAGCACTATCATTGTACTCAAAAAATCCATGACACTCTTGACACAACAATCTAGTATGGTCAAAGTCGTGTACCGCCTCTTGACTACTACGCTTTGGTCTGTGATGAAAGAAAACAAGGTATTCACTACCGCAATTTTCACATTGGGTAATTTTAATTTCTTTCTCAATATATATTTTAATGAGCTTCGGTTTGGCTTTTAACCATTCCTTGGTCTTACGACCAATCTTTCTATACACCCTTGATTTCTACCCAGCAGTCATCGCAATAAAGCTTTTCACCTGGCTTTCTTTTAAAGTTTGTAAAGAATTTCCTATGGCATTTGTCGCATATTTCCTCAAATTTCACTAACTCCGTAATAGGTACATTATCCTCAATAGCCAGCTTAATTACTTTTTTGTGTCTTTGGCAAACCTTACACCTGATAGGGTCTTTCCACCCTTTAAAACCGTAGGCTTTTTGGTCTTTGACTGTGAAGATAAAACCCCGACCACAATCCTTGCAAACTAATTTTTTGTTTTTGAGAGTATTTTCTTCCACCATTTTGTTTTTTCCTTTGGAATAAGCATCATATTTAATAAATAAGCATTACCATACGTCATTTTCTTTTTAGCAAGTTTACACCACCTTTTAACACTATCAAGACGCATCTTCTTAATCTTTTCGGTCTTCCACTTATAAACAGCATACAACAAAGCATCTGCCATTCGCAAAGTTTCTAAATCTGGAATTTCACTTATTATAATTTTCATTCTTGTTGTTAAGGTTTCTGTTCCTACACTTATTACTGTATTATCTATTATTTTACTACTCATTATTTTCTACCCCTATAAAGTTTAACTAATCTTGGCAAACCCTCGTTAATTCTTATTACCTTTTCAGCTAATCCCTGCAAATCTGTCTTGAAATAATCATATCTAACATTACCGTTTAATTTGGTTATAGTAACAAAAACTCTGGGCATTAAAACTTTTGGCAAAACATATACTGCACCTAACAAATTATCCTCTTTAACTGCAAAAAGAATATAAAGATCAACCATACTGATATCTTTAGGTAAAGAATAAAACCATTTTTTTCTTTTTTGACTAGATTTTAAGGTCGGCTTAGCGGTCTTTACAATCATTTTTATACCATTCCAGTTAACATCATACCTCTTGGCTCTATTACCACGCACATCGTCCATGCTAATAGCCCCAGGTAGGTTCTCTATAACTCTTTGAACTGCTACTTTGTGTTTTAAGTGATTATCTTTTACTTCCCTCATACATTATTTTACTTTTTATTTTCATTATTGTCAATTACTAATCTTTCTTTTAGCTTGAATATAAATCTCTTTGATAAATTCAGGACAACAATCGTCAAGCGGGACAATAATTTTCCACTTACCACACTTTTCGCATCTAAAATATTCAGGCGGAGCTAAAAACTTCTCGTGTCCCTCCTGCTTAGCTTCATCCTTGTACTTTTTATTAAAGTCGTATGGTCTTAATACCTGTGCATCTGCCACCAAATCTATGCACTTCTCGGGGTTTTTCTTGATAACAGGCATAAGCCTAACCAGTTTGTCGTATCCCATTTCAGCTATTTTTTCCTGCTTCCATTTTAATTTCTGTCCAAAAAACTCAAAAATCTCAATGTAATAATAGGCGGTACTTCGCTTAAAACCAAGCTCGGAATTAACCACATAAGAAGTAAAATTATTGTATCCCAAAACCTCGTAAAACTTGTTATCCCTAATTATTTTTAATAACTCACCTAATTTTACAAAAGCCATTCCCATGTCTTTTTTTAGAGTTAAAATTTCTTTATGTGTTTGTTGTGCATCTGGTTTTACTATTTCTTTTTTCACTTCTTGTCCTTTAAAATATTAAAGTTTACTGTGTGAGCGTCTTTGTCCAAAATTTTATCCCAAAGGTGGTCTTTGTCTGGTGTTAAGTGCATGTGAAAATGTGCTGGTCTTACAGTCCCACTAACAGGGTCAAATCTATTAAATCTAAATCTCCAAAAGTAAACCACTTTTTCTACTTTACTGCCATCTGACCTTTTTAAATTGCTTTCCAGCAACTTCTTTTCACCATAGTCTATAACCGACACCAGTTCCCCCGCTTCCATAAAAGTCATATCGGCATATTTTTCAAAGTGTCTCTTCGGAATAATCATTGTGTGCCATTTCCAATATGGAGCTATATTAGCTATCCAAATCCAATGCTCAAACTCTTTTAAAACAATTTGGTACTTCTTCCAGTCACAAAAAGTACAGGCATTCTCTGGTATATCCTTAAACCAAATATCATATTCTTCTCTAGTTAGTAATTTATGCACTTAGTAATCTCCTTGCTATAAAACCTGATAATTTTGGTTGTTTATACATTTGTGCCATGTCTGGCAGTCCTAATTTGTGCTGTTCTAATACATACTCATAATCGCTTGGTTTAACCGTTTGTCTGGCTACATCTAGTGTTAAATTAGACAACTCATTATATTTGCGTGGCATTCCTATTTTAGTTAGTGATAATAGTTTTGTTAAACGACCTCTGACATCACCGAAATTAAAAGACATCATGTGTTTATTCCTTTTAAATAATTTTTGAATCCAGGGTGCAATCACCACACCATCCCTCAACATGGGTGGAAAAGTGTCTACATAATACATACACCTACCATTTTGCACAAAATTAGGTGGCTTACCGTCTATAAACACACCTGGAGTAGCAATTATTTCAACCATTCTTTTCCATTCCCTCTTGTTCTCCCCCGTTACAATGTGTCCATCTACATAATCATCTACTGTTTCCAGCCTACCATCAACAATTCTGGTAGATAGGTTGTCGGGTACTCTTATGCCACCTCTTTGCAGGTCTTGTCGATATTCTGGTGTAGCTATTACAATCCTTTCTAAATCCTTATTTGTTAAGCCATCACCACTAACTTTTTTAATTGCCCGCCTACTTCCCCAGTTACCAACAAAGACATCTGACTGAATCCCCAAAGATTGTAGTCGCTCTCCGTTGGTAAACATCATAAGTAGTATTTGGCTAAATCTTTAAAACTAATAAACCGAATAGCTTTATCGTCCACATAACATTGTGCTGGTGGCTTTACGTTTGTTATTTCCATCTGAGGAAAACCATTTCTAGCTAGCCAAAGACTCACCCTATCCCAGTACTCCTCACCTCTAGCGGTCAAAACAACTACTTTATAGCCATTTCTAACTAAATTGTTAATTGTAAAAACAGCACCCTTGCTTGGCTTTCCATATATGTCACCATGTTGAAAGCCACGAGGATTATCGTGTATAACTCCGTCAAAATCTATACATATTGTTTTCATTTTATCCCTTTCTTAATTAGTAATTGGTTGCATAGATTTAGTGTTTTTTGCATAGATTTTTACCTTTTAATATTGGACAACTTGATTTTCTGTCAAATTCTATTATTTCATTCCAACTTTGAACATCACAATCATCACCAGCTCTATCTCTGTCTATGGCTATCAGTATTTCTTCCTGAATTTGTATTCTTGTATTTGGCTCTAAGCCCTCCCAGTGTTTCTTTAACTGCTCAACAACATCTATCACCGCTCCCGTTCTCCTCCCTAAAGCATATCTAAACGCCCACATAATCATATTTTCAGTTACTAGATATTTCATGGTTTTCCTTTGGTTTGTGTTTAATAAGTATTTCAAGTCTAATTTTATCTCTGACTTCATCTTCAGCCACAATCCCCTCAATGAATGCCTTTTCGGTAGCCTTCTCTAGTAGGTGTTCAATTTCTTCAACACCATAGTTATAAATCTTTGTTGACCTCTTAACATTACCCTCGTGGTTTAGTGACCATAATCTTATTTTTGCAAACAAACTATCTACTATTTTTCCTATTGCCTGTTCCCTTGTTGTTTTCATTTTTTACCTAATTCAACAAGTAAACTTAATGCTTTATTAACTTGCTTTGCACTCATCTTCTTCAATTTGTTAGCTAAGACTATGTTTATTAGGATAATATCTTTTTCAAACATCCTATATTTACCAACAGGAACAAATTTACTACCAATAACCCTTAATCCATATAGTGAACTAATTACACCAGAAACAATCTGTCTTTTTCTTTTCTCCCTTGTTGTTTTCATTTTATTTTTATATTTAAATCTTTAAAGTATTTCCTAAGTTTCCTATAATCTTCTATCTTTTCATAAAAAGAGCCAACGCTTTCACCTTT
>Ga0307928_10004324_pt1 | contig 10780 bp, 17 predicted proteins | sample AceLakmetagen232_FD_201815 | JGI IMG/M metagenome (GOLD analysis project Ga0307928, IMG submission 201815) | Saline water microbial communities from Ace Lake, Antarctica - #232 | ecosystem: Environmental > Aquatic > Non-marine Saline and Alkaline > Saline | place: Antarctica: Ace Lake...
CACGCTGTAATAAGCTGCCTTGAAATTTAAATCGTAAAACAGAATGATAAACTAAGTCCATTGCTATTAACATAGATTTGCGTTCCCAGATATGTAAAATATTTCTTTCTAAATCAGTATAGATTTCATGCAATTTTTCTTTCATAGTCTGCTTTTCTTTTATTTTAAAAATAGAAAGTTCTTTTTCTATAGCTTTAGTCATTTTAAAAGCTGAAAGGCTTGTTTCTGCGGGCTTTGCTTCATCAAAAAGATGAACTGCATGTTGAGTTTTAGGATCTGCTATGACATAACCAAGAATATTAAAATCTTGATTTACATCTAGTTTATGTCCAACATAATATCCTCTACGCGCAACATATTCACTTCCCATATCATCTTTTCGCATATCAATGCCAGGATTAAGTTCTACTTCTTCAATGTTTCTTGTTTCTTCAATTTTTACAGTGGCTCTAGGACAACGAGGATTAGCACAATAAAGCTTTTTTAATAAAGCTAATTGTTGTTGTGTAGTACAATTAATAGTTTCTAAGACAAATGATTCTACCGGTAAATCAAAAGTATATTTATTACCTTTTTGTTGTATTTTACAATTAACACATGGAGATCCTTCTTTAGTCATATCTGGACCGCCCTTAGAAGCGCATTCTATACTAACCCTACTGGGAGTTAAAAATGGTGACGTATCTTTTCCAACAACCATAACCCTACAATCAAGTTTTTTATGAATATAGATACCATCACTTGCTTCTGATAATTCAACTTTTATTATTTTTTCTGGTTCTTGATCTTCTTCTTTTGTTATTATACATTTGTCACCATCACATTTTACATCTAACTGTTTTATGACAGAACATATAAAATGATAGTCTTTCTTGATACTTTGATCTCCATAAATAGATTTAATACATGTTTGTGTGCTAGCTTTTAGAACATTTCCCTTAGCGCTAGTTAATTCTGTTGGAATTTTCTGAACCCAATCCCATATTAGATTAAATGCACTTTCTTCACTCCATCCTTGATCTTTACAATAACAAGCTAAACATAAGGTTGCTTTATTTCTATAACCAGCTTTAGCAATGCCATTTTCTAATAAATCTTTTATACAAGCAGGATATATATCAGTTTGTTTAATGAGTTTTTGAGGTTTAAGTTTATTAATTTCTGTTTGACGATGATATATATCACAAAAATTATTATATAAAATTTGAAGAGATTCATTAGGACTTAAATCTATAAATTCTGAAGCTTCATAAAAGGGTTCACGAGGCGCTTTTGCTAATTTCCTAATTTCTTCTTCTGGCATTAGTATTTCATTAGCATCAAGTTCTATTTTATAACAACCTGAATCTCTGTGAACACTATTAGGTAAGCGTAGCATTCGGCGTGTAGTATAAACTCCAGGATCTAATGTACTCAAATGCAGCAAAGATTGTAAATAAAAGGCTATATTTTTAAATATATATGTCAATTCAGGATGAGGTGTAACACCTAATGAAATAGGATTGATAATAACATGCATTCCACGTTTCCCAGAAAAATATATACGCCGTTGCGCTTTTCCCAAATCATGCGCTGTAGCAAAATAATGAATTAAACGATCTACGTCTTCTTGAACTTTTTTAAAGTCACCGTTTGAATCAAAATCAAAATATAAGGGAGCATATTGTTCTTCATCTTTAGTGGGTCGATGAACGCAAAATTGTTGAATAGTAGCAAACACATTATGGAATTTACATTCTTTAGCAAAATTTTCTAATTCATCTATTTTAATTCTTCGCCAAGCATGCCCCCATTTTTTATATGCTGCTGGTATTTTAGAACCTTTGCCGGGATCATATCGAACATCTACATATAGAAATCTCTTTTCAAAATTAAAATAATCTTGCGGAGGTAAGCCCATTGTATTTTCCTTATAGTTAATAACGAGGCGAGGTTGTGCTAATAAGCGCAACCTAACGCCTCGGTTATTTTTTATTCGGTATTTTCGGCATCAATGTCTACTTTTTTACCTGCTACATTAAGATGGTAAATGCTAGCAGCCCATTTGCGTTCTTCTTCTGTAGTTTCACGCAATTTCTTAAGATTAAACACATAAGCTGTTCCTTTTTTAAATTTTTTAGCAACTGTAGTAAGTTCCCATACATAATACCAAAACGATATAGGTGGCATAGCCCATTTTACACTAGTGTTAATTTTAAGAGCTGATTGAGTAGAAGATTTCATAAAACTTAACAAGGTAGGTAGCGCTTCTTTACCCATTTGGCTTGGTGTAAGGCAAGGATAATTATATACTAAACTACAAGCAGGTGGTACTGATTTTTCCCATCTGCCATAAGTACATTTTAAACAATCATTCTCACAACCACAATCGCAACCTGAACCATGTTTAGTATCTTGACTACGACAGATTGGTGCGCCTTTTCTATTATCTGGATCAAACATTACTCTTGTTCTGATAAGACACAACGGAATAATTTCTATCTTATCAAGTACATCTTCAGATAAAGAATGCATAACCATCCCTGCTTTTTGTTCTCCCGCTTCAACTTCTGATGAAGTGTTTTGAAGAAGCCTAAATCTTGGGAAAGTTGTATCTTCTGAAGTGATCTCTTCTGTTCCTGGGGCAGGTTTATAGGATTGCGGTAAAGCAACTCCTTTGGGTGATACTGGAGCTATTCTTTTTTCTTTTTCATCAAATAATTTATCATCTTTGTCTTTTGTCATTTTTAAATTCCTCCTCATTTAAACGGTTAAATTTTTCAATTCGGGAACAATGCCCACCAAAATTAATTTAATAGTTCATGCAACCACCTCCTTTTTCTTTTCAATCCACTCTATCCAATCTATACTATCATATTCAAAATCTGCCTTTGGTAAAGTAGCAATGAATTTCCATTTAAATTCTTGATACCATTTTAAAGCAGTGAATTTATCTTGTGTTAATTCTAAAAGAATAGCTAGAGCTAATTGAGCGGGACCAGAACCACCATAATTCCAGTTGTAACCATCCGGCGAATGATTACGAAGACGCTGACTTGGCGCTGGATCTAAAATTTTTCCATCAATAGTAACTTCCCTTGTTTTAAAATTTCCCTTTATAATCATTTACTTGCTCCTTCTTAACCCTATGCATGGAGTTAATTGAACTGAGATTCCTATATCTTTCTCCGGGATAGGCTCACCCTTCTCTAAATATTTCTCTTTCATTAATTCATTCAATCGTTTTGATACTGGTTTTAATTGCATTACTTCATCAAAAATACCAAGCTTATTAAAAAATGCTGTAGCTTTATCTGTATCTACTATTCTAGACCATGGCCTTGCATAATGATAAAAAGTACCAATTCCATCTAATTTAAAATTTCTAACTTCTTCTAATTCCATTTGTTGAATAAGATTCATTTGTTCATCTTTAAGTTCACGATCCGCTTCTTCATAAATCGTTTTTTTCTGTGCTACATCTTCCCGCATAACGTTAATCTTTTTCGCTTTATCTAAGATTGCTTCTGATGGCATAATAGATCTCCTTTTTAGTTTTAACCAATTAAATTTAATTTTTTTAATCTTTTATCAATACATTTTCCATTACTATTTAAAATATCTTTATTTACATTTTAAAGTTATCATTTAATATCTCATTTCAACATTTCTGTTATATTTTTCTTATTCAATCGTGATATCTTATCACCAAGAAGAGTTTCTGCCATTTTTTTCTTTCTCTCTAAAAGCTTCTCCCAGTGCGTATCAACTGTATATTTAGCCACGAGACTAATAATTACTACACTTTTTTTTTGACCAATCCTATGAAGTCGGTCAATAGCTTGAACGATATTACTTGGAGAAATAAACGCTTTATCCATAAAAATTTCTGTATTAGCGGCAGTAAGTGTAATTCCCATCCCGCCACTCTGAATTTGTCCGATCATAATCAAGCATCGGGGATCATTTTGAAATTTATCTATATTTTTAGTTCTATCATCTATCTTAACTGATCCAGTTATATGTACTGCATTATATTTTTTATATCGTTCATGTAATTTTAAAACCATAGGCACAAATCGACTCCAAATTACACATTTATTACCACTCTGAATAACTTCTTCTATAAGACCGTCTAATTCTTTTATTTTAGCACTTTCTTTAAACCATATCGGTTTGTCCCAGGTTACATCAGTTAAAAACCCATCAGTTATCTGAGATAAACGTAATAACTGCACCAAAATAGTTCTAGCTTTAGCTTGAACTTCTACTTCATCCATATCCTCTATCCAAACGCGCATCTCTTCTTTCATCTTAGCATAAGCTGCTTTTTGTTCTTTGTTTAATTCAATTTCTCTTGTCTCGTAAATTTTTGGCGGTAAATCTAATACTTCAGATTTTAGACGTCTGATATAAAGTGGATACAGCTTCTTCTGGAGTTCTTTTAAGTTCTTATATCCCATAATTTGCTTAAATTCACGGCTATCTTTTAATACCATAGTTTGTTTTATCATATATCTATCTTCAAAACCCCAACGACTACCAAGATAACCAGGGCGTATCCAATCTACTTGACTCCAAATATCTATAACTGTATTTGCTACAGGATAACCTGATAAACCTATTTTATATTTACAAGGTATCTTTTTAATACGCTTTGTTATTCCAGCCTTAGAATTTTTGATACGAACGACTTCATCTAAAATAAGCATTGAAAAATCAATTGGTGGTGGGTGTACCCTTACACTTTCATAATTCATTATAAGAAATAATATATCACTTTCCTTATATTCTTTAAATATCTTCTCTCTTTGCTTATGTGTCCCACTAACTACCAATGCTTTTTCATAGGTATGCTTAAGAATTTCTTTTAACCATACATTTTTAATAGTGGAAGGGCATATAATTAAAACATGATTCACTTCTCCAGCATTATGTCTAGCTATAGCAGCTCCTAACGCTTGTAAAGATTTTCCTGCGCCTAATTCATCACATAAAAGACATGTTTTTTGATTTAATAAGAAAGATATCCCAGTTTTTTGATGGTCATAAGGTTTGGATTTAAGCTGGATTTGAGGAAGAGAAGACTGTGGATCTCGTTTGAATTCTTCTCCTTTTTTAAGTTCTTCTTCAGATTGTTTAAAGAAGTGCAGAATAGCGGGTTCTATTTGGAGATCAGAAAATGCTTGTTTTAAAGAAAGGAAGATATCATGTGTTGGAGGATAATCCCAGGTTTTATCTTTTGAATTCCATTTATAATCTGAGATGGCTTTAGCTTTTTCTTTATCTGAAAAATCACAGGAAAGTTTTAATTTTAAATTATCTAGGGATAAATACGGCATTTATTCACTCTTTTTTTCTTTAGGTTCTATTTTTGCCAAAAAAGTTTCTATAGCTTCTTTTACAGCTATACTCTCTGAAACAATCAATTGTTTTTTAACCAATTCACCAAGTTTTAATTTTAGAGAGATTGGTATATACCATTGAAAGGCATGACAAAAATCACCTTTTCTATTATAAAGAGCTTTCAAGTCTATAAGACGCATGTAATCACCACCTTTCGTATAGGTATACATATTAACACAATTAAAAGATTTGTCAACTTTATTTTTTATTGCTCCTTCTCATCTGGGTTAATTGTTTGTTTATGCGACCACTGCACGAAATCTAACACGCTTACCTTACTTAGCGGTTTCACTTTGCTTAGCGGTGTCGAAGTCGAAGTGTGGATTATAAAATCTGCTAATAGTTCATCTAGAAACCTGTGCAAAGCTATATGCTTCTTGATATGTTCTTCTTTAGTCAACATAATCCTCCTTTTCTTCGTAAGGATATGACTTGTATAGCTTTCAACCATCGTTCCATTTTTACGACGATATGCCTTAACTTGTATTTTTTTCATTTTACGATAATTATTCATTAAGACCTCCTTTTTCTAATACCGATACATATTAAACGCTTCATTATCACATTCTACTAATTTTCTTATATGATTTTCTGTTATAACTTTATCACCTTCATCTCTTATATATTCAAGTGGGTTAGTTGCCCAATGAATATATATAGCCCAATCATAAATACGACCCCTAATAGCAACCCATCTTAATTTTTTGCCACTGTTTGTCATATTCACCCCATCAACTGAATCAACAGTAAATCCTGACGCAAATACTGTTCGTGGCATATCTTCTAACATTTTTAATGTGAGCATTAGTATTTCCTTTTGTTAATTATTTATTTTTTGTTTCATTATTAAACCGGGTTTAAAAACAACTGTCTTTCTTGGTGGTACTAGCACGGTTTCTCCAGTGCGCGGATTACGTGCTGTCTTTGCTTTTCTGGGTCTTACCTTAAAGACGCCAAAGTTACGAAGTTCAATAGTTTCACCAGTTGTAAGAATGCTTATTATTTCATCCAAAATATTTTGAATTACTTTTTCTGTGATTATTCGTTTTATGCCTGTTCTATTTGTAATTCTCATTGCTATTTTTTTCTTGGTCATTTTAATAAGTCCTCCTCTTTTACCTCTTTAGCTTCTGGATCTTTTTTCTTTTCTGCGATATACATAATAGCATCAGGTGCTTTTTCATTATCCTCCTTATAAGTATTTTTAAAAATCATTACTTTGGCCATACCAAAATAACCTGAATAATAATTATTTCCATTTTTATCTTTATTCACCCACAATCCTGTTATTTTAATCATATTGTTTTCCTTTCTTTGGGGTTCTTATGTTTTAAATATTCTGCTACTTTCATTGACCCTTCCATTTTATGCAAAAGATTTTACCATAATTCTTTAAAAAAGATTTATATTTTTCTGGCATTTCATCTCTAAGTATTAATAATCTTTCCATTTTATCACAACATTGTATTATTAACTTCTTCATTTCTTTATTTGTAATTTTGTCCGCGTGTAAATCTTCAAGTAATCCATTACGAAAACATTTAGCTACTATTGCATTTGCTTCTTGTCTTTTGGTCATTTTAATATTCTTTCAATCTTTACAAGTAGCCCACACTAAGGCGATAATCCAGCCTAAGATTGTCCATCCTAAAAAAAGATTTAACATTAATATCGCTTGTTTATTTTTTTTCTTGTTGTTATATGCTATTATTGAAGGAGCAAAATATATAGCTCCTATAAAAAACATATAAACAAACCCTGTTAGCATTTCCATTTAGTCCTCCTTTTTAGTTCTTTCAACATGCTTTTTAGCATGATAAGCCATAAATTTATCCCATAGGCCTTCTTCAAATATAAATATTAAACCGTCTTTAGCTAATCGTGCTTGTTCTTTAATTAAATCTTCAAGCGCATTTAATCCTTTTAACATTTCTTCTTTAGTTGCCATAATTCCTCCTTTATATTTTACCTTCTTTATATAAGTTATATTTATATCTTCTATGATTTCTCATATATTCTGCGTGTTGTTTATTATTAACATTTCTTTGAGCATTACTATTAGCATTAACATGTTTTGCTCTTTCAGGAAATAATATAAATTGTATATTGCGCCGACAGCAGCTATCTTGATATATTCTTGCAATTGTTCGAATTGTTAATCCTTGTTTATATAATCGTTTAATATTATTTCGTTGATTATCTGTTAATTTATATCGTCGGTCATATTTCTTTGTAACAATCAATTTATCACTTATGTATGGCATATTTTACTTCCAATTTAGATACTATTTTTCTTACCATTAGCTTCTTTAAACATCTTTTTTATAATAGCAGGACTTTGATGAACATAACGTTCCACTTGAGAATAACCCTTCCAGCCCATCATCCATTTTAAACCTTGAAGATTGCCTCCGTTAGCAACCCATTGTGTTGCTGCTATATGGCGAAGTATGTGTCCACCACTTTTCTTGTGCCAGTCCCAACAAAACGCTTCTTGAAAAATAAGATTAATAGCAAACCACACGTGCCGGCGCCCTAATAAATTATTTTTTTTTCCTTTAAATATATAATTATCAACCGGCGGTCTTTCCATAAGCCATTCCTTAAATAAACCCTCTACTTTACTAGAAAAAGTTAATAATTTTGTTACTTTCCCTTTAGAATTTTTAATATAAAGTAAGCGTTCTCTTAAATTAAGATCCTCCAACATAATACTTTTTATTTCTTGTGAGCGTAGGCCAGTTTCCTTAATAAGCCAATACCATAATCGATTTAATAATGGTATTTTTTCAATATTATTAGCCATAGCATCTAATTTATCTAATTCATTTTGCGTTATCATTGGCATAGGAGTTTCTTCAGGATGAGGAGTTGCTACTTCTTCTATGGGATTTTTATCAATATATTTCTTTTTTTCAAGAAATCTAAAAAACATTTTTAATACCATAATATGCAAAAGATATGTATTTCTTTTTGTCCATTTTTGATTTATAATATAATCTTTTATATCAATTATACCAAGTTCACTACATTGTTTGTGCTGAAAAACGTTATAAAGATTTTTCAAACTGCGAGTATATGTTTCAATAGTATTCTTTGACCGCAACGCTAGTTCTCTGTTCGCAATAAACTCATCCATATATTGTTGTTCCATTATAATCCTCGCTTACATCTTAAAATATTGCGTATTTGTATACATCGTTTATTTAATTTGCGTTCTATCATAAGTAATTTTTTATGTTCGCTGCTACCCATTTGGCATTTTAAGAGTAACTTAAAATTATCATCATAAGCTTGTGAATTTTTTTTTAGGTCAATGGTAAGTTCTTTATGCTTTTCAAATATAATATGGGCATTACTTGCACTGCTAATAGAATAACCTGCCTTAATTGCTGAATCATATGTATTCATACCAGCAAGTCTATTTTTCTTATATTTTTGTAATCGGATATTTGTTTTCATATCATTACAAAACTCCCTTCTTCTTTAATAGTTCCTCCCCAGCATTAGTAATAAACCTGCGTGAGGTTGTTATCATATAACCTCTTTGTTTCAATAACGGTTCTATCATCTCAGAAATAGTCGATTTATTAAGACCACTGGAACCAGCCAAATTTGAAAGCCCTAATCCTTTTGGATGCGCCAATGATAATACCTTTAATATTCTAATATCTAAGTCGGTTAGACCCTCTTCATCAATGCGTTGAGAATCCATTTGCTCAGTAACAATTTCAGAAGTAATCCCAGAATCTTTCAGAACAGCTCTGTCATGACACGCGGTGACTAAACTTATTGCTGTTCGCGGCGTTCCTCGACCTCGCTTAGCTAACTCAAGAGCCGCTTTTTCAAACAGCTTAATCCCTGCTCGTTTAGCATATCCTAATAGAATATCTCGCAAATCTTTTACTGTATAGGCGTTCAGATAGCATTGAATAGGAAACCTATCACGTAGCGGAGCACTTAGCATTCCAGGGTCTGTTGTTGCCCCTACAATAGTAAACGGAGTTAGACGCGCCTGTGATTGAGTTACTCTATATTTGTCGCCATCTATCATTATCATTGATTCTTTCAAATTATGATAAAAACAAAATTCTTCTAATATAGGATACCATAGCGTCTCAGGTGCGTCTTTTCTTGCAATATCGTGGATTTCATCAATAAATAAGATAACTGGCTTTCCAGCCTCGCTCAATTGTTCTAGCTCAACGAATAATGTATAAAGGTCCGCTTGCTTACTAATCGCACTGCCCACAGTTTCCTTAAAGACACAACCCATTTCTGATGCTAAAATCTTAGCGAGTGTTGTCTTCCCGCGGCCGGGCCCACCGAAAAGAAGAATATGCGGTAGAATTCTATTCTCTTTTTTAGCTGCTGCGATAGCCATTTTTAACCTATCAACTGTATCTTGATTCGAACGGCTAATAAAAGTATTCCACCCCTGTGGTCTGTGCAAAGGATTTTTGGATGGTGCTTCTAGTGCTTCTATTAAATGTTCATCTGGCGGGGTGTCTTCTTCAGGAATAGCTGTATCTTCTATACTATCTTCAGGAATAGCTGTATCTTCTATAATACTCTCTTCTGGAGAAATATTTTCTTCAAGTTCGTCAACTATTCGACGCCCGAATATATATCCACTCAACCATTCAATCCAATCCATTTTTAACCTCTTTTTTTAAACAAATCCTGCAATGCTTCATATACTGCCTGATTTTCTGTAGCATAATGACCTCGAGCAATTAAATCAGCGATTTTAAGTTTGCACGAGACAGGCAAATACCATTCAAAGGTATATTTAAAATCACCTTGTTCCTTAAATTTGATTTTCAATTCTTTAAGTGTCATTTTTATTCACCCCTCTTTCTTTAGGGGTATAGTATACTACAATTCATCATTACCCGTCAAGTCTTTTTACTGTTGTTTTTCCTGATGGATAAACACACACAAAATTAAGTTTTTTACATTTAGGACATTGAGTTAAACTATCCCAAAATCCTTTTGAAGAACACATTTGTAATGTTGGTTGCGGTGTCTCTATCTTTTTTGTACAATGTTGACAAATATAAAAGGTTGTATAATTTCCACTCGCTTTCCATTTTTTAATATATATTTTTCTTGATGTTTTTATCATAAAAACTTACTCCTTTCAAGCAAATACACCTGTTTTATTCTTTCATTTAAAAAGGTTTCACTCCTTTTTTCATAGGCATACTCGGTGAGGGTTTTGTCATCTTCTTAATCGTCTTGGCGATCTCAAACTTTGTAAAAAAATGAGTATTTCCTATTTTAAATCCCGCCAGCTTATTCTGTTTCAGTAATGAATATAGATATGCCTTTGACCAGTGACGGTTAAAATTCAAGCGAACATATTCTAATACCTCTACTGAAGTGAACCAGT
>Ga0307928_10004328_pt1 | contig 10774 bp, 12 predicted proteins | sample AceLakmetagen232_FD_201815 | JGI IMG/M metagenome (GOLD analysis project Ga0307928, IMG submission 201815) | Saline water microbial communities from Ace Lake, Antarctica - #232 | ecosystem: Environmental > Aquatic > Non-marine Saline and Alkaline > Saline | place: Antarctica: Ace Lake...
TCCTGCTGGCGTGACCACGCTACTGGCACGGCTGATCGGCACGATCGCAGCGGGCACTCATCAGCCGCAGTCCGGCGACAGCTTCACCCGCCTCGGCGCACCGGCTGGCGCGTCCGTCAGTGCGGACATTGCAGCGGCCAACGTGCCGAAAAATGTCGAGATGCAAGTTAAGGACATCACGCTGGGATAACCGCAATGGCCAAGCAAAAGAAAACCAACGGGCGCCCGTTCCCTCCGGGTGTCAGCGGAAACCCGTCAGGCCGTCCCGCTGTGATAAAAGTTGTGCGCGATCTCGCGCGGCAGCACACCAGCGCCGCCATCGACGCTCTGATTGAGATTGCCACCAAGGGCAAGAACGAATCCGCGCGGGTGTCTGCCGCAAGTGCTATACTTGACCGTGCTTACGGCAAACCGGAGCAGGCTATTGATATGACCGGCAAGCAGGACATCACGATCCAAATTGTGAGATTCGTCAAATGATCGCAGCGCCGACGGTACGACTACCGAACCAGGAGTACACGGACAGCATCCAACCGTGGGACGCTGCTGTGTTCGGCGCATTCGATGCGGGTTGCCGCAAGTTCTACCAGCGCCGCCATCGGCGCGGGCGCAAATCAACGTTATGGCTGAACATACTGATTCGTGAGTGCATGAGCCGCACACGGGCGGAGGCGCGCACGTTCGCCTACTTCGGCCCGACGTTCAAGCAGGTCAAACGGATCGTGTGGATCGAGCCGAACATGCTGTTTAAGTGGTTGCCGGACAGAGACTTAGTACCGTGGAAGAAAAATGAGGCCGAGTTGCTGATCGAGTTCCCGAATGGCTGCGTTCTGCAATTCGTTGGGCTGGACGATCCCGACAACGCGCGCGGAATCGACCCTTGGGGCTGCGTGTTTGATGAATGGCCGCTCATCAAGCCTGCGGCGTACACCGAGGTCATCAGCCCGATCATTGCGGCTGATCCGCAACGGTGGGTAGGGTTCATTTTCACGCCAAAAGGGCAGGATCATGCCTACGAGATGGATTTGCAGGTCGAGCAGGACAGGTTTGCGGATGGTGGCCGGTGGTATTACGAGTGCCTGACGGTTGACGATACCGGCCTGATCCCGGCACCGGAGTTGGAGTATGAGCGGCTGAGCAAGCCCACGGCGGTAATCGACCAGGAATACTACTGCCGTTACATCACTGATGAGGAAATGACACTTATCACGTCCGCCATGCTGGACAGACTGAGAAACGTTGAACGCACCGAGATACACACCAAGAAGTTGGTGAGTTGCGATCCGGCAATGGGTGGCGACGCCTGCGTGATACTGTCGTTCAAGAATAGCCGCGTAGTCGATAAGCGAGTCATCTACACGCGATCGGAGGGCGAGATTATCGGCGAACTGCTGGCCGCCGGCACGGCGCTGGGCACCGACGACTTCATTATCGACGCTGATGGGCTGGGCCAGCCGATTGCCTCACGGCTGGGCGAGACTGGCAAGAACGTACAGCAATTCAGGGCGATGGAGCGCAGCAGCGACCCGACTCGGTTCCGGCACACCAAGGATGAGGCGTGGTGGTACGCTCGCAGCGAGGTCCAGGCTTGCAGGGTGATCTACCCGGACGACATTCACATCCGAACCGAGGTATCGAGCATTCGCTACAAGCGATTCGACGCAACGGGTATAATGAACCTCGAATCAAAGCAGGAAACAAAGAAACGCATCGGTCACAGCCCGGATCATGGCGATGCGTGGGTCATGGGCTTGTGGGGTCTGCGCAACGTCGAGGACGACAACGCCAAGACGGCATACCGGGATGGCAATGATTACGACACCACCGCACCAGCGTCAGTGCTGGGAGGCATGGCAACTTGAGTACCGACACAAATCAGAGTAGCACCAGCATCGACCGCGTCGCCATGCTCAAGGCCCGCCATGCTCATAACGTTGAACAGTGGCAGGACTGGCGCGACCGGGCAATCGAGTGCCGGAACATGTACAGCAACAAGCAATGGGATCAGCGCGTCAAGGCATTGCTCGAAAGAAGCGGGCGCATGGCCTGGACGTTCAACATGCTCAGGCCGATGGTGGACACGGTGAGCGGATACCAGCGCCAGAACCGCCGCGACTTGAAGTGCGTATCGCGCAAGGGCGGTCACGACACGGCTGCGATGGCCTACACGGCGTTGCTGCGACATACGATGGATATGTCCAACGGCAACGCGCAGATGAGCGAGGCGTTCTCCGACGGCCTGCGCACAGGCAAGGGCTGGGTGCATCTGGACTTCGACACCTCGGCTGACCCGTACAGCGGCGATGTCAAGATCGAGCAGATGCGCCCGCTGGGCGTGGTGGAGGACGCGGATTGCGAGAAGTACGACCTGAGCGATGCTCACAGCGTCGAGTTTGGCCGGTGGCGCGATCAGGAATGGGCGGCTGAACAGTGGAAGAAGTACCATCGGGAGAAGATCGACACTGCGACAAAGACCGATGGCATGGGCGGCGGGATGTCGGCCCAGCAGGTAGCCGATTGGATGGTTGACGCAAGCAGTGCCGCTGACCTTCTGACCGACGATCGCAACCGCGGCAAGTTCCGCGTGTGGGTCGTCACGACTTACTGGAAGCAGCCTGCCCGGCGCGTGTGCTTCATCGACCAGGACAGCTACCGGCAGGTGAAGTTCGATCCCGGCAAGCCCGCCGAGGTGCAGCAAGCCGCGGCGTGGCTTGAACAGAATGTCGGCGAGTTGCTGGCCACGCTGCCGCCCGAAGCGGTCGGCAAGGTGATTCCGGCGATGAAGGCGCTGTATGCGATGTACCCGGATCGGTTTGGGTTCGCCGATCAGTTGTCGGCGCGGGTGAACCGCACCATGCGCATTGGTGACACTGAGATTGAGCATGTGGACGACTACATGCGCGGCCTTGACTTCATTCCGATGTACCGATTTTGTCCGTACTGGGACGATGGTTACGTGTTCGGAATGCTGGACGGCATGAAAGACCCGCAGCAGTTTGTCAATAAGATGTATTCGCAGGTGGTCAACCTGCTGAATCAGACCACAAACGCCGGGTGGAAGACGGACAAGAAGTTGACGCCGGCGGCGCTCCGTGACCTTGAACTGTTCGGCTCGACGCCTGGCATCGTGATCCAGACTCCGGTACACGGCAATGCCGAGCGACTGGTGCCGAATCAACCGTCCACCGGGCACCTTGCCTTGGCCGACAGAGGGCCGGACGTGATGAAGGCGGTAAGCGGCGTGTCGAACGCATTGCTGGGCGGCGAGAGCGAGCAGAAGGAATCGGGTCGGCTCAATGAGATGCGGCGCCAGCAGGGCTTGACCGTGCTGGAGCCGGTGTTTGACAATTTCGATATTACGACGCAGGTGATGGCCGAGTCGATGGTCGAGATTCTGCGTGTGTTCAAGGTCTACCCGCCGCGCGAGATTGTGCAGGTGGTGGCCAAGGCTGATCTGATCGACCCGGCACTGGTCGAAGAGGCGCGGGCTGAGATCATGCCGCAGGTCGAAGCGATGCTGGGCGAGGCAGGCCGGAGCGTGCCGCAGCAACCGAGCATGGCTGACACGGCTATGATGCTGCCAGAGCACCAGCAGACGGCGATGGCGGTAGGGCAGGAACAGATGGACGCTTTCAATGCCGCTGTCGAACCGCTGGTGTTCGACCGTGCGGTAGAGATGCTGATCGAGGATATGCAGTCATGGACGTTCGGTCGGTACTCGGTTGAGGTGACGAACAGCCCGCACAGCCCGACGCAGAAGATGATGACCTTCGAGGAGTTGAAGGATATGGCGGCGATGGGCGTCCCGATCCCGCCGCAGGTGATCGTGAAGGCTTCGAGCTTGCCAAAGACGCTGCAAGATGAAATTATTGAGGAGATGTCGAAGATGCAGGCACCGCCAGCACAAGGAGCGACGAAGTGACCGACGTGAACACTAAAAAGCCGTCCGAACTGCAAACCATTCTCACCGAGCGAGGCATTGCCGTGCCCGAAGGCGACCGGCGCACCGCCGAATGGAAGGCGGCGGCGAGGAAGGCGCTGCAGGTGATACAGAATGAACAGAATGGCGTCTGTTGTTCTGTAACGACGACCAGCATTGACCATGATGAGCCAGCACCGGCCGCGAGCAACCACGATAGGACGGCATCGGTGGAAATCGACACCAAAATTGAATCACTACGGCACCGACCACGCGCCCACCTGTACGGCACCGCTATCGACGCCTACGAGCGGGCAAAGATGCTGATTCAACAGGCCCAGGGCCAGCTCGAACTCGCCAAGCAGCACATCATCAACGCCAACGCGCAATCCGCCTCGATGGACGCCGACGACAAGCGAGCAGCCGAGCCGAAGCCCGTACCCGTCAAGTGGTGTGTGCAGGCCGTGGTGACGAACGGTGAACGCCGGCAGACGATGGATGAGACGTACACCGACAAGCCCACGGCTATGAACATGTGGCAGCCTGGTGGTCAGCGGCGGCAGTTGATGAAGGATGACGGTTGGGAGGTCGAGGGCGTCGAGGTGTGGCCGGAAGGCGACGAAACCAGGCGGGAGCGCGTGAAGTGACGTATCTTGCCCGCCAACTTGCCGAAGCGTTCGACCTCCGCATGGTGCAGGAGTCGTCGAGCGACCCGCAATTTTGTGGTTCAATTTCTGTAACTTGCCATTTCCGCGACGGGATGCAAACGGATAAGATGGGCGTGACAGTTCAGGCCGTGAACAGGATTCGGAAGATGCAGGAGCAGGCCGCATGAGCATGATTGAACTATTTGTTGGAATCAGTTTGGTACTCCATGTGATCGAGTTTGCCTTGTTTTGGACGTTTCTGGCCAAGAAGTAGCATTTTGTCTCACAACTGAATAACTAGGCCCAACTGAACACACAGACGCCTACGAGAACCCTTCGCCGGGATTTCGTGGGCGTTTTTGTTGGCCGTCGCCGGGCCTTAAACGGCGTTTCGTTGCCGACTGGCGTATCAGTCGGGGTCATCGCCAGACCTTAAACAGGTGAACCGTGAATCGTGCGGCGTACAGCACGAACCCACCGCCGGGGCAGTAAACGGCGAGATTCGGGCAAGCGTTCGACCCGCAAAAACAATCGAACGCAGGAAGCGAACTGAAAAATGGCTGATAACCAAGCACAAGTCGATTCGAGCGTAGCAGATGCCGTAACCGCCATCCTCGGCGATATGGGCCAGGAAGCTGTCTCTGCGCCTGTCAAGGGCGCCGAGCCGCAAGCGGCCAAAACCACCGAAGCGGCGGCGACGGACTCCAAGCCGCCCGAAACCATGCCAGTAACCCGACACGTATCGGAGCGAACGGCATGGCATAAGGAACGGGCGAAGATCGTATCTGAAAACGCTCAACTCAAGTCGCAACTCCAACCCGCCGAAGTGACGCCCGCCCGGTTCAAGGATCAGGCGGCGCTTGACGAGTTGGAAGCACTTGCCGCTAACGATGATGCCGACATTCCAGGCTCACAGGCACGCCGAATGGCTGACCTGAGAGTATCGAAGGCCGAGCACGATCGAGTGGAAAAGGTCAAGATCGACGAGGCGCAAAAGGCACGGGCAGACTCGGAAGGCCGTCAGGCCACGTTACAGGATTCGATCACGTCTTTTACGACTGACAATCCTGAACTGGCCAAGGTGATGACTGCCGAACACTCCGAGAACCTGAGCAGGCGTGATTGGGCGACGGTAGGCGAGGCTGGCGACGACGCCGGTCAAGCCCTGTACGACCTGATCGTTAAGCGCACGCCTGAGCTACGCGATGCAGCCAAAGACAGTTCGCAGAACCAAGAGTCTGAAACCGGAATTAAACCCGGCAAGGGCGGCGGCGCTGCGAAGCGAGAGCCAGCTATGAATGTGACGGGTCCAATGACCCCGGCGCAGGTAACAGCTTGGCTTGCTGAATAGCAGTAGTGCCGAAGCCCTTGCCTACTCGCAAGGAGCTTTACCGTGGCTGATACCAATATTGCAACTGGACATGCGCTGACCATTGAACAATGGTCGGCCAAACTCACGCAGGAGATGATCTATCCCCTGTGGTTCGTACAAAAAGGTCTCGTCGGCACCAATGGCGGCGTCGTCATCGTCAACAAGGATTTGACGAAGACGCGCGGCGATACCATCACATTCCCGCAACTCGCCAGGCTGACCGGCTCCGGCATCTACGGGGCGCAGTATCACCGTGGCAATGAAGAGGCGTTGGCGTTCAATAGTATGAGCGTCGTCGTCAACCGCTTCGGGCATACCATCCAATGCGGCGATCTCATCAGCCAGCAGCGCACCAACGTCGATCTCGATGGTGCAGGCCAATCCGCGCTCAGTCAGTGGGGCACGGACAAGCTGGAAAATCGCATGGCCGCTACTGTCTTCGGCCTGCTCGACCCCGATGGCTGGGGCTTGGTCAACACCGTCACGCCGTCGACCAATCGCATGTTCTACATCGGCCAGACGGTTGGGGCGACTCCGACGCTGAGCGCCGCTGTGGCAACCGATGCGGCGTTGGCGGCTGCTACGCAGGCGTCGTACCAGTTCGGCACGAAGGTCATCAACTACATGAAGCGCAAGGCTCAGGATGCGAAGATCGAGAAGATTCGCGTTGAGGGCGGCGAATACTACGTCATCATGGGCTCTCACTGGCAGATCAAGGCGCTATACGAGGATGGCGAATGGGTGTCGGCACAGCATAATGCTGCCAATCGCGGCAGTTCCAACCCGCTGTTCACCGGAATGGCTGGTATCTGGAATGGCTGCGTCATCCACGAGTACGAACGCACGCCGTTCCGCGAGAACGGGCAGTACTTCCACGACAGCGCTGACTTGCTGGCGACTGCCGACCGGTACGTCGCTCGTGCGGCGTTGCTTGGCCAGCGTGCTGTCATGCTTGGCTGGGCGAAGATGCCGACGTTTGGACGTGACTTCGCCGACTACGACCAGCAGAAGCCCGTTCGTACCATTGATTCGATCCTCGGCATGCGCGCCACGCAGTACACCGACTCGTCCAGCGCCACGCTGGAAGATTACGGGCGCATTCTGGTGGATACGCAGATCATCAAGGATTAGGCGTCAAACGCTCAATGTGGGCGTTGACACAGTGACAGAAGACTCCAACAAAGGAAGCAAAACAAAATGACCTCACAACGAGGATACCACGGGTTTGCCTTCGGGATTGTCGATGAGTTCAACCGGCCTATCGAGGCCGCGTCGATCACTTCGGTTACCGTCCTGACGGTGAACACTCGCAACACCGCTGCCACGCTCTACAAAGACGACGCGGGCACCGGATCATTTACCAATCCCCAGGTGTCGTTCCTGGACAGTTCGAGCGTCAAGTTCTTCGGCTCTGCCATTGCCTACGATGTGATCGTGACGCTGAGCAACGGCGTCTGCGTTCGCCAAAACGGCGTGACGAGCACGGATTCGGTAGTCGTCCGGCGTGCGTACCTGACCATCGACGGCGCTCCGACCATCAACGCCGCCGCCACCGGGACCATCACCCAGTACGTCTACCCGCAGGATGATGGTTCGCTGCTGATCGACTTGAACCTTGCCGGTGTCGTTGTTGACATGGGCCTGACCGCGACGAACGCGGCAGCCTTTGGCGGTACGCTGCTGACCACGTTCGCCAGTTGTGAAGCGAATGTCATCGGTGTGGGTGGCAAGGTGTCGTTCGGCATCGCTGACGCTCAAAGTCAGTACGCCAATGACGCCACGCCCGAAGGCACTCTCGCTTTCGGTACGGGCATCAAGGACGATGCGGCTGACTGCGGCGCAGCGGATGCCACTGACGATGATCTCCTGGAGACTGAGGATTTCGTCATGGCCGCTTACATCGACGCCGCGATTCCGCTGGAAGCTGCGGAAGGTCTGACGGTCGATGGAACTCCCGCCATCAACGTCAATGCCTCGATCGACGCCAGCGAACTGGCTGATACGACCGGTCCGAACGCGAAGATCACTGGCTGGGCCAGGTTCCGCGCTTCGTTCACCAACGCATCGTAAACCACTAACCCAAGGTCCGGGTCGCTTAACGGCGACCCGGCTATTTACCTCACTCGAAAGGACACACATGCCGATCACCGTTGAACAGCTTGGCAAACCCGTGATGATGACACTGCACAGACGAGCGGATCGCCTTGCGGAGTCCATGCGGGAGATTCACGAATGCCCGGACTGGGCGTTTGGTGAGCCGGAACTGTTCTATGGATTCGACGGCCTGTGCGCCACGCGACCCACGCGTATTCAGAACAAACTCTTTGGCGTGCTCAGTGAAGGGGGCTGGGGCTGCACGATGAGTTACGCATGGCTTATCAATCAGTTCCTGCAAACCGGGAACGAATGGCTCACCGTCATGGAAGATGATGTGTGGCTGGTCAATGGGTTCAGTGGCAAGTGTGCCGAGTTCCTTGCCGCTGTGCCTGACGATGCGGATACCATCTACATCGGCGGGAATCCACGCGACATGATTAAGTATCCGCCCGTGCGCATCAATGATCTGGTGTGCAGGCCGCACAGCATCACGGCAACGCACTTCTTCGCCATCAGTCGCAAGTTCGCATTGGAGGTTGAGCCGTGGCTGTTGGAAGACCCAATCGAAATCTGCGACGCCAGAATCGCACGGTTGCACAAGTTGCCGGGCATGAACAGCGTCCATGGTGGTAAATACAACGTCTATCTGCCACTCGTTGAGTTGGCTGGTCAGGTGATGGGGAAATCCGACATTCTCCCGCAATACAACGCCAACGGGGCGGTACGGCAGATTTGGGGCGTGCCGGAAGCACGTCAAGCGAAGATGCGCCCAATCGGCTCGGATGTTACTGAATTGGATGAGCGGTGGAAGCCGCAGGAGACAGTCTGATGGCCACCAAACGCGTAGGGTTCGAGCTCCGCGTTAACAACGTGCTGACCGCGCCCACTTCGGTCAAGCTGTCCGACCCGACCGCAACCTACGGGATCAGGCGGAACGACACCGGCGCCGTGGTTGTTGACGCCGATACCGCGATGAACACCGACACCACGGGCGTCTACTACTACAACTTCAATGAGCCGGCGACCGATCTGACGTACACCGCCTACATCGAAATGGTGCTGAACGGTGAGACGTATCACGTACCGCGCACACTGATTGGATCGCCTTCGAGCGGGTTCAATCTTGGCCTCACCGTGACGGATTCAAGGACGATGGTTGGATCGTCCGCCCTGCGCAGTCTGACGGCTGGGCAGGTTGATGTGGCGTTCCGGGTTGCCGCCGATGAATTACTCAGGTGGCAGCCGCAGTTGTCGTACATGGTGAACGTGGCGATTTCGACCACAGCCGATACAGACACAGTATCACTCACCAACCTTGCCGGGTGGCGTGGATCAAGCCACATCAGGCATAACCAGTGCTTCATTCTCGACGCCAATTCCTACGAGAAGCCGTTGAACTGGCGCAGTGAATCCGTCATGCGCCATCTGGCCTACGGCTCGACCGCTACAGACCTGCCGACCGGCTGGACCGTGCTGAATGGTCCCACGGCCTTGTTCTACCCGACACCCGATGCCGTCTACAACCTGCGCATCACCTACGACCGCACGCTCTGGGTGTGCGACAGCGGCGGCGATGAGCAGACCTGGGTGGACGGCGACAGCGGCGACGGTGCGCATTACATCCAGTTGCCCGAAGCGGTGATCAGGCGATGCGCCATGGGCGCTGTCGCATGGATTCAGCAGAACGACGCGACGGTGCGCCATGGCGCCTGGACGTGGAATGACTTTGTGAATTGGTGCCAGAACTTCAACGACGGCGACTCCGAGCCGACCATCACGCGGGCTGATTCCAGCTACGGCGTGACCGGCTCGCCGCATCGCGTACCTTATTGGGAGGGCTATTAAATGGTTGCCCCAGCCGCACAACGTATCACGATGAGTTGGGATACCGACCCGCTTCCCGACTGGATATTCAACGGTTTCGACTTCAGCAGCGTGATCCCGCTGTTTGGCGTCCGAGGCTCAGGCGACATCTCGCCGGTGTGGGTGGAAGGTCTACCCGTGCGCGGCCTGTCCGTCGAGGGCGTTATCAAGGAAAGCACTGCGGGCACGTATGGCGCGGCGCAGGATTTGAGCAACGCCTTCACGATGACCAATCTGACGATCATTCCGCACTGGTACGGGTTGGGCAAGCGGTGGAACTCGCCTGAGCCGGGCAGCAACTACGATCTGACCGGGCCTGGCGACGGCGAGAAGGTTTGGAACCTCGGCGCTCCGCAAGTCTACGGCACGGTAGCCGGCAGCGCCGACGCATCCGGGCCGGGCTACACCGCAACAACCGGCACGATGACGGCTGTCTTGCAACACGTCGGGACGATCGGCGGAACGGCCAAGTTCCAACAGTTGCAAGTCAGCGGCAATATCACGGAAGGCGGGAACATCGGCTGCGCCGTCGGGTTCGTCATGTCCGGTGCGGTGACATACACGCCCGCGGCCAACACCGACTGGATGTTCGAGACTGACAACGGTGACACGCCGCCGATCGTCGTCCACGCCACGCCGCCCGCGGGCGTCATCAGCATCGTTCTGGACAACGGCGACACAATCACGCACTACGTGAAGGTGTGGGATTACTTCATCATGGGCAACGTGCGCATGGGCGGGCCGGAGCGTATTCGGCTGCGGATGATCTGCAACAAGGCGCCGGCTTAACGAGTCGCAGGGAAACACAATGGCTGATCGAACACAATTGGACTGCATCGAGGGTATGGTCAAGGACATCCACAAGGCCATATATGT
>Ga0307928_10004330_pt1 | contig 10772 bp, 14 predicted proteins | sample AceLakmetagen232_FD_201815 | JGI IMG/M metagenome (GOLD analysis project Ga0307928, IMG submission 201815) | Saline water microbial communities from Ace Lake, Antarctica - #232 | ecosystem: Environmental > Aquatic > Non-marine Saline and Alkaline > Saline | place: Antarctica: Ace Lake...
GAACAAGGAGCTCGATGTTTCGTGTAGAATCATGTTTTATGGAATTAAACAAAGAATCTTTGGCTGGTGTTGAAGCAAAATTACATTTTGTCACTTTGCCAAAACTTTTACGTTTAATGGGAGATATTCCTGACAGGATTTTGAAAACAGGCTATAACCCCAAAGTCGATCAGCAAATTGCTATTTTTGGTTCTCAAAGCAATTTAGCTTTGTGGAGAGATTCAAGAGGTTTGTCTGAAATTGATTATCCAATCTACGCATCTTCAATGGGAACCCACATTGATGTTTATGGACAAGAAGACATTAGCCGCCTCGTTAATCCTGATTTAATGATTAACATTAGAGAATATCGCCGAAAGATGAAAAAAAGCTAATTATTAAGTCTTTTTACTTTTTCCCCGGCTTGTTTTAATAGCTTGAAGCCATAGCCATCAGAGTGGTCATGTTGATAAACAATAGTGCCAATGGGCGAACGGACCAACATCCGCGCACAGATTGGACAGGGCAGGAGATTAATATATAAGCTTGTCCCAGCCAAATCGATTTTTTTCTCTAGAGCCTGCAAAATTAACTCCACTTCGGCGTGATTAGTATCAAAGTAATTTAAATCTTGGAGCGGTGCTAGTTGTTTTTCCTTGCTCGCTCCGTGATGAAAACTAAATGTTTCGTATGGCACAACTCGATTATGCGCTGCTGCCAACAACACCCCATCGCGGGCTAACACTGCGCCAGTTTGAAAGGTCCAGTCGAACGAATGTTGTGCTGCGCATTCAGCCAGCTTCATTAGTTCCTGATCAGAAAATTTTTGTCCGATTTTCGTTTCAAATTCCTTAAACTTCATTTTTTTCTTAATTTTTGCTTCGTACTTTTTAGCTTCGGTCTCATTGACAAACGAGCTGACTAATCTGTAAGTCAGTTTCTTTTTTGAAATTTCACAATACTCTGGTCGATAGTGAAAAGCGTGATGCCATGAACCATTGACACCGATAACGGCCGACCATTGAATTTCTTTAATAATATATTTGATGTAGCGTTGAGGATAAACGAGGATAGTGCTAGGTTGTTGTTCTGGGTTGAGTTTACTCAGTGCCTTGGTTAGTTTTTTTAGACTTAAACTTTTAAACTGCGGCGAGTTTTCTAGACCGGGGATAAATTTGTCAGATAAGCAACCCCAGACAATAGCTGTTTTTAGTTTTGTTCTAATTTTTGTTTGTAATTGTTGAATCCGAGCTTGAGAAATATCGCGCGGCCCTAAAATTAAAATTGGTCGAGTTCCACTAAGAGTTTTTTTGTTTTTGCTAGTTAATTGTTCCCAATGCAAAATTTTCATTTAAAAATTTTCTCCTTGGTACTTTTTTGCATAGCGTTTAAGTAGTCTTTTAATAGAGGCCACTTGTTTTTTATAGCTAGCCACGCTTTCTTCTGGCGTAAATTTAAGCTTACGATAATGCCATTCACACAAATCAGGCTGATCAAAGGGAATAAATTGAATATGAAGGTGATCAGTAACCGTCATTTGAGCGGCGGTACCACCTTCGCGAATAAGGGTCCACATGCCCTTGTATCCGTGAACTTCTTTAAATAATTTTTTGGCTAAATAGCCAAATTTGCGGACTGTTTCCCACTGGGCGCTGGTCAGTTCTTTGGGTGAATATAGATGTTTACGGGGGATAGCCATCAGCTGACCATCAATATAGGGATATAAATTAATGGTTAAAACAATTTCATTTTCTTCTAAGAGAATATACTTTTTTTTAAGATCACAAAAAACACATTTGCCAGTGTTTTGCCAAATTTGTTCATAATGGCCATCAACGCGGGCGTTTTTTTTGTATTGCTGATCGCCATTGGAAACAATTTTTTTTGCCATGATTTTAGTTTTGATAAAGACTACTGCTCTTTAAGTGGCTTAGATGCCACATCCATATAGTCTTTCAAGACGTCATTCAAATGAGCACTGACCGTTCGTTTTAAAATTTGAGTAGTTGAGATAAAAGGGGATTGCCGATCTACTAATTTTACCTCACCGCCATATCGAGTAATAGTTTTGTATTCTTTGGATGTTTTATAGCCCCCGTTCCAACCCTCTTTAACTGTGACGTAAAAATCAGGCTTAAGCAAGGCGATAGTGGGTTGATTACTCATGTGAGGCACAATCGTGACTAAGTCCACAAAGCGAATGTAACTCAACATTTCAGCCCTAATTTTTTCATCTAAAATGGGACGATTGGGGCCTTTTAAATTGCTGACCGTTTGGTTGTTGCTGACGCCGACAATTAAGACATCTGCCAATTGTTTGGCCTGATACAAATAACGAACTTGACCAACATGAAGCATATCCCAAGCCCCAGCGGTGTAAACGATCTTTTTGCCTTTGGCATGAACTTTTTCGCCAACTTCAGTCAGCTGGTCCGGTTTAATTAAGCGTTGTTTCCAATTAAATTTCATACAATCTTTATATTGGGTGGTTCACCCAAATCCAATTAATTAATCATAGGGCAGTTTAGATACGATTTCAAACTAAATTTTTGACAATTTTTTTAGCCTTAAGGCTAAAATTAATCTCAAATTTTATTAACCTTATATTACAAAATATCATTAGTTGGTCTTGTTTGTCATCCTGCAATTAGAAATATATTCAAAGTATGCTAAATTAATTTTTATTGGATCGGCAACAAGAGCTGATGCTGTTTTAACCAGGTGGCGGTTCTAATAAAATGCTCATTTTGAGGGAGAAATTCATAGGGATTGTGCTTGAGAAATTTATAAAAGTCATAACATAAAAAGAACTCAATTAAAGGATCTAGCAGCTGTTTATAACGGAGTGTTTGCTGGCCGCGTTTTTCATAGCCGGAATTTAAAAAGTATTTTTTAACTTTGTTTTCAGGCTTGTATCGGCAATCAATGATTAAAAAAGCCAAGGTTCGAGCTACATCTATAACCGGAGCTCCAAGAGCAGTTTTTTCCCAATCTAAAATTCCGGTAATAGATGGGGTTGACTTACTAGTTTGATCGAGATCGAAGTTTAACTTATTAACCATAGGTGTCTGTAGTGAGCTGTGACTTGGTAATTTTTCAAAAAGAATATTGCCTCTAACAAAATCAAGGTGCAAAAATTGAATAGGTCTAATTTTTTCTAGGGCGATTAGTAAATTTTCCCATTGTTGCCAGCGACGAGAGCTTAGGGTTATATTCAGCTTTTTTTTTAAGGCGACTTGGATATTTTTTGAACAAAAATAATTGTTCATTTCAATTAAATTTTCTCTTAGGACCATTGTTTCTAGAAATTTACTATTTTTGACAAATGGTTTAATGGTGGCTAAATCATGATGAAGATAACCCAAAACTTGACCTAACAATTTTAAATGTTTTTGTGAGTAGTCAGACCAATTAATGGTGTGTCCCGGCAGATAGTTGTAGATACAGCAATATTGAATTTTGTGATTGACCGCCAGTTGAATGACGCTTTGACCATTCTGGTTGGTTATTGCCCGACGAGTTGGCCAATCTTTTTTTGCCAGTTCAGAACTTACATAATTGGCACGCTGAATTTTTTTAACGATACCAGGCTCACGTTTGTAAAAAATAAGGCTGAGGTTTTGTCCATTTTTTAAAATCATTGGAATCACAGTATTACGATAACCACTTTGTGCAGAGGCAATTTTAGAAATTTGTTGAGCTAAGCCAAACTCTGTTAAAATTTTATGAATTAGTTGTTTGCTGATAGTAATAGGCATTAGTCTAATCTGGTTTTAGGCTATAATATAATAATCGTCATTATATAGTTAATATCTCAATCATAGTTAAAATATCCCATGAGCAGTCAAAATTGGCAAACCAAGCTTCCCCAAATTAAAGGTATTTTATTTGATATCGATGGAACTTTGGTGACTTCATATAAGAAAGTTAGTCAGCGCACTCAAGAAGTTTTACAGACTCTAGTCGGTCAAGGCTATGAGTTAGGTGTGGCCACGGGGCGTTGTTACGGAGCGATTGCCAACTATATTTTGCCATTTTTCCCTAAGAATTCTTTGCATATAGTTGACGACGGTGCCAGTGTGGTGACAGCCGATGGTCGATATCTTTATCAACAGATTGTGCCATCAGCCGTGGTTAAACAAGTGGTCAAAATAGCACAAGCTTATAAGGGGGTTAAGGTCGCTTTTTCGCAGAATCATCATCGTTATTATGATGATCGTTTTTTTGATGAGATTAGGAATAAAGATAAATGGCACAAAAATATGGGGAAAATTGACGAACTGCAAGATTGGTCAACTCCCAGTTTAGTGATTTATCAAGTTGGTAAAAAGCTGGCACAAGTTTTAGATTCACTCCAATTTGATCAGATCAATTTAACTTTTTTTGAAACTGATTTTGGCTTAACTTATACGGTGAGAGTTGCTGGTACTAACAAAGCTCAAGCGGCTAAAATTTGGGGAGAACAGTTGGGAATAAAGCCGGAAGAAATCTTGATTTTTGGTGATAGTAAAAATGATTTAGAAGCTATGAAACAGTTGGGGTTGGCTGTGGCGATGGGCAATGGAGTTTTGGAAGTTAAAAGATTGGCTGATGTGGTAATAAAAAGCAACGACCACCATGGTATTGCGCGGTTTGTTGATGATCATTTGAGTGGTAAAATATAAATCATGAAAATTACTGCTATTAAAACACCAATTTTTAAAGAACGCGAAGATTTAATAGCTTTTATTAAAGCTAATGTGCTAGCTGTACCAGAAAAATCCGTTTTAGTGGTTACTTCCAAAATCATTGGTTATGCTCAGGGTAGGCTGGTGGCTAAAGAGGCTGATAATTCTGAGCAAAAACACCAATTGGTGATGGCCGAAGCCGATCAATATTTGCCCAACAGCTATTCGCAGTATGACATGATTTTAGCTATTAAAGACCATAATTTAACAGTTAATGCCGGCATTGATGAGTCTAATGCCAGCGGCAAGTATGTTTTGTGGCCGGAAAATTTACAAGAAGTTGTTAATGAGATTTGGCAGCTGATGCGTCAACACTATAAAGTTAAAGAGTTAGGGGTGATTGTCACCGATTCGCGCACTTGGCCTTTACGCTGGGGGGTAGTGGGCACTTGCCTAGCTCATTGTGGCTTTAAACAGTTGGCGGATTTTCGTGGAGTGAAAGATTTATTTGGTCGTGAAATTCATTCAGTACAGGTCAATGTGGCAGAGGGATTGGCTTCAGCTGCTGTTCTAGAGATGGGTGAAGTGGCTGAGCAAACGCCATTAGCTTTGATAGAAAATATCAAACAAATTGAATTTCAAAATCGGGTGCCAACAGATCAGGAGTTAGCGGATTTGAAGATTAAATTGGAGGATGATGTTTACGGACCATTTTTACAATCAGTGCCGTGGGTAAAGAATGATCAGAAAGTCGACTAGTTTAAATATTTTGTTTGAAAAAGTTTCAGCTCTTAACTTTAAATCTACAATTAGAGGTCACTAAAGTCTTCATCAAAAATTTCAGTTGCTTCAAGTTCTTGCTGTAATGTTTCTAAATCATCAGTTGTGCCCACACTGGGAATTGCTTCTAGTTGTGCGTCGCTAGTAGCAGTAGGTGTTTCTTGAGCCGCCGGCGAAGCTTCGTTATCTGCGGTTGGTTCTTGGGTGGTAGTAACATTGGTTTGTTTGGTCATATCGTCAACCCCAAAGTTAAACTCGCCGATACTATATTGATAATAAAGCGCCCCCAAACCGGTAATTAAAAGCGCAATCATGACGAGTAAAAATAAGGCGTTGTTTTTCATAAATTAAAAGATAGTTAGTTATTCAGCTTGGTTATTTAATTGTTGTATGGCTATTTGAACTGCTTCAAGCATGACTTGGCGGGCAGTCCTAAACTGATTGTGGGCTGTTTGGGCAGCTTCGCCGGCTTGCAGAGCCATTTGACGTTGAGCTTGATATTGAGTTGGGTCAATGGCCTCGAATTGTTCAACAGCTTCAGCTCCATTATTCTTGGCTTGCTTGAGCAGCTGAATAGCAGTTTGGAGTTTGGTCTGAGCAGCAGTGACATTCAAACCATTGGTGGTCATGGTTTGCAATCTGGTTTGAATTTTTTCGGATATTTGCTGCAAGCGTTGATAATAGAACTCAAATCTTGTTTGCAAGCGTTGGGCGTGATTGGCGGCAATCTTGTTTGAAGCTGGTTGTTGAGCTAGGGGGTTGGCAACTTGATCCACAGTCTGAGTTTCATTTTGACCGGGACTTCCGTCAGCCCTGGGTGCAACTTCGTTTTCGACAGCTAAGATTTGAGTGGTGCTGATAGCCAATGAAAGTAAAAAGATTAAACCAATTAAATTTTTTTTCATAAAGACTACCTAAATAATAATTGTTTAATAAGATTATTAATCATAGTATATCAATCTATTTAAGGGAAGTAAATTGAGCCTCGATGGCAGAAATAATAGCTGAGTCAGCATAATAATCAGCTAGTTCTTGCTCCCAATCAGGATGATTGATGTTGATGTGTGGTTCAACTCCATTGCCTTGAATTGAGTTACCATCAGCACGGAGAGTCAAATGATGAACTAAGAAGACAGAATATTCTTCAGTTTCGTTAAGCTGATGTTTTAGAGGAAAAACTCTTTCAATAGTGCCCCAACCCATAGTGGTGGTACCAATCAGAGTGCCGATATTGTATTTTTTAAGGACGCTAGCCATGACTTCACCGCTAGATTGAACGTTTTCATCAATAAAAATCACCATTTTTTTATAACGGTTCATGGTCGGCAACCAGCCAGTTTTAGTTTTAAAATCGGTAATCTCTCCTTGTTGAATAAACTGGTAGGCGTATTGGTTATTGCCGATAAAAGGGCCTAAAAAGTAGGGGAGATAGTCAATGGCTCCACCAATATTGCCGCGCAAATCCAAAAAGAGCGTATTTAGCTTAGAGCCCTCATCTACCTTTTGGGTAACTTCTAACAACTCCTGAACAGTATTGGGTGAGAATTGCTTAATTTTGAGATAAAAAATTTGAGGAGAAATTAAACCCCATTCCATGGTCGGATTAACTCCAGCTTGGTCGTAGCGAGTCCGATTGTTTTCATCGCTCAAAGTCTGATGGGCCATTTCAACTTGAGCTAATTTTTTTTGAGCTTCAGGACTGTCATCTCCTTCAAGGGCTTGCTTTTGCTGTTCATAAGCTTGCTCAATTTCTTTTGGAGCAGCATCTTCTTTGACGCCTAAAGAGCCATAATGATCGGCATCAGGATCAATATTATTCACTTTTTCGGCAAGCTCTTGCTCTAATTGCTTGGAGTACAAACGACTACGACCAAAGGGCTCTAAATTAGCTAGGACTAGATCTGATAGCTGAGTAATAAATTCTTTTTTAGTTGTTTCGTCTGGATACTGATCAAGTGTTTCTAAAATTTTTTGATCAAGATTATCATAAGTCTGAATTTGATCTCCTAAGGGCATGGCAACCAGTTTTTCAATGGCTTTAACGTGTAAATTGACAAAGCCAGCTTCATCAATTTTGTTCCAGTAATTTTCTTGGACGACTGATTGGAATTCATGTAAAAATGCTAAATACTTATTTTTTTCTACTTGATTGGCTGATTGAACAAAATTTTTGAGCAAAGGGATTTGATGTTGATTCTTAGAAATAACAAAGCCACCAGCTAAGCCAATCGTTACAGCTATGATCAACGGAATTAATAATGAAACTTTTTTTGAGGAGCTTTTAAACATAAGTAGCAATTACTATATCTTTATAGCTGGAAAAATATAGTGGGGCAATTAGTTTTTGTTATATTTTTTTGTTGCTCTCTTGCGTACCTGCTAAATTTTTTTCGTTTTTGACTCGAAAATTTAGGGTTCGTAATATAGTTTTTGTTATATTTTTTTGTTGCTCTCTTGCGTACCTGCTAAATTTTTTTCGTCTTCGACTCGAAAATTTAGGGTCCGTAATATAGTTCGCAGCGCTTTTCAGCTAGTTGGTTATCCTTTATACTTTGGGATATGAAAGTAATTTTAATGGCAGCAATTTCTTTAGATGGCTATATTGCTCAGGAGAAGACACAAGTTTCGACAGCTTGGACTAGTGCCGAAGACAAGGCTTTGTTTCGTGAAAAAAGCAAAGAGACGGGTGTGGTAATTATGGGCAGTACCACTTTTGCTACAGTAGGCCAGCCTTTACCCGATCGATTAAATATTATCTATACTAGGCAGAGTAAGAGTGAGTTGGTGGCAAAATATGGTCTAAGTGAAGCTCAGACGGGCGAAGAGGTCTTGCGAGTGACTCAATTATCACCAACAACCCTCATTAAACAACTGCAAGCCGAAGGTTTTAAGCAAGTTTTAGTGTGTGGTGGTAGTTCAATTTATACCCAATTTTTACAAGCTGGAATGATTAATCGTTTACTCATTACTGTTGAACCAGTCGCGTTTGGCAGTGGCATTAAGCTGTTTGCTGCCGATGAGCCCTTTATTAAAAAATTTAAACTCATCACTACTACAAAATTAAATGATCAAGGAACTTTATCTTTAGAATATGAGAGTAAAAATTAAACGGTTTGATAAATCATTACCATTGCCCGAGTATAAAACTAAAGGCGCAGCTGCTTTTGATCTAGCTGCGCGTCAAGAAACGGTGATTGAGCCGCATCAAGTTAATTATGTGCCTTTAAATATTGCGCTGCAGTTACCTAAAGATCACTGGGTTTTGATGTCAGCGCGAAGTTCATTACACAAACGCGGGGTGATGCTGGCCAATGGTATTGGTGTCGGTGATTATGATTATCGTGGCGATGGCGATGAATATATGGCCGCTTTATTTAATTTTACCGATCAGCTAGTGGTGATCGAAAAAGGTGAGCGGATTGTTCAAATGATTATTCTGAAACGCGAAGAAGCTGAACTAGAAGAGTTAGATGAGTTCAACACTGACAATCGTGGTAGTTATGGTTCAACCGGGCGATTTTAGACTTTTTATTTGGTAGATAGTTTGTAGTGCCAAAGATTTTAAGTTAGCAAAGTGCTAGCGTAGAATATTGAATATAGATACAATGCAAAATTATTAACAAGCTAATAAAAGATTTATGATTTCCGCAAAAAAAAATAAATATCCAGGTTTTTTAATTACTTTTGAAGGTGGTGAGGGTGGTGGTAAAACCACGCAAACAGTCCGTCTTCGAGACAAGCTTACCAAGGCAGGTCATGACGTCGTGGTTTTAAGAGAGCCCGGTGGAACAGTGATCAGCGAACAGATACGGAAAGTAGTATTATCACCGGATAATACCAGCATGGCTTTTACCACTGAAGTTTTATTATTCCAAGCAGCGAGAGCCCAAATTTACCGCGAGCTGGTTATCCCATCATTAAAAGCAGGTAAAATGGTGTTGATGGATCGGTCGCGTGATAGCAGTGTAGTTTATCAGGGTATGGTGCGCGGTTTCGGTAAAACTTTGATTGAAGAGCTTAATAATTTATCAACTAATAAAATTTATCCAAATTTAACAATTTTACTTGATTTACCGGTAGAAATTGGCTTGAAAAGAAGAGTCGATTCTGGCAAAGTTGATCGTTTGGATATGGAAGCCAAAGAGTTCCATCAACAAGTGCGCGAAGCCTATTTAAAATTGGCTAAGGAAAATGATCAAGGGCGATGGGTGATGATTGATGCTAGCACTAGTCTTGAACAGGTGGAGAATAAAATTTGGAAAATTGTTGAAGAAAAACTTAAAAAATTAGCTTAACCCTTAATCACAATTTTATTTTTAGAATTTTTAAGTATAAAAGTTTGACACCAGGTTTTTACACAATACACTGAAATACATCTATTATGGCAAAATTACCACGCGCAGTTACCAAATTAGTTAATCAATTTGAGCGTTTACCAGGCATTGGGCCCAAATCAGCCCAGCGATTAGTTTTTTATTTACTTCATAATCCTGAAGAACAGATTAACGAATTTGCGCGGCGCTTAAAGGCAATTAAAACTGAGATAGTGCTGTGTTCGAATTGTCATCAAGTGGCAGAAAAAGATCCTTGTCATCTTTGTGCTGATACTACTCGCGATCAATCACTTTTGTGTGTCGTGGAGCAACCGCTAGATTTAATTGCCATTGAAAATTCCGGAAAATATTATGGCTTGTACCATGTTTTGCATGGATCAATTGATCCTTTAAATAATGTCGGACCAGATCAACTTTTTATGCGCGATTTACTTAAACGCCTTGATGGAGTGAAGGAATTAATTCTTGCTACTAATCCCACTATGGAAGGTGAGGCTACGGCACTTTATCTCAAGGAGATAATTGATCAAACTGGCCGTTTTTCTGATTTGAAAATTACTCGCATTGGTCACGGTGTCCCTATCGGGGCGGATATTGAGTATGCTGATGGAGTGACGCTAGCCAGAGCTTTAGAAGGGCGGCGCGTAATGGACGAAGGTGCGTTGACTTAAATTCAAACATTAAGATTTTTCTCCCTTTATACTTTGTATTTCATTCTTTATACTAAAATTAATGACATCTAGTCATTTTAATTACAGCCGATCAAAGTTTAACCGCGTTAAACTAAGGTCGGTGTTTTATTTATTAATTTGCTCAATTCAAGGAGGTGCTCTAAATGAAGATTTTTGTGCAAGCTAAGGATATGCGGGTTACTCAAGCAATTCGTTTATTTGTGACTGATAAGGTGAGGCGGAATATCGGAAAATTAGGTTTGCGAGTAAATGCAGTCAAAGTCTATTTAGAAAATGTGGCTCGTAAAAAAAATGACCCTCAATCGTCACAGGTAAAAGTA
>Ga0307928_10004331_pt1 | contig 10771 bp, 35 predicted proteins | sample AceLakmetagen232_FD_201815 | JGI IMG/M metagenome (GOLD analysis project Ga0307928, IMG submission 201815) | Saline water microbial communities from Ace Lake, Antarctica - #232 | ecosystem: Environmental > Aquatic > Non-marine Saline and Alkaline > Saline | place: Antarctica: Ace Lake...
ACACGCTTTACAGATAACGCTTCCTATTAATGTAGGTATAATAGCATTTTCAAATTCTCTGTGCATGACTGGACATGCTTCAATGCATTCATTGTGTTCATATTCATAAAAGTATTTTCTCATTCAGTTTTTATATAAATTCCATTAACCAATCTATTCCATTAAAAAAGAATCTGTTTGTTTGGTGTTTACCTTTCCACTGTAAGGGATCTTGTCTATCTCTGTGGTAAGCCAATGTAATATCGTCTTGAGGATTTGCAAATGAATGTTTTTCATAATCCTCAGGTGCTAATCTAGGTCTTAAACGAGAGATGTCACCAAGTGCAATCAACTTTCGTATTTTTTCTATGTCCATAAAATGTTCTTTTAACAATGGTAACGTATAATCAACGTATCCACCATTATGTACATAGATAATTTTGGATTCTTCTTTTGGAGTTTTGATATAAATACCAACACTTTTAGCCATAATTATTTTTTCCTTTCTTTTAATTCTTTTAAAAACCCTTCATATATGTATAACGCATGGAACATATCACTAAATTCTTCATTGAAATCTTTTTCCAATTGTTCAGTGATTAGTACCAAATCGTCAATATAATGTTGAGCATTATCAAATAATTCTTCAGTTAGTTTTTTCATTTTATTTTTTGTGTATAAGTAAATGTAAGTATTTCATTTTAAATAAACTAATGAATGTAAATAAATTTTAGGTATTGTCCCCATGTTTTTTATGGTGCCTGTCATGATGTTTTATACCTGATATTAGGAAGTAAATCATAACTAGAAAGAATAGTACACCTAATATAGTATGTTCAAATCCTATGAGTAGTAATCCTAAAAATAAACATAATAAAGACACCCTTGGATAAATTATGTGTTTCATAGATTTGCGTTGATTTGCAACAGTTTTATTACAAACTGTTATACTATACAAATAGAGTTAGAACCCTTAGGTAATCGCTTATTTTATAGGGTTCCTGTATTGTTACCATATGTACATTGCAGTACATTAATTTAAACCTTTTGAATATTTAGTTGAAACTGACAAAGAGCCCATAGTAATTAATACTATGAGCTCTTATTGAATCAATTTACAACGAATTACGCTTTGACTTTTTCAGTCTTGGCGTCGACTTTTGCTTTTGGTGTTTTTTCAGGTTTGTTAGTAGAGGGCTCCTTAGTCGCCTTTGGAGTTGTACCAACAATTTCTGCAGGAGCCAATTTCTCATACTTTTTCAAGTCCTCTGCATCAACTTTTTTCGTTTCATCAGTCATTTCAGGTTTGTTCTTTAGAGGGTGATTTTTCCTCCAATTGATATGAGCCGTAATTGACCCTTTGGTGTACTTCAATTTGTGCCCTCTTTCTGTTGCAAGAATTTGCATTAGTCTGGCAAGGCGGGCAGGTCCCCATTCATTTGCTAAGCATAGGTCCATAACCAGTGCCATTTTTCTTTCGTTTTCCATTTTGTGTGATTTTAAAGTTAGTGATTAAATTTCGTATATTTAATGTTGTTAATTTAATTATAAACAAATATATGTATGCCATAGCAAACAAACTAATGATAAGTAAAAAAAGTGTGGTTTTTACCTAACTTAATTTATTTTCGATATTTTCTATATTTATGATGTGATTTTATATTCATACATATAGGAGTGTAACCCCAGCTAATAGGTTTCATACCTTTTTTCCATTCTCCACATGCAAAATATCTTTTTGAATTATAAATCTTCCAATACATAGCCTCCTTTTCTGGTGGTAAAGTACCATTGGGATCAGTCATATCATATAGTGTGGAGAATATTTCACTAAGGGTTCTGTTTTCAAGACAGATCCCTGTATGAGGTCTACCATTATACCATGATAAGGTATAAAGGTTAAATCTTGGTTCAATCTTACCGGACAGTCCGATAAAGGTAATTACGAGTACTAAAAATAGTTTTTTCATATTATTTTATTTCTAAATCTAAATCATTTCCTATTTCATTAATAACATTTGATAATCCTTTTACCATTCCTCTTAAGAATTTGGCGCTTCTTCTGAGTAGATATTCATCTTGATCCTTTTCTTCCATATCTTCAAAACATTTGGTTTTAATTCTTTTGGTTTCATATTCTTCGTACCTTACGTATATACCTGATAAGCTTCTTTCTGTTTTCATAATTATATTGCTTTTTCAATTGCGTTATTCATTAAGTTAATACCTTTTTGTATTCTAAGTCCCTGCTGGAAGAAATAATTAAAGTCTTCATCTTTTGATATGTTTCTAACCAAATCACCTTTATCTATTAAATTACGTATAAAGTTTAACGCCTCTAATAAATCAAGTACACTTGCTATTACTTTGGCGTTGGCTTCAACTTCTTCTACGGTTTTTCCGTAAACGCCACAAATAGTCATCTTGCTCTCACTACCATCTTCATTAATATAAATCTTACCATCAGTCCTGATATAGATAGTAAAACCATTTTCAATGTTTCCATGATAAGTGTTTTTGGGGAAATCCCATTTTCCTTTAGCGTGTTTTGTTTTCATAATTAGTCTGGTAAATTGTCAATAAATAATCTTCCTAGTTCAATATCTCTAAGTATAATACGTAATGATGTATCAATTAATTTTTCATAATTTACTGCAAATTGTCTTCCACTTAGTTTAATGTAAATATCTTGTCCTAATTTTCCTGCTTCAACAAGTTTATCAATTGCTGTTATCTGTTCCATATTTCAAAGTTTTAGTGATTTAGTAACTTTTTCCATCATAATATCCCATTCGTCCCCTAATGAATTTTTCATACTTTCATACAGTTTGGGATTCCTATCTTTGTTTTGCATAAACCAGAAGTATAACTTTTCCCAGTCTGCCTCAGTTTTGTTTTCTTTTATCATTATCATTTGATTTTGAATAATTTCTTAAAGTAATTTGGTATGATATGTGTAATCCATATTCTTAATCCAAGTTTTTCATTTTTCCACATTAGTTTACGCATCCGTTTTCTTATTTTCCATGTGGGTTTCAATTCTTGTAATTGTTTTGCAAGAGCATAGGTTTCATTTATAACTTCTGATTTAGGCCAATTTGTTTCATTGTCATTATAATGTCCTGTGTCAAAACCAACAACCCATCCATTTGTATCTTTTGGAATTTCACCCCAGATATCTCTATTTAATTCTTTAGAATGATCACTAAAGGTTAACCCACCATGTACATTAATAAAACTGTCAATGACATCATATTCTTGCCTGTATAAGAAATGACCTTTGGGGATAATAACATAACCATTACCCCAGCCATTTCTAAATATAGGTGAATCATCTTGTATGAGGTCTCTGATTAAAGGGGCACCTGAGTTTTTTAATCTCTCAAATTCTTCCCACATTGGACCTTTTTTCACAAATGTTTTAAATTCCTTTTTCATATCGTTTTTTGTTATTATTATTTTCTTTACTGTTCAGATGATTTTCCCAACACATTGTGCATTCAAATGCATCTAACATATTATAATTTTCATCATATAATTGAATAGCTGATTCATCTGTTATTGTTTTTCCACAATAAACACATATTATTTCATTCATGATTTTTCTATTTCAGGTATTTCAATATCTAATTCTTTACTAAATTTAGCCATTAATTTATAATGTTCTTTTTCCTGAGTATCAATCATGTTTAAAGTTGTTTCCAATTTAGTTTTATCATGTTCAAAAAAACGTCGGGCTTGTTTACGAGCCTTTTCAAATTCTGTGTATTTATCAACAAGTGCCCAGAAAATTATTCGTTTATTCTTTTTCGTTAAATTCATAATATTAATAATCAATGTTATATTTTTTCAATAGTTTTAATCCAAAATTTAATGCAAATAATTGGTCCTCCCTTTTTACATCTTCCCAATATTCAGTATGATAATCACCATGTAATAAATCATCAGAGAACTCATTCCATTCATTAATTAGTTTTTGAGGGCATTTATCTTCATGCCAAATGAAGTATTCTAATTCGCAAACGTGTGTGAATTTATTCATAATTACCAATTTATAAATTTATTCCATTCATGTGTACAGATAGAACAACCAGTTTTCAGTATATAAAAGAGTAATGTAATATCTCTTCTATCATCTGTTTCATTTGCTTCACTGATTAAAAACCCAATTGTTTTATTTTCAGCATCAACTGTACGCATTATTTCAGTCAAGGTTTCAGCGTGTTCCTCTGTACAATTTGGATGTATCTGTGTTAATTCTGGTGCGAGTGTTAATGGTAAATTTTTCATTGTTGTATGAGTTATTTTTGTTTTATAAGTAAATGTAATTAGTTCATTTGTAACTAACAAATAAATATTGATTTATTGTAGAAATGTGCCTAAAATAGTTATACTGTGGAATTCGAGATATAACGTGATTAAAATTTAAGTTGTACAATTATACTAATAATAAGGAATAGTGTGGAATTTCAACGCAAATCAAGTTAGTTTTGAGGAATAACTTGGTTGCTTTAGTGTAACTGTTAATCACGTATTTTATTTATGATGATTTGATTGGCTACACCAAGTCCTGTTTCATCATAAAACACTTCTGAACCTTTAGGTATGGTACATTTAACAATGATACAATAATTTTGTCTTCGTCTTTCTTTATGATAAGGACGGTTGAGTCTTTTCAATGTTTTATAGAAATGAAACCCTTGGTGTACATTTGTCATTTTTGAGGCAATTTGGTTAAATGAATTACCTGGTTTGTGGAATTTGTAATGTTCACTAACAATATCATCTGCATACATTTCAGGATGGTTATCCATTAATAAATGTTGGTTGTACTGTTTATTTAATTTATATCTGAAATAAAATGATAAAGACCTTACATCCTTTTCACCTTCATTAACGACCTTCCATACCTTAAGATCTTTCTTAAGTATGATAGGTTCCTTTTGTTTGGTAATTAAACACATTTGATTGATATTTTAAGTTTATATTTGATTTTAAATGTTATTATTCGTTTTAATTGATGCTTGTGCTAGAAATTTCTTTTGCTAATTTGTGCATGTTATTACCACGTTGTATTTGAAACCTTGGACATCTAAACAGTTCCACATCAAATGCAGCCATTTCAGTATTTGTGGCTTTAAATCCATGTTTCATTTCAATTATGATGGTATTATTATCCATTTCTTTAACGTATGCTTCTGAAAAGCCACGTTCTTGTTGTTTGAGATTGTAATGAAGTAAAGCATCCCATTCAATTTCTTTCAAAAGAGTAAGGAGTTTACGCATTTCAATTTTTGTTAAGGGTTTGATTTGTTCATTCATAGTAATAATATTTATGATTTGTTAAGTTAGTTAATATATCATATAGTCTAGAATAGATAAGTCGTGAGGTAACATCATATTCAGTACCTTGTATTTCAGTATGTACTTTTTTTCATGAATCAACTTAATTAGTTTGTTTACTGATGTGATATATATTTTTTTCATAATCTATTTATTTGAAACGTGCAATTAAATAATCTAACCAAGCTACTCTAGGTTCAATTAAACCGTGTTTCCAATACCAAGCACTCTTTTTATATTTAGGATCATAATGTACCCCACGTTTTGGTCTATGTTTGAGTATGTATTGATGTAATTTTTCCATTTCATCAAGGGTGATGTCACCTTTAACTTCTAGACTTCTAACAACAAGGCATATTCCAGAATCATATTTATTTGCTAATGCTATGTTTTCTTTAAGTTGAATAAGTAATTTTTTCATAATTAATACCTTTCTTTCTTAATTCTATAATTTAACCATGCAATTCTGGGTTTAATATCACTGGGAGTCCAATAATAACTACTATCTTTTTTACTCTCCATAAAATGTTTTCCACGTGTAGGGCGGTGGTCTTCAATGTAGTTAAGTAATTGTTCATATTCTTCAGTTGTAAAAATCCCTTCATTTTTAAGGGAGATAACAAGTGAACAGAGTCCCCAATTTTCTTTTGGTTTTGTAGGAATCCCGATATGGGTAGGTACATGTTTTCTTAATTCAATCAATAGTTTTTTCATAATATTATAAGTTTAAGAATGACGTCGTTCACCTTCCATTTCTTCTATCATAATCAATTCTATACGTACTGCCTCACACCATAGTTCAATAGTGAATTCAGTGTTCGCCTCTTTGCGAGCTTGAAAAACGGCTTCTTCATACTTCATTGTTTTAGGAAAATGGTTTGTTCCTGTTAATTTTTGGAATAGAGTGTGAATCTGTTCCCATTCCTTTAATTGTTTTCGTTTCATGATTTTTGTATGTGTTGATAACTATTTTTTGTATAGTTAAATATAATTAAACCAATGGTAATCTAAAAGTGATTGCTGATTATGTTAGGTTTTATCCTAAAGTTGTTTATTTAGTGTAGGTTTCTTTCTTAATTCTATAATTTAACCATGCAATTCTGGGTTTAATATCACTGGGAGTCCAATAATAATTACTATGTTTTCTATTTTTTACAAAATGTTTACCACGTTTGGGTCGATGACTTTTTATGTATTTTCTTAATAGTGTTTTTTCTTCCCTACTAATGATATCTTTTCTTACCATCGCAAAAGGAATAAGACATAAACCACTAAAGTAATTATTCATTCCATATGTGAGTAGATAATCACGTAATTTAATCAATAGTTTTTTCATCTGTTAAATCTTTTCAAGTTTATTTTTTTGTTAAGCCAATCAATTCGTTTTTGTTTTTCCATCCAATCCCACCAGCATAGGTCTGTAAGTGATACGTTTGCAGGCCTATTACTTTTGATAAATGTGTCAAGTTTTTCGTGTTCATGATATGTAATTAATCCTTTGGTTTTTAGAGCAAGAGCACAATCACACATGAATGGATAATGTAATTTATTTTATACATTGAAGGTTCTTCTTTTCTAGATCCTATACAATTTTCTTGCATCCAATCTCTAAGGATAATCAATAATTCTTTTGTATTTTTCATCTTCGTTATAAGTATTGATATATTTTTGTTTTATAAGTAAATGTAAAGTGTTCATATTTAGCCAACAAATTATTCCAGACTAATTACGACATTTGCCTAACATAATTTATCTTAAATTGACTTTTATAATGGGAACAACCTTATATGTAAATGTTACCCCATCTTGTTCATTAATAAAATTATAACATTCCTGTTCTGTTCCTGAAAAACATTCCTGGCCTTCATCTGGTGTATAAACCAAATCTAATACTTGATGTGTTTTCATTTTAGTTGATTTTTAACCATTTTCCATCTGGTTGTTTTTCATACATTTGTCCAATTCTAACACCATACTTGATGTATGATGCTTGAGTCATCAAAGCCCATAGACCCATCTTTGTTTTTCCATCGATGATGTAATCAACAATATCATCATCAAAGTCATCAGTTTTACCAATTGAACCAAGCCAGTACTTTTTTGTTTTTTCCATAATATTTGATTTAAATTTCTGTATCTAACATGTGTTGATATTGTACCTTACAATCACGTAAATAAAATGATTTATCGTTATTTACACCTTCAAGGTCTACGATGCAACTATTATCAAGTCTAGCATAGTAAGCAGCCAATTGTCTATAATCAAACATCAACTTTCCCCTTGTTCCATCTGGTAGTATCAATTCACTTGTTTCATAATAAATTTTATGACCATTTACATCTGTTTCACCAGTGTATAATCCTTTTACCTTTTCCATAATATTTAAGATTTAAAGTAATCAAGAATAGTATATTGCATACTTCGTAAGTTGATAAGGTTATGAAGGATTGATTTCACTTCTTTTTCCTTACCTGTAATTGAACCAACTCGTACTTCAAGTATGTCAACCATTACATCTAATTGATTTTGGAAGACTTTAATGGTTGCATTGTTATCTATTTTCTTTTCCATAATATTAAGATTTATTCATACATTTTAGCTGGATCATAATCCTCGTCATTACCATTGTGATGAATTCCACCTGCTGGATCTATCCAAATACCTTGATCATTACATTGAACACAAGTATTGGCACCAAAAACGAAATAGTCCTCAGATACAAATGTTCCACAATAACAGCATTGATACTTTTTTTCATTGTTCATAGTTGTAAGATTAAATTTTTATGTATAAGTAAATATAGTGTGTTCAATAATAGCCTACAAAAGATAATTATTTGAAGTTAGGCCTAAATAAGATAACAAAATAGGGGTTTCATACTTCTGTTACCATACAAACCCCTTATTTCAACATGTAAGATTAAATCCTAAACAGGATTGGTTTCTTTTACTACTGGTTTAGCCTTAGCTTTGACTTGGTTCTCACGAAACTTGATATGAGAATTGACGTGACTAACGGAATACATTGTGGTGTGAGTCCGTTGACGTGCGATTAAGTTCATAAACGCAGCGATCCTAACATTACTCCATTTTCTCTCCAGTAACAGGTCCATAATTTTAGACATTTTGGCTTCTTTACGTAGTTCGGTAAAGGCATTGACTTTTTTAACTTCTTTCATCGTCGTAAATTTAAAGAGTGAAACATAGACATTGAGTACATTGTATTTATATTGACAGTATAAATATAGTTAGTTCAAACGTAGCCAAAAAATAAATCTCTATAAAGTGTTGGCCTAAGTAAGGTAAAAAAGCAAATTTGAAATAAAGCGAAATGCAAGCGGATCTCAACTTTAAACGTATAATTGTACTATTTAGTATAGAAACGTTGAATACTAAGAGGATTTCATACGTACAACAAGGATTATAGAGGTAGAAATTGTATTGTTTACATTGTAGAGTCAAATCATTCCTAGAAAGAACCAATATAAGGTATTAAAAATTATAAATCATTTCATTGTTATAATGGACGTACAGTACAGGTATAATCCACATAAGCTAGGACGTCATTATAAAAACAACCATTAATAAAAACTTTCTCATTATACCTAAGCGTGTCTCTACCAGTAAATATCTTACAATAGGTTTTGACTTCATTTGGATACAGGTTACATATGGTATCAATTTCATTACAATAAGGAAGATGTGGTATTGTATCCCCATTGTGTATAAACACCACATCCTTAGTTTTGGTAAATTCATAGCATGACATGGTTTCCTTTTCATATGACAGCATGATTAGGAATAGTAAAGGTAGAATTAATCGTTTCATAATTTAATAAGAATTAGAAAATGATACATAAGGTTTTACATTCTTGAATCATATTAGGATAAAATGTCCCATCTAAAGTATAACCACAACTCCATTTTGTAGTTACCTTATACGTACGGGCGTCAGAATAATCATAAATTTTTTCTGCCGTACTCAAACAAATTTCATCTATAATAGGTTCTGATCTTTCAACCTTAATAGTATCTTGATTGTTTGTCCAAATACAAATGGTTTGAGTGTGTACAATATGGCATGGTGTTGATTTTTCACAACTAAGTATGCCAGCAATTAAAAGTAAAGGTAGAATTAGTTTTTTCATAATTTTATTGGTGTAAATATCGTTCCTGAGCCATTAAATATTCTTCCCTATTATGTTTTATTTGTGAAGCGGCAATAGCAAAGGCGTCATCTTTATTTGTATTCTCTTCAATACATATTTGACAAGTACGGTTGATAATTTTCCATACTATTTCTATATCATATTTCATAATCGTTATTTTATTGGTGTTAATCCATAAACCTTTTCAAAAGCCTTGATATAGTTGTGGGCAAATACAGCTAATTGAGAATCACTTTCCACATTTGGATTGTCCTCTATCCCTTCAGAACGTATGGCCAACTCAATTAACATTTCTTTTGCAAGGTTGAACTTATCTTTATTACGAAAGATTTTAGTTAATACCTTTTCTTCTTGTTTTGATTTTATAACTAAAAGATTTTAAATTACACGATAAATATTAACAATTTTGGCATCTTCATTCTCACGTAAAGCCAATTCTTTAACGTCCTGTTCCCAATCACTTGTAATAAATAAGGTTTTGATCGGTTCAGGGCATTTTCTAACACTGGCTAATTTTGAAAGCTGGAGTACAACTTTGAAGATACGTTGGTTAACAATTGAAGCGGTGTTTGAAGTTTCCATAATGTTGTAAGATTTAAATGATGTATTTTTTAACTATAATTAAATATAATAAAACCAAACGTGGCCAACAAACAAATTCAACAAAAAATAAGGCCTAAATACGGATTGCATTTGATACCAAAAAACATTGGTTAACACACTTACTGGTTGGTACAAAGAATTTAAGACAATAGATTTTGAATGAAATTATTGGAGAGATATAAGATAAAAGAAAACTCAGGGAGAATTGAAAAGAAGAAAGTTGAATGAATAATAAAAACAAATGGAGTATATAAAAGGTATTGATTTTATATGGTATATTGGCATTGGAGTGGTATTAAAGGTTTATATATATTTATTGGCATTGCATTGCATTGGAGGGCTTGGCATTGGTGAGGATATCCAGAGGGTTTGGTATTGGGGGAAGGTATTGCATTGCATTGGTTAAACTTTGACTTATTAACCTTGAAGTCTTAGATTTGATTTGACTTATTAACGTTGAGTGTCCTGAGTTAGATTTGATTTGATATTGGCTAAACTTTGACTTAACATTGACTTTTTGACTTAACATTGACTTATTAACCTTGAAGCCTTAGATTTGATTTGACCGTCATTCACGCCAGAGGTTTGAATTTTTTTCACAAATATCTGGCTTGAATTATTTACTTGAGTATTTGGTGTTGATTATAATCTATCCAATCTGTTCCTCATCAAGGTCA
>Ga0307928_10004333_pt1 | contig 10770 bp, 8 predicted proteins | sample AceLakmetagen232_FD_201815 | JGI IMG/M metagenome (GOLD analysis project Ga0307928, IMG submission 201815) | Saline water microbial communities from Ace Lake, Antarctica - #232 | ecosystem: Environmental > Aquatic > Non-marine Saline and Alkaline > Saline | place: Antarctica: Ace Lake...
GGGACCAAAAGGGCAAAACTTATCTTTATCAAGCAAGAAACTATTCATTTTTAATAAAGCAATTCAAAGTTTTTAAAACTATAATTCATTTCGCTACTTTAATAAAAAAACTCAAGCCATTTAGTCAAAAAGTTGTTCTTTTCGGCAGTGTATCTAAGGGCGAGGATACAGAAAAAAGTGATTTTGACTTTTTAATTATTAGTCGCAACGAAGATACAGTAAGAAAGATAATTGAAAAATTTGGTGATTATAAAATTCAGGCGATAATCAAATCTCCTCAAGAGATTTTAGCTTTACAGGAGAAAGATATAGTATTTTTCCGAGAGGCGGACAAGGGGATTGTTTTGTGGGATAAAAGTTTAGCTGAGGGAGAAGATTATGAATTCTAAATTTAAAAAGTGTTTAGAGAGAAATAAGATTAAGAAGTTTTCTGTTGGGCCGAAATTAGCCCAAAGAGAATTAGAATTAGCAGGGAATGATTTGGTTTCAGCTAAGAAAACATTTGCTGACAAGAACTATAAGTGGGCAACAATTCAACTTTATTATTCAATGTTTCATTCAGCCAGAGCTCTTTTATACAAGCAGGGCTATAGAGAGAAAAGTCATCAATGTTTGATTGAAGGAGTAAGAGATTTATATGTTAACAGGGGATTGCTTGATTATGGTTTAATTGAAGCGTTGCAGACAGCTAAAATTTTGAGGGAGAATGCTGATTATTATGGTGATTTTAAAAAAGGTAATGCTGAAAAATTAAAGATTAAGGCAGAAGAGTTTTTGAAAATGGCAGGAAAAATAATAAAAGAAATTGAATAAAAAGTGCCAAAATCGCGCCATTTCTGAAAATTTGTCTTAAAACCCGCGTTGGAAGCCTGTTTCCGCGGCGTGAAAAATGGGGTCTGACCCCAAATAAAAAATAAAAAATTTAGACAAATGGACAAAAAAGAATTAGAATTTATATTACAAAAAGGCGAAGGCTTTAAAATAGAATTTAAACAAGCTTTTGATAAATCTATCGCCAAAGAGATGGTTGCTTTTGCAAACGCGCAGGGAGGTAAAATATTTTTAGGAATAAATGATCAAAGCGAAATATGTGGGATTAATATAACAAATGGGTTAAAGTCCAATATTCAGGATTTGGCAAATCATTGTGACCCTCAAGTAAAGATAAAATTAGAGATACTTAAAGATATCCTTGTTATTGATGTTTTAGAAGGCAGGGATAAACCATACAAGTGTTCGTCTGGATTTTATCTAAGGCAAGGAGCGAGTTCCCAAAAAATGACAAGAGATGAGATTAGAGAATTTTTCAATAAAGAAGGAAAAATTTTATTTGACAAGATGATAAATAAAAATTTTTCTTTCAAGGATGGTTTTGATGAGAATAGATTTAATACCTTCTTGCAGAAAGCAAAAATTTCAAAAGTTATTTCTAAAAAAGAGATTTTAAAAAATTTAGGAGTATTAAATGACAAAGGAAAATTTAGGAATGCAGGAGTTTTGTTTTTTTGTGATAAAATAGAAAAATTTATTCCACAAGCTATAGTCTCTTGCGTATTGTACAAGGGGAAAGATAAGGCGTTCATTATTGATAAAAAGGATTTTGTTTCTGACATTTACTCAAATTATCAAAATGCAATAGAGTTTTTGTATCGCAATTTAAGACTTAAATATGAAATAAAAGGCTTTGGTCCCAGAAAAGAAATATTAGAAATTCCAGAAGAAGCATTAAAAGAAGCTATCGTGAACGCGCTCGCTCATCGTGATTATTTAGAAATAGGAGCAGATACATTGGTTGAAATTTATGATGATAGAGTAGAAATTACTAACCCAGGCGGGTTGGTCTCTGCAATTAAAAAGAGTGAATTTGGTAAGAAGAGTGTTTCAAGAAATCCGTTATTATTTAATTTATTTAAAAAAGTAAATTTGGTTGAGAAGGTCGGTTCTGGAATTAGCAGAATGAGGATAGCAACGAAAAAAGCAGGGCTGTTTTTACCTAAGTTTGAATTTACAAATTTTTTTACAGTTACTTTTAAGAGACCCAAAACTACCCCTAAAACTGTGGGGAAAACTGTGGGGAAAACTGTGGGGAAAATAATAGAGTTAATTAAAGAGGATTCTTCTATCACTAGGGATGGATTAGCAAAAAAGATCGGTCTTACAGTTAGAGGAGTAGAGTGGAACTTAGAAAAACTCAAGAAAGAAGGATTAATCAAAAGAATTGGCGGAGCAAAAGGTGGACATTGGAAAATTATTAAAAAATTAAAATGAAGTTTAAGAGATTTAAAAAGAAAATTAAAAAGAGAATGCAAAAAATGGGACTAATCAAAAAGTTCAGTTTTTTTGGATTTATAAAAAAGAGATTAACTTCCTCGCAGGTCGGACCTGTTAGGAGGTTTGTTTTGGTTGGCTTTGTTTTGATTTTGGTTGTAGTTAGTGCATATTTTCTATTCTTTTCTTCTTCAGAAGTCTTGGCAGAATGGTGGGACACTAATTGGCATTACAGAAAAGCAATAACAATTACTAATAGTGGGACAGCTCAAACAGATTTTCAAGTAAAAATTTTAGCAAACTATGATATGTCTGCTGATGTTACTAATGGTAAAGTTCAAGCAGACTTTGATGATTTAAGATTTACAGATATTAATGGCAATGCTTTGGATTATTGGATAGAGGATGATACTGCCGCATCTCTTGATGTTTGGGCTAAAATCTCTTCCATTCCAACGATCACATCAACTGTTTATATGTATTATGGGAATCCAAATGTTAGTGCGGTTCAATCTGGAGATGATACTTTTGAGTTTTTTGATGATTTTTCAGGCACTAGTTTGTCTAATTATGATCAAGTAGGAAGTGATATCTGGGGGATTACTAGTGGTTATGCCCATGACCAGACCAGTGTTAATGTCCCTGGAGCTCGATTGTTAGTAAAGAGTACGGTTTATCAAGCAAATGACAATTTTATGATAAAAATTCGGGCTAGGCAAAATGATAATGATGGTGCTGGAGTAGTATTTAGATCTTCAGGTGGTTCCTATTATACCTGTAATCATATTACTGAAGGAAGTGGTAGATTGATTATTTCTAAAGATGGTGGTGGTTATCATACTGGCACTAGCCTTAATTATACTAGTTATGCCTTTGTTCAAACTACATTTTATACAGTAGAAGCGCGTGTATCGGGAACTTCAATTAGTTGTGTGGCTAACGGAAGCGCTGGTAATGTTACGGTCAACACTACTGATTCATCTTATTCAACTGGGCAAATGGGTTTATTTGCCGAATACCTTGATCCATACGGAGAATTTGACTGGCTTATAATCGGCAAGAGCGCTACTGCAATACCTACTGCCACCCCACAATCCGAAGAAAAAGGGCCGGGGCCGGTGGGGTATTGGAGTTTTGATGAAGGATATGGGACAACAGCGCAGGATAGGACTTCAAATAATAATGATGGGACAATCGCCGGCGCTACATGGCAGACAGAGGATCAATGTATTGCCGGGAAGTGTCTATTTTTTGATGGCAGTGATGATACTGTTAATGTTAGTAATTTTAATTATCCCTCAACTTGGGATGATGCTTTTTCTATTTCTACTTGGATATTTGTTCCCTCATCTGCAACTTGGAGTAATGGTTATTATGGAAATATCCTCTCTAGAGGATCTTATGACGGTTCTATTGGATTAATGAGACATACTATTGATAATTATGTTGGAATGTGGATTAGAAGTGACACTACTAGTGGTAGAGCATATGGATATATAACTCGAGATAAATGGTATCATCTAAATGGTGTTTGGGATGGTGAAAAGGTAAAATTGTATTTAAATGGTATTTTGCAAAATGAGACAAGTTTAGTTCCAACAGGTGTTCCTGAAGTAAGTTCTTGGTATATTGGTCAAGGAAGATCTTTTTCGGGCGCTGGCGGAAATTGGTTTAATGGCTTCATAGACGAACCTAAAATTTATGGCTATGCTCGCAGTGTGGCACAAATAAAGGCGGATTATAATTCTGGACGAGGTCGGACCTCTTCAGGTCAGGGTTCTTCCGCCTCTTTAGGAGGTCCGACCTCTTTAGTGTCTGATTTTTCCTCTGGCTTAGTCGGTTATTGGAAAATGGATGAAGCGTCTGGAAATCTTATTGATACATCAGGCAACGGAAACACTGGAACCGCAATAGGCACGACTGTTGCTGCTGGGCAATTTGGCAATGGGAGGAGTTTTAATGGAGATGGGGATTATGCGAATGCAGGTAATGCTACCAGTTTAGATGTTGATACTCTTACCGCATCTTCTTGGGTCAAAACTACTGGCACTGGATATAAGATGTGGATGGCGAGAGGTGGTGGTCAATATTGGTTGTCACATCAGAGTTCTAAGTTACATTTTTGCCTTACAGCAGGAGGAGTAAGAAAAGATTTATTTGCAACTGTTAATTATTATGACAACAAATGGCACCATGTTGTAAATACTTATGACGGAGCATATATGAAAATGTATATGGATGGTGTGGAAATAAATTCTTTTGCAAAAACAGGCACAATATCAGGTTTAACTGATTTGTTAATTGGTAGATATAGTTCAAGTTACCAATTCACAGGCCAACTTGACGAAGTGCGAATTTATAATCGCGCGCTTTCGGAACGGGAAATTCAGCAACTTTATGAATATGCTCCGGGGCCAGTTGGTTATTATAATTTTAATGAAAATTCTGGCACTAAAGCTTATGACAAGAGCGGTAATGGAAACAGTGCAACGTTGGTTAATGGTCCTTCGTGGGAATTGGGGAAATTCGGATCAGGTGTGGAATTTGAAACAGGTTCCTCGGAAGCAGTAAGCCTTGATAATTCCATAACTTTATTAAACTTTACGCTTGAAAGTTGGGTAAAAGCTAATAACTTTGATTCTGGTATTGGATTCTTTGCAAGGCATGAAGACTATTTAAATTGTGGTTTTAGATTTGGAGTTGACTCATCAGGTTACTTACGTTTTTTTACGACAAGTAGTGGCGGCAACATTGGCTTAACATCAAATAATTCTATACCATTAGATGAATGGCATCATGTTGCAGTAATACATGATGGTGGAGATGCGAATATATATATTGATGGGATAGAGGAAGATTCTACGACTGGGGGTACATTGGTGTCTTGTACTAAGGGAACTACAATTGGTGGTAATTATGACACAAGATATACTTTTGATGGTGTTATGGATGACGTCCGTATTTATAACTACGCGCGGACGCAGAAGCAAATTTTAGAAGATATGAATGCTGGTCGCCCAGCATCCAAAAGCCCAGTTGGTTATTGGAAATTTGATGAAGGAGCAGACAATACTTGTTCAGGTGGCGTAAACGATGCTTGTGATTCTTCAGAATACGGAAACGACGGCTCCAATATTGGTGCGGATTGGACAAATGCAGGGAAATTTGGAAAAGCCCTGAGTTTTAATGGGACAAGTAGTTATATTAGCGTAACAGATGATAATTCTTTAGATTTTAAAACAGGTGATTTTAGTGTAAGTTCGTGGGTAAAAAATACTGGTAATGATGGTGTTTGGAATATGATTGCTACTAAATACGACGCGACAAGTTCTGATGGTTTTTTCTTCGGCATCGATTCAGGTGGACATATAAAATTCCAATTTTACGAAAGCGGGTCACACGCAGATATTATTAGCACAACTGATATAGGCGCAGATAGTGCCTGGCATCATATTGTCATAACAGGAGACAGGGATTCTTCCACTGGTTTAAAGGCATATCTAGATGGGGTAGAAGAAACATATACTACACAAAATAATATTTCAGCATTGCCTGGGGATTGGAATAGTTCTGGTAACCTAAAAATTGGAACAGATTGGAATGAGGCAACCTATCATTTTAAAGGTTCTATTGACGAAGTCAAAGTATATAACTACGCCCTTACTGAAGAGGAAATTAAGCAGGAATATAATCAAGGGAAGGTTAGTGTGATGGGTATTATTGGTGGAGATGGTTTAGGTTCAACCTCATCAGCTGGGACAGCTGAGTATTGTGTTCCGGGTGATACTGCGACATGCAATCCGCCAGTTGCTGAATGGAGGTTTGATGAGAAAACAGGGGATTACGCATATGATACAAGTGGAAATGGAAATACTGGGAATTTAACAAATATGGAATCAGTTGATTGGAAATCAGCTGGGGAGTGTCATTCTGGCGCATGTTTGGATTTTGATGGAGAGAGTGAATATGTCACTTTTTCTCAAACTAGCCTGAAAGAAGCTACTTATAGCTTGTGGTTTAATTCTCAGGATATAGGCGTGACATCCCAGGGCTTATTTGGGGATAAAGACGGCGTCACTTCAATAATAGGAATATCAAATAATAACACGGTTAGGATTAGAAGATTAACTACGGTTAGCGATTTTACTTTTTCTTCAGGTTTTAATAACGACGAATGGTATTATTTCACTCTTGTTGCCACTGATGTTGGCGATAATGTGAGGGAGACTGTTTATATAAATGGACAGAACATAGGCTCATTGTTTACAGATGATACAACGATGTCAATTGATAGTGTTGGTATTATAGGTACGGTTTGGGATTTTAATGGCAAAATTGATCAAGTTCGTATTTATGACTATGCCCGAACTCCCGCACAGATTGCTTGGGATTATAATAAGGGTAAACCAGTAGCGCATTGGAGATTTGATGAAGGGCAAGGGACAACTTTATATGATGAATCAGACAATAATAATGACGGGACATTAAGTCTTGGTTCTTTGGGGCAAACTTCTGCGGGTTCAGTAAAAGTTAATGCCAATACTGCTTGGTATAATGGTCGCGAAGGAAAGCAAAATTACTCCCTCAATTTTGACGGAAGTGATGATTATGTGGATGTAGTAGATCCTATTGACGGAAGTCTAGATTTCGGAACTAACGATTTTACAATCTCATTATGGGTTAAAACAACTGATACTAGCGGTACAGTATTATCTAAATCTTCGGGAGGTATAGGATATAAGTATGGCTTAGCAAATGGTTGGGGTGGAACTTCTATTTTTTGGTTTGAAGACGGCAATAATCCGGGAAGTGATTATACTTATGTAACTACAGATATAACAGATGGTATATGGCACCATGTAGTTGGAATTGCTGATCATACTAAAGTTAATGTCCAAATTTACGTTGATGGTGTTTATGATCCTGGGGTTGGTGGTGCTGATGTATCAACAGCGGGCAGCTATAACAATAACGCTGATTTATATATTGGATATTTGAGTTTCAACGGCCAAATAGATGATGTGAAGGTTTTTAATTATGCGTTAACGGAAGGCCAAATTAAAACGGAATATAATATGGGTGCTGCCCGTCTTGGTACTGGGGATTAAAAAGATTTTATATAATGTTGACCCCAGAGGTCTGCATTCTACTGACCACTAGGGTCTATGCAGAATAATTTATGTTTTTAAAAAAGTTAAAAAAACAGACAAAAAAGCTCAAAAAAAGAAAAAAGAATAATTTTAGATATTTTATATCTATTTTTATTATTTCAGCCGTAATAGCGACTGGATTTTTTGTTTATGCACAAACCATTAATAAAAATCCTCAGATTTTACCCATTATTGAAAAACCTCCATTGAATAATGTTCAATCACACCAACAAACATTGGACGGAGGCCTTTTCAGTGCAACTTTTACGGATGGTTTTTCTAGTCAGGCGTGGCTAGATGTTGGGCAGACTGATTTGTATTTTGACTGGACTGGCACAAATTTGCTTTTTCCACTTTCTATTACTACCAAAGAAATTACAACACAAGATCCCTTAATCAGTGAAGAGTTAGTTCAAATTTCTACTGACAAAAGCCAGGAGGATAGTATTTTGTCTTTACCAGAGATAACTGAATTGGTAATTAAGAAAAATCCCAAACAGGTAGTAATTACAAGTATTAATGGTTCTAATTCATATATGATTGGTTTAACCCAGGAAAAAGCATTTGAGATATGGGAATATAAGACAACAGAAAAAAACCTTAAACTTTTATTAGGGAAAACGACAGAATATGCTGGTCATCTTGCCTTGTTATCACGACATGATAATGTTTTTGTTTTGTGGGCTAGTTATTTTACTTTAGCTTATAGAATAGATGATAATAATGTAGTGAAAGATTTATCAGATAGTTTTGGTTGGAGAATTTCTTCTAATAATCTTGTTAAACTCTATGAAATTGACGGCTTTGTGTATATTGTTAATGAAGGTGGCTCAATTATTCGCTATAATGATGAAATAAATGTAAGCATTGACCAAGAGTTTTGGTTTACATATCAGCCAGAATCTCTAGAAATTATTGACAATTATTTAATAGCTAAAGTGCCTAAAGGCGGAACAAAAATTTATCAATTTGAGGATAGGGGTTTTAATTTGCAGGGGACGCGGCAGGTTGTTTCCAAAAAAGTGAATTTTTCGGTTAAAAATATTGGAGCTGCTCAAATAAGTAATATAGATGCCGGGGTAGAGAATAGCGACACAAAATATTTTTTATCAAATGACGGGGGATTGAATTGGCAAGAAACAACTCCTGGTCAAATAGTGATATTTAGCAATCAGGATGATGCTAATGATTTGCGGTGGAAAATTGTGATTACTCCGGATAATGGTATTGCCCACGAGACGCCTTATTTAAGCTCAATCCATTTTAAGTATTGGCATAGGAGATAACCCTCCCTTAGGAGGATTAGGTACATAGGTAATTGGGGATTGAGATTAATTGGGATTGGTAAATAAAAAATAGCCATTTGAAAGCTATTAATGAGTTAATAAAATTATTTTTTTATTTATTTAAGAGCTTAATTCAATTTTTACTTTTTTGGCGATTTGACAAATCCATTTTTCAAGCCTATCTACTTTATGTGACAACATAACCATTTCTTGAAAATAAGTGTCAGCTTTTTTGGCAAATCCATCAACGGCAGTTTGAAGAACGCTAAAATCTCGCCTTAAATCTTCTTTTAGGATTTCTAAATCTTCTTTGGTAGCGAAAACAGATTTTTGCTCTTTTATAAGTTTTTGAATGTCTTCGTTAGTAAGCATGGATTTAAATAATTTTTATCTTTATGATTTCATTTTAGTCTTTAATATAAGGGTTGTCAAATTATGTCTGTGGAAAAGAATTGGGATTATGGTTTATTGTTGTATAATGTAAGAAAAGTGGTATAATTATAGTATGAAGCACCAAAAATTGCCCAAAAATTTTAAACCTTTACTTTGGTCGTATAAATTTTCTGCTATTGATTCCGAAAAAGACAAAAGGACTATTATTGTTAATACTATTAATTATGGAAATTGGGAGCAATGGAGGTGGATAGTGACGAATTATGGCCGAGGATACATAAAACGATTCCTTACAAACACACCGAAAAGCGAATTTCGTAAAAGAGCCCTAACATTAATATCTATTTTATTAGGCGTTAAAAATTTTAAATATGCATCTAGAAACGATTACATCAAAGCAAAAAGAAATATTTAAGAAATTAGATAAATTTTCAGATTTTTATTTAGTTGGTGGAACTGCTTTGGCTTTGCAGATTGGGCATCGCATTTCTGTTGATTTTGATTTATTTACAGAAAAAGATATTACGCATCAGCACTTGAATAAAGTGAGGAGAGTTTTTAAGGGATCTAAAATTGAAATTATTGTAAAACACTCAGAACAATTGAGCGTAACTGTAGATAATATTAAATTAGATTTTGTTAAATATCCTTTTCCTTTGCTTCTTAAGCTAGTTAAATATCAGGGAGTGAATTTTGTAAAGATTAAAGAAATTGCTTTAATGAAAGCCTATGCTATGGGCAGAAGAGAAACTCTGAAAGATTATGTTGATTTATATTATATTTTGAAAGAAAAATATGTAACTTTAAAAGAAATTATTGAGTTGAGTCAGAAAAAGTATAAAGGTGAGTTTAATTCCCGTTTATTTCTAGAGCAATTAATTCATCCTGAAGATGTGGGAGATATTCAGATTGATTTTTTGAAAAAAGCAATTAAAAAAGAAGAAATAGAGAAGTTCTTTCGTAATGAAGTAAAAAAGATTAAATTAAAATAAATATAATTTTTTAATATAAATATATGAAAAAAGAAAAGATTGAAAAGATTGCAGGATATTGGAAAAAAACAGCTCAACATGATTATAAAACAATGATGGGACTTTTTGAAATTAAGCGGTATTCAGATTGTTTATTTTTTGGTCATATTGTTCTTGAAAAAATTTTAAAAGGATTGGTGGCAAAAAATACCGGCAAAGAAGCTCCATATATCCATGACCTTGTTAGGCTTCAAGAATTAGCCAAAATGCAATTAGAAAAAGATGACTTAAAGTTTTTAAAAGAAGTGAATAATTTTAATATTAGGGTTCGTTATCCAGATTATAAATTACGTTTTTATAAAATTTGCACTAAAGAATTTACAGAAATACGTTTCAACAGAATTGTTAAATTGTATAAAAAATTATGTCTAAAACTCAGGTAAAAAATATAGCAAAAGAATATGCCAAGAAATTAAAAGCAGAAGGATACCCCTTTTTCGCTATTTATCTTTTTGGTTCATACGCTCAAGGCAAAGCCAATGAGTGGAGTGACATTGACATAGCGGTTATTTCCGATAAATTAAAGAAAAATTGGTGGAAAAATGAAATATTATTATCACATTTAGGCCTAGAGGTAGATTTAAGGATAGAGCCACACGGATTCACTGTTGAGGATTTTAAAGACGAATATGACCCAATGGT
>Ga0307928_10004334_pt1 | contig 10770 bp, 10 predicted proteins | sample AceLakmetagen232_FD_201815 | JGI IMG/M metagenome (GOLD analysis project Ga0307928, IMG submission 201815) | Saline water microbial communities from Ace Lake, Antarctica - #232 | ecosystem: Environmental > Aquatic > Non-marine Saline and Alkaline > Saline | place: Antarctica: Ace Lake...
TAGACCTATTTTCTGGTAGAGGCTGACCTTGAGGTAGGTAAAAATGGCTAACCGATTTGAAAAATTCTCAGAGCGAGCCCGTAGAGTTCTTACCCTGGCTCAAGAAGAAGCCCAGAGCCTTAACCACAGCTATATTGGCACTGAGCATATCCTGCTTGGTCTGGTGCGTGAGGAAGAGGGGGTAGCCGCTAAGGTCCTGACTAGTTTAGGCGCGGGCTTGAGCAAAGTACGTGCTTCGGTGGAATTCGTTACCGGGCGTGGTGATAAGCCCAGTGTCACTGAGACCGGCCTTACACCTAGAGCCAGACGGGTTATTGAGTTAGCCATCGATGAGGCACGCTACCTCAGCCACAATTACATCGGGACAGAGCATCTTCTGTTAGGTCTGCTGCGTGAGGGGGAGGGAATAGCCTCTGGTGTGTTGGATAGCTTGGGGATTACCATCGACCGGGCGCGTGCCGAAGTGGAGCGTATTCTCAGCCAGGCCCCGCCTAAATCCAAAGCAGCCCGTAGTGTGAGCCGCACTCCCGTTTTAGACCAACTGGGCATCAATCTGACCGAGGCAGCCCGATCCGGCAAGCTTGACCCGGTTATCGGACGCACTAAAGAGATTGAGCGAGTAATTCAAATCCTCAGCCGCCGTACCAAGAACAATCCAGCCCTTATTGGTGAACCGGGGGTGGGTAAGACAGCAATTGTTGAGGGTCTAGCCCACCGTATTGTTGCCGGGGATGTCCCCGAGACATTGGAAGGTAAACGGATGGTTTCGCTGGATATTGGGGCGGTAGTCGCCGGCACAAAATACCGCGGCGAGTTTGAGGAGCGCCTGAGAAAGATTATCGATGAAGTAAGGACTGCCGGCAACTGTGTGCTATTTATCGACGAGTTTCATACTATGGTAGGTGCAGGGGCAGCCGAGGGAGCAGTAGATGCAGCTAACCTCTTGAAGCCAGCGCTGGCCCGGGGCGAACTGCAGTGCATCGGAGCGACTACTCTTGACGACTACCGGAAGTATATTGAGCGTGATGCCGCCCTTGAGCGCCGCTTCCAGCCGGTTTTGGTGGAGGAGCCCTCCGCTGATGAAGCACTGGAGATTCTAAATGGTATTAAGGAACGCTACGAGGAGCATCACCATCTGGCGATAAGTGATGAGGCACTGAATTCAGCGGTGACATTAGCTTCTCGATATATACCTGACCGTTTCCTGCCCGATAAGGCTATCGACCTTATCGATGAAGCGGCATCAAGGGTTAGGATTAGAAGTAGGACTATCCCGATGACTCTAAAGGATGCCCGTCGCCTTGAGGACAGCGTGCACCGGGACAAAGATGCTGCCCTGACTACTCAGCAATATGATTACGCTGCTGAACTGCGCCAGCGTGAGCTTCAACTTGAGGAGAAAATAAAGGGGCTAGAGGCGGAGTGGCAGGCCGAGCAGGAGCAGAACAAGCCGGTGGTGACCACAGAGGACATCGCTGAGATAGTGAGTATGTGGATGGGGATCCCGGTAGTGCAACTGGCTGAAGACGAGACCACACGCTTACTTGGGATGGAAAACGTGCTGCATCAGCGTATCATTGGTCAAGATGAGGCAATCGGCACAGTAGCTAAGGCGGTAAGGCGAGCCAGAGCCGGGCTCAAGGACCCCAGTCGGCCGATAGGTAATTTCATCTTTCTGGGGCCGACCGGCGTCGGCAAGACGGAGCTAGTCAGAGCCCTGGCTGAGTTTATGTTTGGCAGTGAGGAGGCCCTCATCAGGCTTGATATGTCGGAGTTTATGGAAAAGTTCGCCGTATCCCGTCTGGTCGGAGCACCCCCGGGATATGTTGGTTATGAGGAAGGCGGCCAATTGACTGAGGCGGTGAGGCGTAAGTCATATTGCTGTATCCTGCTCGACGAGATTGAGAAGGCCCACCCTGATGTGTTCAATATCCTGCTCCAGATATTTGATGACGGTCACCTGACCGATGCCAAGGGGCGGCGTGTTGACTTTCGCAACAGCGTTATTGTGATGACCAGCAACATTGGTGACGAGCTTATCAAGAAGGGCTCTAGCCTCGGTTTTGCCATCAGCAATGACGAAGGAAAGAACCGGCAGCAGGACTACGAGCGGATGAAAGAAAAGTTGCTTGGTGAGCTGAAGAAAACCTTTCGTCCCGAGTTTCTCAATCGGATTGATGGGGTAATTGTATTCCATCCGTTGAACAAAGAACACATTCGAAAGATAGTTGATTTGATGCTGGCGATAATAACCGAACGACTCGCTGAGAAAGAAATCAAGCTGGAAGTAACTGATGCCGCCAAGGACCTACTGGGTGAGAAGGGTTACGATGAGGCCTTCGGGGCCCGACCACTGCGCCGGGTAATTCAGGATATGGTAGAGGATAAACTCTCAGAGGGCCTGCTCAGTGGCAAATTCCAGTCCGGGGATACTGCTATAGTCGACCTGGAAGAGGGAGAAATTGTAGTGCACCCGGCAATCGTAGGTGCTACACCTGGGGAAGGGAAAACATAACTCGTTGAATTGGACTAGTTCACTGAATTGTAGAAGGGGCGGGAAACTTAGATAAGTAAGGCAGTTGCGGTTTAGCTTGCCCGATAGCGTAAACCTGACCTCGTTGGTATGAAGGGTGGAGCCCCGTGAGGGAGATAAAATCCACCCTTTAGTTTTACCCAAAGCAATTGAAGGGCGGACTATTAAGGTATGGCTGTAGACTGGGGTCGAGCTTTTCAGATTGGGGGCGTCGGTTTCGGTACCGTGTTCCTGGTACTGGGTATTCTAGCCACGGCGATAGCACTTACAGCAATTGCGGTGCGAAGAATCGGCCGTGGTAAGAGTAAAGATAGCATACAGGAAGGTGACTAAAAGATGGCGCAAGAAATCGTTGAGGTCCCAATAACCGGTAAGATTATCAACGTCAATGTCAAACCGGGAGACCAGGTCCAGGAGGGTGATGTAATCTGCATCCTGGAATCAATGAAGATGGAGAACCCGATACTGGCTCCGGTGGATGGTACTATCGGTGAGGTAGGGGTTAGTACCGAGCAGGTGGTCAAGCCCGGTGAGACAATCGCCGTTATCGAGTTCTAGTCTATCAAGAATGAACTGAGGACTTATGTTCGGTCTTTTTGAAACCGGATTTACCAGCTTTTACTGGGGTAATGGGGTAATGCTGGCTGTCGGCGCTACCTTCTTGTATCTGGGCATCGCCAAGAAGATGGAGCCGTTGTTGTTGGTACCTATCGGCTTCGGGGTTATCCTGATTAACCTGCCTCTCGGCGGCTTGATGGAATGTATCGTTCAGGGTAAAGTCGTCGAGGCGTATGCCATCGGTGGTGAGCCGGCTGGCCTGATTTCCCGCATATTCCGCTACGGTCTGGTCTGGGAGATGGTACCAGCCCTCATCTTCCTCGGCCTGGGGGCAATGACTGACTTCAGTCCAGTTATTGCCAACCCCAAGACTCTAATCCTTGGTGCCGGGGCGCAGTTCGGTGTTTACTTCGCCTTCTTTATGGCTCTGCTTTTGGGCGCTGCCTTCCCTGATCTCAGTATCGGCTTTGGTGAAGCTGCCTCTATCGGTATCATTGGTGGAGCTGACGGACCAACCACTATCTATCTCACCAACCGGCTTGCCCCTCACCTTATCGGGGCTACCGCAGTAGCTGCCTATACCTATATGGCGATGGTACCCATTATCCAACCCCCGATAATAAAAGCGCTCACTACTAAAGAAGAGCGAGCGATATACATGAAACCGCAATTACGTCCGGTGTCCCGGCTGGAAAAAACTCTCTTTCCCGTAATCGGTGCTATTATTATCATCCTCCTCGTCCCCAAATCGGCCCCCCTAATTGGTATGTTTATGATGGGCAACCTGCTCAAGGAGTCCGGTGTTACTGACCGGCTGGCGGACACGGCGGCTAACGCCTTCATTAATATTCTTACCATCCTGCTCGGTATCTCGGTCGGCGCCTTTATGAGCGCCGGGGTGTTCCTCGAGCCGGAGAGCTTGCTGGTGTTCGGGCTAGGCATTGCCGCCTTTGCCGTTTCTACCTTCTCTGGCGTAACACTAGCCAAGTTTATGAACCTCTTTCTTAAGGAGAAGATTAACCCGATGATAGGCGCAGCCGGGGTCTCCGCGGTACCTATGGCGTCAAGGGTAGTGCAAAAGATGGGCCAGGAGGCTAACCCACGGAATTTTCTCTTGATGCATGCTATGGGCCCCAATGTGGCCGGGGTTATCGGCACCGCTACCGCCGCCGGCATCTTCCTGGGTATGCTGGGCTAGGTTAGCCCTCGGGGTGAACTGGAATCCTAGAAAATTTTCTGCTAAAATAGCGAAGCTGTACCTTAAGCGTAAGTAGCCTTCCCTTGAGACAGCTATGGGTACTTCGTTCCGAATGGTTTTAGATAGGACCGGAAATACAAAGCGTAAGAACATATGAAGAAAGCTTACTGGCTTATAGCTGGTGTTACGGTAGTTTCTACCGTTATGTTTGGAGCTATTAGTTGTACCGACATAACACCTGATGAGGAATTAACCAAATTCGAAGAGACCCGTACCCTTATGGACACCTTTGTTACCGTAACTGTCTACACCTCCAGTGAGGAAAACGCCGAAGAAACGATAAGCGCCGCCTTTGCCAGAATGGAAGGAATAGAAAGGGAAGCCTCGATATTTGATGAGAAAAGTGAGGCATTCAGGCTCAATCGGGATGGCTATCTGGAGGCACCATCCGAGGATTTTCGGCAGATGATAACCCTGTCCCTGGACTACGCTCAGATTACGGACGGCTATTTCGATATTACCATCCAGCCGCTATTAGACTTGTGGCAGGCTGGTCTGTGGCAGGAGAGTGAGGCTATCCAGCAGAACAGGATAGATGAGACGCTAGGTCTGGTCGGGTGGGATAAGATAGTTATTGAAGATGAGAAGATATACTTCACGGTGGAGGGGATGGAACTTACCCTTGGCGGCATCGCTAAGGGCTACGCTGTAGATGAAGCCTTGGATGTCATTAGCGATACGGGAGTCGAGCACGCCCTGATAAACGCCGGTGGTGATATGAGGATGCTGGGTACCAAGCCACAAGGAGAGCCGTGGCTGGTCGCTCTGGTCAACCCCGATAATACAAGCCAGAGCCTGGCTAAATTCAGTCTTTCTGACAAAGCGATAGCTACCTCAGGTAATTACGAGCGATATTTTGATCCGGAGAAAACGGCACACCATATCATTAACCCCAAGACGGGGTATTCAGCAGCGGGGTGTATCAGCACCACCGTAATAGCCCCGAGCGCGACGACGGCTGACGCTCTGGCCACCAGTATTTATATCATAGGTCCCCAAGCCGGCATTACGCTGATTGAATCACTGGACGATACCGAGTGTCTTATCGTTGATGCCGACCGGACGATACATTTTTCTTCCGGACTGTCCCAGTACCTGGTGAGTGCTAGTTGAGGTGAACAGATTGGCGATCAGGTTAAAAAAGAAGAGCGCTCCTTACGGGGTAAAGGTTCCTGAGCGCAAGTTCAGCGAGAAAAGCCCGATTGAGTCGGCACCACTGCCGGAAAAGGTAGTCATCCCCCTGCAGCAGAATATCGGAGCCCCCGCTCAGGCACTGGTTAAGAAAGGGGAAAAGGTCTTAACCGGCCAGAAGATAGCCGATTCGGACAAGTTTGTCAGTGCGCCGATTCATGCCACCATATCCGGTGAAGTATCCGGTACCACTATGTTGGTTAATCCCCCGACCGGCCAGCTTGTCGAGGCACTGGTGATAACCTCTGATGGTGAAGATAACTGGGTCGAACTGGAGATCCCGAGAAACCCTGAGTCCCTCTCCGCAAAAGAGGTCTTAGAGAAGATAAGAGAGGCTGGTATCGTGGGGCTAGGGGGAGCTGCCTTCCCTACTCAGGTCAAGCTGTCGCCGCCTAAAGATAAGAACATAGATACCGTAATCCTGAATGGCTGTGAGTGTGAGCCCTATGTTACCTCAGACCACAGGGTAATGCTGGAATACGGGGAGAAGGTGCTGTCCGGATTAAATATTATCAGAAAGGTACTCTCTCCTCAGGCTACCTACATCGCCATTGAGGATAACAAGGAAGATGCCATCAAGCATATGGAAGAGCTGATAGTCAGCTTGGGACTGGGGGAGAACTTCAGGATAGTACCCTTAAAGTCGAAATACCCGATGGGGGCGGAAAAGACCCTTATCCATATGGTACTGGGTAGAGAGGTACCGATTGGCGGACTGCCCCTGGATGTCGGGGTGGTTGTCCACAATGTAAGCACCGCCAAGGCAATTCATGACGCTATCTTTGAGGGCAAACCGCTTATTGAGAGGGTGGTAACCGTCTCCGGCGCAGTGAAAAGTCCTAAGAACCTCCTGACCCGGTTCGGCATCCCCATCAGGGCTCTTATTGAGTACTGCGGGGGAATGGAGGACAAAGCCAATAAGGTAATCCTCGGTGGGCCGATGATGGGTATTGCCCAGTTCGACCTTGATTTCCCGGTCGTCAAGGGGACAAACAGCATACTGGTTAAGGAAGACGAGCCGATAAGGGAACGGGACTGTATCAGCTGCGGTATGTGTATCGAGGCCTGCCCTATGCGCCTGATGCCAACCCTACTGGCAAGACATGCCAAGGACGGCAGGTACGATGAATGTAAAGAGAACTACTATATCGATGACTGTTTTGAGTGTGGCGCCTGCACCTATACCTGTCCGGCCAACATCCCGATAGTTCAATACATCAAGGTGGCGAAGAAAGAAATCGCGAAGAGGTTCCTCAATAAATGAGTGAAGTAAGTCAGCTCCTGGTCTCGCCGGGACCACACCTCTGGAGGAAACTCTCGGTGAGCAAGATAATGTACCTTGTGGTGATTGCTCTCCTCTTTCCCACCGGTGCGGCAATATATTTCTTTGGCTATAATGCTCTGTCGGTAATCGGCGTCAGCGTGGGCGTAGCCGTGCTTACCGAGTGCCTGTGCAAGAAGCTGATGGGCCGGGTCTTCATAATGGACGGCAGTGCCGTGGTTACCGGTCTTCTCCTTGCCCTAATCCTGCCGCCACTGATACCTCTATGGATGGTGGCACTAGGCGCTGTCTTTGCTATCGCCATTGTCAAGGAAGCCTTCGGCGGCCTGGGTCACAACATATTCAATCCCGCCCTGGCGGCAAGGGCCTTTATGTCGATCAGCTTCTCTCTGGAGATGACAAATTGGGTAGCGCCGACCGGATTTGCTGCCGATGCGGTAACTACGGCTACTCCCCTGGGTGAGAGCTTCATCTGGACGGCAGACAGGCTCTCTCTATATCAGGCAATGTTTCTTGGCAATACCGCCGGCTCGTTGGGAGAGACCTCAGCCCTCTTGATACTGGTCGGGGGCATTTTCCTTATCGCACGCGGCCTGATAAACTGGCGGATTCCCGCAGTATATATCGGAATGGTGGCGCTGCTTTCCTTCGCAATGGGTCAGGACCCCCTGTTCCATATTCTGGCCGGGGGACTTATGATTGGCGCTTTCTTCATGGCTACCGATTATGTCACCTCCCCGCTTACCAACCGGGGTAAAATAGTCTTCGCCCTTGCTCTTGGGGTATTAACCATGCTAATAAGACGGTTCGGCGGTATGCCAGAGGGGGTCTGCTATTCTATCCTGTTTATGAACGCAATGACACCACTCATTGACCGTTATATTAAGATAAGGCCGTATGGTCTGGTACAGAGGGTGAAAGGTGCAAGCTAAAGATTTTTTGAAAAAGGCTTTCCCTGTAATTCTTCTAACCGCAGTGGTGGCTATCTCGGTGACTGCACTTACCTACACCGACCGTATGACCCGAGGTGAGATTGAGGCTCAAAAGGAAGTACAGACAGAAAGCATGCTTTCTGAAATGTTCCCCGAGATGAGCCGATACGAGTTTAGGGATGATATCTACACAATCTACTCCGACGGGGATGAGATTGGTTATGCCTTTATCGCCGTCGGTAAGGGGTATGGAGGTGGTATTGATATCCTGGTCGGGCTTGAGGATGAGAAGACCCTAAAGGATATCACCATCATCTCGCAGAAGGAGACCCCCGGGCTGGGTACCAGAATAGCTGAGCCTTCTTTTACCGATATGTTTAGTGGCCTGAATATTGCCGATGTGGCCCTGAGGCAAGACGGAGGGCAGGTAGACGCCATAACCAGTTCCACGGTAAGTTCCGCGGCTGTCGTTGATGCCGTTAGGACTACCGCTATGGAGAAGGTCAAATTAATCAAGGCTAGTGAGGAAGGAGGGTAAAGATGGGTAAATTCGGCAAGGAATTTGCCAAAGGGTTAATCATCTCTAATCCGGTCTTTGTACTTGCCCTCGGCTTATGCCCGGTGCTGGCAATCAGTACCTCAATCGATAACGCATTGGGAATGACCCTGGCGGTTCTCATTGTCCTGCTGGGGGCTAACGTAATAATATCCTTGATACGGAGATTTGTCCCCAGCATCACCAGGATTCCCATCTTTATCGTCATTATTGCCACGCTGGTTACCGTGGTTAATCTGATATTTCATGCCCGGTTTCCTGACCTGTACGAGTCGCTGGGAATATTCCTTCCCCTGGTTGTGGTGAACTGTATCATCCTCGGTAGGGCTGAGGCTTTTGCCTCCAAAAACCCGATGCTGAACTCGATTGCTGATGCATTAGGCATTACCGTTGGCTTTATGTTAGCCCTGCTCATCATCTCCTTCCTGAGACAGATACTGGGTACCGGTAACCTGGCGGTGTTCGGCATCCACTTCTTTGACCTGCCTGTCCTCAAGGAACACCCGATAGTAATATTCATCCTTCCCCCGGGCGCATTCCTGCTAATAGGGCTGATAATGGCATTATTCAGAAGGACGGGGGTAATGAAAGAATGAGTGAGTTTGCTACCATCTTCATCGGTATGGTCCTCATCAACAACTTTATCCTGATGAGGTTTCTCGGTCTCTGCCCCTTCTTCGGCGTTTCCAAGAAAATAGGCAGCGCTGTTAGTATGGGAGTGGCCGTCACCTTTGTGATGACTATCGCCTCCATCGCCACATGGCTCATTCGCAATCATATCCTTGTTCCTTTCGATATCGAGTATATGGATATCGTCATCTATATCCTGGTGATAGCGACACTGGTCCAGGTTATCGAAATCTTCATCAAGAAGACAAATGCCAATCTCTATTTCGCCTTCGGGATATACCTGCCGCTGATTACCACGAACTGTGCCGTGCTCGGCATTACCCTGATAAATGCAACAGAGGGCTATTCCTTTACCGGCAGCATCGTGGCTGCGCTTGGTGGCGGCCTTGGTTTTACCCTCGTTCTGGCAATGATGTCGGGTATCAGGGAAAAGCTGGAGCTGGCTAATACCCCCAAGTCGATGAGAGGGCTGCCGATAGCATTTATTACCGCCACACTACTCGGCCTCGCCTTCCAGGGGTTTGGGGGGATGCTATAACGGGTGATACAATCTAATTAGAGGATAAAGGGGCTATGATTATAGGTATCCTTACCGCTATCGGTCTAGTCTGCGGGCTGGTAATATTCTTTGTCTACCTTAAGGTCCCGCAGAAGGTAAAGGGACTCGAGAAAACGGAGAAGATAAACTCTATCCTGCCCGGGCTGAACTGTGGTGCCTGTGGTTATGCCGGCTGCTTCGGCTATGCTCAGGCGGTGGCAAAGGATGCCGGCCTTATCCTCGCCACACCATGCTCTATGGTGCTGCAGGACCCCGAAAGGCTAGAACAACTGGAAAAGGTGCTGGGTATAACCCTGGATGTGTCCGAGATGAGCAAGAAGGCCGTCGTTCGTTGTACCGGTAACTCCGAGGTTGTCTACAAATACTCCGGAGCCTTGACCTGTAAAGGGGCAGCCCAGCTTCTCAGCGGATATAAGAAGTGCCCCTATGCCTGCCTGGGCCTCAATGATTGCGTGGAGGTATGCCCCCATAACGCCATATCTATTGACCCGGAGAAAGACATCGCCATTGTTGATGCCGGGAAGTGTACCGGGTGCGGACTTTGTGTTACCGAGTGCCCTCAGGGCATCATTGAGCTGGTCCCCGCCGGGACCAAGATAGCCTTTCTCTGTAGCTACAAGCCGTTAAAGAACATCCCGGGCCGGGAAAGGTGTGATTTCGGCTGTATCCACTGCCGTAAGTGCTTTAAGGCTTGTGAGTATGAGGCGATAGAGTGGAATAAGGAGACCGCTCTTCCCGAGTTCAACCAGGAGAAATGCACCCTCTGTCTTAAGTGTGTCGAGGAGTGCCCGCAGAATACGCTGGCCGATTTCACCAGGGCAGGGAAAGAAGCCGAACCGGCTGCGGTATAACGAAAAGCACCGCTTTGGGGGTTAGCCTGCTTGATAATTTGTCTCGTATAATCTAGAATATAGTCTCGGGTTAGATAAGGAAGAGACACCTTAATAATTGACAATGCGAGTTATCGCCGGTAAGACAAAAGGACATCGACTGAAGGCGCCGAAGGATGCTAGTATTACTCGTCCGGCGACGGATCTGGTGCGGGGCGCGATTTTTGCTATCCTGGGAACAATTATCGGCGACTGGGGAAGAGTGCTTGATTTATTTTCCGGCAGCGGTGCCTTGGGTATTGAGGCTTTAAGCCGCGGCGCCGAGTGGGTTGATTTTGTTGAGCGTGAGCCACGTTGTTGTGATATAATTAGGCAGAATCTAGAAAAGACGAGGTTTACTGAGCAGGCACACATCTACTGCCGTGATGTCACCAAAGCAGT
>Ga0307928_10004335_pt1 | contig 10770 bp, 16 predicted proteins | sample AceLakmetagen232_FD_201815 | JGI IMG/M metagenome (GOLD analysis project Ga0307928, IMG submission 201815) | Saline water microbial communities from Ace Lake, Antarctica - #232 | ecosystem: Environmental > Aquatic > Non-marine Saline and Alkaline > Saline | place: Antarctica: Ace Lake...
AAGACGAGGCGCACCTACAGAAGGGTGTCCAGATCTTAGTATACCTTTAGCCCTAGATAGGTTTGTTAAGTGGTCAAAACTTACAACTGGATACCTTTGAGTTCTTCTTAAGATACTAGCCAGGGCCTTTGGATTACGCCATTTAGCTTCTGCTTGTTTTATTAGATAATCAGCATACATTAGTATTTACCTGTCTCTGTCACGTGCTCTCCAAACCCCGTACCCTTCATGATTCCTGGGTAGTAACTCGTGCTGTCTACCTTGGACTCATCGTCGTTATGGTCTACTGGAAACCTACCATAAAGTCCAGAAGCTTCGGGGCATTCTGGTTAATGTACGAGTAAGAGAGGTCTGCAAAGCTCTTTTCAAATTCGGGTGTCGGCTGTGGCATTGGTGTGTCCTTATAGTTAAAAGCCCTAGTATGCCCTCGTGCGGGCTTAAAGTCAAGTTGTGGGTTTTTTATTCAACAAGATCCAGTCGCGTTTACCTCGTCCTGTAGTTTTAATTAAGGCCATAGTCTTTGGTCCACCATCGCGCATTACTGTGAAGACAACCTTGTTTGGTGAAGCAGACTCAATCTTAAGCTTATTCAACTCTTCGATGCTCACGTGACCTTTTCCGTATCCCTCTTTAATCTCACCTTTGTATGCCGTGTAGTAACGTCCTCCTCGGTGCAGAGGTTGGTGGATTGCAAGATGCTTCTGAGTTCCAGTAGGCTCTCCCTTTGGGACCGCCCAGCTGTGCATTCGTCTATTCTTTGGGGAGTCTCCGATTCTCCAGTCTTCATGTAGTCCTGCCCTTTCTGCGTTGTGGAGTTGTCTTACAAACTGCAGGCTCTTACCAAGTTGCTCTTTCAGGTCCTCCGGGCTGCCGAAGTCGCTGAAGTCGGGGATGCCGTTGGCCTTATTAGCCTTGGTTGCTTCTTTAAGTAATTCGCCCACTATCATAATATTTGTTTGGAATGCGTTCCAAAGTTTATTGTCTACGTCTGTTTACAAATTTATCAGCGATAGGGGATAGTATTCCACCTTTATCCGGAGTTCCACCCCAAGCTTGTGTGATTGTCTGTCCATTCATTCCAGGAAACCGCGATGCTACATTATTTAAGTCATTTCCAGCAGCTACTCCAAATCTTCGCCCAGAGTCCAGTAGTGCTCCACCCATGATTGCTGGTCCTGCTAGTTTAGCTGCATACCCTATGGCAGGTTTAGCCGCATTAGAAATAGATTTAGCTCCACTTCTAAGCCCGTCCATCACTGGAGACTTATTTAAATCATAAGAGGCTACTCGATTAGCTGCTCTACCAAATTGACGGGCCTTACTCCCTATGTTCCCTAGTAACGTTGGCTTTACCTTTGGCATCATACTGGCATACTGTTCAGGTGTGTACCTCGTGGCTGGGGCTATTCTAGAGATCGCTGGGACTTTAGGTGAAGCCGGTATTGCGTTCCTAGCTTCTTCTGCTAACTGCTTACTCCACTGCAAATCTGTATGATAGTCTGATGCTGACTTACAGAGTTCTACGTCTAAAAGATCTTTTATTGTACTCATAATTAATATTTCCCAGTCTCTCTTAACTCTTCCCCAAATCCAGTTCCCTTAAGGATCCCTGGTATATAACTAGTGCTCGTTGTGTCCGACGACATCCCGCGAGATGCTGCGTCCAATAAGCTATCTTTCAAATGGAACCCACCCATACGTTCTTGCCAGTCTGATGCGTGAGTTAAGGCCCTTACAGACGGAACCATAATTGCCTTAAATGGGGGTTCGTTCTCGTGGGTATCTATCTTCTTAAATCCTTTACGCGAAAGATCATTAGCCACATTAGGGGTTATCCTCGTACCAATGGTATATTGTGCTACTGGAGTCTCAAGATAACTACCTACTGATGCTCTCGGTGCAAGAGTTCTAAACCCAGCACGTGGAGTCCACGACTTAGCCAAATCAGAATATTTCATTATATCGTCTGGAGCTGTATTAGGGTATAGGTCCGGCTCTGTTATTTTAATGTAATCAACGAATGCTTTGGCCATGATCTCTGTGTTGCGTCTGCTGGCCCCTGTAGCCTCTCTGAGCTGGTCTGTAAATATACGGCGGGTCTCACCTATACCTTTATGCTTAATGAGCTGAGAGGGGTCTGGAATGCCGTTAGAGAGCAAGTCCCCAGGTTCCACTGTATCACCCTTTCGTACAATGGGAGTCATATGAGACGGAACATGGTAAACCTTGCCTTCCACAGTGATATTCAAACCGCCTTGTGGAGCTTCCTCAATAGACTCGACTACTCCATCAGACTCTGATGTTATCGCTGCATCGGTAAAGGACTTCGGTACAGACATCAACTGCTCAATAAGATCAAACCCGTTCACGAAAGGACTTTTTTCTTCGCCAGTGACACGGCCTGCCGAATGTTTTTTGCTATTGGAAACTACACATCCGTTAGATAGCAAAAATAAATGATCTGGAGTATCAATCTCAATGTCATACGTATGCTTCAAACCAATAGGCTCTACAAAGATTACTCCATGGTCGCCAGCTTTAGTGTGCTCTCCGGAAGGTTTAACCTCACATTTGGATATAGGTCTAGTTCTACCTTCACCCGTCAAGACCTTGTGATCCTTGGTACACTCTATAAATTTTCCACTACACATCTCGTAACGATTTACCTCACGAAGTCCGTTGTCATGAAGTGCTATTACCGGTGTAGGGGTCCTAACTCCTTTTAGGTCTGAAGCTAAAACCAAGTCACCAACCTTCACATCAGAAATACGAACATCCCCTCGGTCAACAACAAAGACCATAGTGTCCTCATGTAGGCACAGGGCCTTCTGAGTGGCCTTCTCGCCAACAGACTGTCCAGCAATGATACCTACGTTATCACCTATGTCTGGGAATTCTCCAGTCTCTCTGATACCAACACACTTAGCACACAAACCCTCTTTTGCATTACAGGTTAACGCAGACCTAACATGAATTTTATCATCTTTAATTCGCTTAAGGACCGTAGCTGTTATAGGTGTTCCTGCTTTATAAAACTCAGTATCTACAGCCAAAACAGAACCAATGTTGTCAGGATCTTTAGTATCCACTTCAATAGATCTTGTTGTACCGCAGTCATCTTCTGTAATTACTTGTCTATGAGCGACTTGCTTCATACGTTTACTATTAGATACAACAGCTCCATTGGCTAGCACGAATAAATGATCAGGGTGGTCGACCTCTATGTCATAGGTCTTTGCCCAGTACTTTTTACTCCTAGCGTCTAAAGAGAAATCCATTTTATCACTTAGTACAGGTATTGAGTCTCCGAACTGTAAAGAGCCTAGAGTTCTAATAGACCCGTCTAACATCAAGACCTTATGGTCATCTGTAGCAGAAATGGTTATTTCTTGATGTTCTCTTGTAAACGTAAAATCTCTTACTTCTCTATTACCATTATCAAATACAGCTACAACTGGTACAGAGGTTCTATTAGCGTTTAGGTCTGACCCAAAAACCATATCTCCAACCTTGATGTCTTCTATCTTACAGGAGCCTCCTGCACTATCCAATCTAACCATAGTTCCAGAAACTAAGCATAAATATCCAGATTCCGCAACACTCTGTTTCGTACTCAACACACCCATACGAGTACCATAAGAGTTACTAAAATATTCTGCCGGATCAACTCCTTCAGCATACCCATGAAGCATCGGGATTGGGATAGCGTTTCCCTTGGCATCCTCCATCAACATGTCCCCCAATAGAAGAGATTGCAGGTCAGCTGGACCCCCACGTGATTTAGACTTAACCTGTTTAGCTAGGCCGCTATTCTCTTTATCCGTCTCTTCCATCATGACCTTTTGCAGGCCCTTAACGTTTTTGAGAACGTGAGCAATAATTGCATCGTCTTTTTCTTTTTTGGTAAAGTTCGGATTAACTAGGATCTGGTTAACTTCACTAGATAGCTTCTTACGGGCATCTTTGGCTTTCTCAGGTACCTTAAGGTCGTTTAGCGAAAAGCTGGATCCCTCGAAGTAAGTTATGTCTGCTCCCAACTTAAAAACATCCCGTAGCACGTCTCTGTACTGATCCGATGGGATCTCTTTGGCCATACGTGTTAAAAGGTCATTAAGCATATCTGGATCGTGGAAGTTACGCTTCTCGTCACGGTATTCCTCGGGGAGGATACTGTTGAATAAAAATTGTCCTACGTTAACTGTGTTCATCGTTCTCCGCGTACTGCTCGTTAATCCACCAATTCCAAAAATGCCTCGTAGCGTCATCCACTAAAAAGGCTATTTGCTCTTCCGGCCAAACACACTCCTCTGGATGCCCTTCAGGATGGTCAGAGCTTATTACCCCGTCCTCCAGTAAAATATCTCTTTTGCCACTTATAATCCTATAAAGCTCAAGAGAAGCATGCAGTACTTCATGTGCTACTGTTCCGCTGCCTATCTTATCTTCCCAAAGAACAACTTCTACTACATCACCTTTGAAACGACAACATCCGTAAATATCATTACCGTCCGAGTCTTCAGCCTTTTCTCTTACGGTTTTTTGACTTTTGTAAACTGTAAAGTACAAGAAGGCCGGGGTATCCCCGATTGCTCGATTCTCAACCTCCAATACTTTACTTCGTTTCACTAGATCCCCGCTAACCTCAAAATCTCTTCAAAGTCTGAGTCGTCTGCAGTTGCAAAAGACAGTACACCCCCATGGTCCATAATCGCCAAAAGAGGACTTCCGCCCTCTTTTGCATATCCAACTAAAAACTTAGAGTTATCTAACTCTACGGGCTTAGTCAGAATATCGCCCTGTTTTATTTTAAGGAACATTATCCAGCTCTCATATCACTCAATCGACTCATTAGGTTATTTAGGACATTACCACTAGCTTCTGGGCGAACAGAACTTAAGGCCATTCCAGCGCCACCGCCAAGTGGTCCGGGTACAGCAGTTGGTACAGCAGCAGCAGCAGCTCCGGCTGGATCTGGTGCTTGTGCAGCATCAGCCTTAGCTTCAGCAGACTTTTTACCACCCAATGCATCAATAGTATCCACTAGGTCTTCAATCATATCCTCAAGGCCTGTAATACGCTCCTCTAACACAGCTAAGTCATCAGCAGTAGCAGGGGCCCCTGATCCGGCAGGGGCTTCTTCAGCAGGCGCTTCAGGGCCAGGAGGAGGTGCTCCCATCATAGAGGGATCCATAGGCATTCCAGGAGGCATTCCAGGAGGCATTCCAGGAGGCATTCCAGGAGGCATTCCAGGAGGCATTCCAGGAGGCATTCCACCCATAGCAGGGTCCATCGGAGGAGCTCCCATCATAGAAGGATCCATAGGCATTCCGGGGGGCATTCCTCCACCTCCAGCTCCACCCATCATCTGTTCCATCATTGCGGGATCAATAGGCATCCCTGTAGCAGGGTCAATAGGCATCCCTGTTGCAGGGTCAATAGGCATCCCTGTTGCTGGGTCTACTGGAGGTTGACCAATTTCCCCTCCAGGAACGAAAGCTTCTTTGTGTAACATCTTCAATAGTTCATTATATTTATCATCTGGCATAGTGTTCCTTACGGTTAAGTCGTTGCTGTTTTGGTTGCGTTGTCCATTTTTTCCTGTAATTTTTGCATCTTAGCCAAATGACCATACGTTTTCTCTTTAGCCTTTTCAACCTTGGCGGCTAGAAGAAGTCTCCTCTTGGTACGAGTGGCTTTAGACTTAAGCTTTGAAACTCGAGTCTGTAGCTCTTCATTCGGATCTTTAACTGGTGTCGTGCTCATATTATATTAACCTACTTAACTAGTTAGATCCACCCATCGCATTTGTAGCATACGGATATGGATTAACTGAGTTGACTGTTGACTTAGGCCAATGCCAATCGTTACTAGCCCAGTCTTTAGCTGATTGAGCATTACTTAAGGTTGTTTTATTCTGCCCTTGTGTTAATTTAGCCATCGTGGATCTATTATACAGAGGGTTTCCAGGTATACCCTCTGGGGATACACCATTAAGAAGGTCAAAAGTTCCTCCACCAGTACGGGTCCCTGGATCTGGAAGCCAGAATTTTGATCGCATGTCCTTATTAAAGAGTTGAGGGGCTTGACGTTCGAGCCTGGATACCGCAGCTCTAGCCGAGTCACTTCTATCTCTCTTAAGAGCATTCAGCATTGAAATTCTATCTTCTGCTTTTCTAGTTGTAAGAATAGCATCTACCATGAGAGATGGGTTCATAGAACCTTTAATTCTATTTTTCCAATTAAACCAACCTCTCCCACCAGCATCTTGAAGATCCGACCTAGCCGCTGTAATATCTGCCCATCGTTTTGGGTTTTTTTGCCTAAATTGAGGTATGAGGCTATTACTGCTTAACTCGTCTGGGTTTTCCTTATAATATCCGTATAACGATCCATCAGCTGGTTTACGCCCTAGAGCTTCCATCTTTTTCCATAAAGCTCCTTGCAACCCCCAATTAAGGCCGTCAGCAGAGGATATTCCACGCGGAGCGGTTCCAACAGTATGACTGTACGGTACTCTAGGAGACCCCCAGTACGGAGTAGGGACTGGCTCCCCATAGGCTCTCTTAACCATAGCTACTGAGTAACTCATTATCGGCTCCTTGGTCTACGCACGCCACACCCCTTACAGTGCTTTGCTTTTTTGGCAACGACTGCACGAGGTTTGAAGTTATCAATCTCACGAAGTTTTTTGATTTTATCTATATCGGTCATAGAGAAGATAATACCTTAGGATTAATAGTAGATCAAGAACTAAGAACCAATGAAGTAAATAAACACTGGGTTTAGCCCATCCTCACCGCTAAGCATGGCCTCAGCAGCGAATGTATAGATAGCTCTTTGGGCTTGCATACCCGCATGTGGACCGGGGTCTACAAAAATAGCGGCTATGTGGGTTGGGTCTTTATCAGCGGCATCAGTCCAGCGGTATGACTCCTCAGCCCCCATCTCTAAGTAATGATCTGGGCATGGGCCAAAGTAAATGGTCCGCAAGCCAGAGTTCTCAAAGAAGTTATTGGCAAACCTAATGGCCGCAGTAGAATTACCTGAGCATCGCCCCAATCCAATACGAATAGTACCGAATTCCTTTAGCAAGGCTACACGTGACACTAGCGTAGCGTAACCACTGTTTCGACCAACCTCTTCCTCAAAACGCTCTTTAGCTATTGAGGTCGCTGATTCAATCATGTCATATATTGCATCAGTGGATTTTTTAATTTCCATAAATAGCCTCCTCTAAGGCCTCTACGGCCTCAACGAACGAGGTAACGGACATCAATGACTCTTTGTATACCTCCACTAGCTCTTCGAGCTCAATGGAGTCTTTAGCTTCCTGTAGCTCCGTCAGTACAGGCTTCCTCAACTGCTGACTCAGCTTTTTTAGCTTCCGCAATCTTCGCACGCTTAATTTTCGCTTCAGCTGCTTTTTTACGTTTGGTTTCATTCTCTTTTTCCTGTTGTTTTATGAGTTCTTGTTTTTCTGCTTCTTCTGCTATTGCACGCTCGGCACATTCCCTAATCTCAGCCTGCTCAGCAGCCTCAGCATTTAGTAGTTTACGCCTTGCACGAATCTTTCTAATTTGGTCTGTAGTCATATAGTTATCTTATTGGTTAGGGTATGCTAGTGAAACTGGTTCAGCACCAGGTACCTGTAGAACGCTTTCTACCCCGTACCTAAATTCTGTCAGAAGATCCATAGTTACATCAATACCTCCAAGCTTATCCGAAAGATTCTCTATAGCGACATTATAGTATTCCAGCACAAGGACTTGAGCAACAGCAGACCCATTTAACTTGAATACCTCTTCGTTCACTACTGTGTTTAGGTCCAGCAGTACGTCACTGTCAGTGATACGTACGAGCACTGCATAAGCCATACGTGCTGTTTGTGTAACATCCGCGTCAACTGCTGTAATATCTAGGTAGATAGCTGCTGAAAGCTTTCCGGCTACAAATGCCTTTTCTGCTGGAGTATTGGCTCCCTGGAATAGTGCGCATCCGGCGAGAGTCAATCCCGCGAATAAGATTGTTAGTGTTTTCTTCATGAGTTGTTCTTTCCTGTTGGTTATGATTAATCTCTGAGAGTAAGTATTAGGTATTTGTAGCGGGGTGTCAAGACCTAGTCTTCTGTAGGCTAAAAAAAAAGACCACCCCGTGCATCTCTGCACGACATGGTCAAACCGAGCAACCTTTGATCTCCTCTATTCAGTAGTCAGAAAGTAACTCTGATAACAACTCCAAAGACCGTTTAACTTGATCCTTAAGTGTGTAGTTAGGATCCTTTATTCCTACACAGTCATTCAAGACCGCACTCACGACATTTAAGTGCGCATTGATACCACATAAGGCGGTCCTAACGTCTGCAGGGAGCTCTTTAAACTTAGTTTTCATTGTTTCTATTTCCATTAATTGTTTACTGTGTTGCCCCTACATCAGTGTCTACCATCTTGATTAGCAATAAGTCTGATAGAGACTCAAGATTAGACTTACGGTCCCGCTTATCGCTCTCGAAAGAATCAGCGTTAACCTTCAGAAACTTTCCGTTGGTCTCATATCTAAGGACTACTTTATCTCCCTCGCTCTTTGTTATATAGAGCGGGGATCTGCATCCAACCAGTACAACTAGTATCACCCATAATATTAAAATTAAAATTCTCACAGTTAACGCCCCCATCCTTTCAGGCTTCCTTCCAAGTCACCACGAGTATCAACTACAAACTTATCTCCGCAATCAGGACAAGTAAACTCTAACCCGTGTGGGTCTAACTTAATATCATTTAGTTTGTTGACTTTCATAGTCACCTCATGTCATACTCTCCTTATATTAATAAACAACTAACAACCGGAGAGTTATGAAGTTATCAGTTTGGGCCGAAAAGCAGGGAGTCTCCTACAGAACAGCGTTTAGGTGGTTTCAAAATGGAACAATGCCGTGCCGAGTAACACAAATGCCTACAGGTACTATTATAGTGCATGACGACCCAGAGGTTCAAAAGGTCTCTACAAACGTAATCGTGTATACGCGTGTCTCATCCTATGACCGAAAAGATTGTTTGGTTAGTCAAGCCAAGAGGTGTTGTGACTTTGCCGAAACACTTGGGCTCTCCGTTGATAAGATCCATAAGGAGATAGCCTCAGGTATGAATGACAAACGTAAAAAGCTGACCTCCCTTCTGGAATCTAAACCCTCCCACATCATCGTAGAGCACAAAGATCGACTTACACGGTTTGGCTTTAACTACATCGAGTTGCTTCTGTCCCAACAAGGGTGTGAGCTTATAGTAGTCAACCGCGACGAGGACGACGAGGTTGATTTGATGAAGGATTTAATCTCAATCATCACCAGTTTCTGCTGCCGACTTTACGGGCTACGGAGAGGACAGAATAAAGCCAAGAAGATCAAAGACGAGATAGTAAACGAGGATGTCGTTTAGACTATGAAACTTACCCGCACGAGCCAACACGACTACCACGATTTGAATGCCCGCAAAGGCCAAGGTGTCCTAGGGTTTATAACTGAGTACCGACGAGTGTCTAACCTCATCCTCGATGATATCTGGTTCTGCGGTTACGAGTGGGAGTACTCGGGTGTGTGTCATCACTTCCTACCGTCGAAAGGATACCTAGACACTCCGAAATATATAGACTATAAGCGGTTTGATGTAGAGACTACCTTAACCGCTAGGGCGCTCAGCTCGTTAGTGACTCAACTCTCCGGAATAATAGACGCTGAGGTGTCTAAGCAACGTAAGCGTTTGTTCATTCTCAATAAGAGAAAAGAAGAGGGTGTCTCCAAAACCTCTCTAAAGCCATTAACAAAAGCCATCAAGAGTAACAACCCATCTAAACCATCATGCTCAAGGATAAACCCTGAGCTAAGCAGTAAGTGCGCAGATTGGCTAGAGACGGATGGTGAGTTCGACGGGTTCTTGAGACTAAAGTCCATCACCAAAGATAGAGTAGGGATTAGGATACCAGTGAAGTTTCACAAGCAATCAAGGAGGCTTCAGAGTAAGCCGGGGTCAGAAATGCTTAAATCATTTAGCATAGGCTCTGGCTCTGTATCCATTAGATGGAGGTTCGATAAACCTGATGTCAAAGACGTAGGGTCAACAGTTGGCGCCGATCAAGGTCTCAAAGACGTACTAACGCTCTCAGACTCTCAGACCACTCCAAAAACATGCCTACATGGTCACACTTTGGAATGCATTGCAAAGAAGCTGTCCCGAAAAAGAAAAGGGTCCAAAGGGTTCAAGAGAACACAGCAGCACCGAAAGAACTTCGTAAACTACAGCATTAACCAACTTAACCTGGCCGGAATACAACAGATTAATTTAGAAAAGATTTCAAACATCGGGTTCGGAAGAACTCAATCAAGAATGATGTCCCACTGGACGAACACAACCATCCGCGACAAAGTTGAAAAGGTATGTGAGGAAAACGGGGTCCGTTTAACTCACCAATCATCAACTTACAGAAGTCAACGGTGCAGTTGCTGTGGTTTGGTACGTAAGGCTAATCGGAAAGGCAAGCTGTACTCCTGTAAGGAGTGTGGTCTCGAGATCGATGCGGACTTAAATGCCGCAAAGAACCACGAGGCCCAGCTACCCGATATCCCGGATTCTTTACGTAAGTTGAAGATTAATAGAGGCGGAGGTTTCCTATGGAAACCCACAGGCTTCTACGACTCTGAAACAGGTAGGAGTTTAGAGTCCCTACCGCCCGTTGAAGAACTTTAAGTCATGTTTGACTATATTGTTTCTAACTCTTCTA